>ENA-UOOI01001717-UOOI01001717.1-fermentation-metagenome-genome-assembly--contig:-NODE-1717-length-21480-cov-73.294376_pt1 | contig 21480 bp, 19 predicted proteins | sample MGYA00245779_ERZ724027 | MGnify/ENA primary metagenome ERZ724027 (study PRJEB28704, sample SAMN03018318) | fermentation metagenome | biome: anthropogenic terrestrial biome; feature: soil...
GGATCGGGACGGTTGTCCTCCCTCGCTGGGACGGGATCAAGGACAAGATCCGCCATGGCAAACGAGGGAACCAGAACTTCGTGCAGGTGCCGTATCACAAGTTCCGGCAGAAACTGAAGAGCAAGTGCGAGTTGTACGGGATCCGGTTCGACGACTCCCACTCGGAAGCCTACACCTCGCAGGTCGATGCTCTGAACCTGGACCCGATCCGCAAGCCCCCCTACGGGAAGACGCGGCGGATCCGGCGCGGGTTGTACCGGAGTGCTCTGGGCACCCTGATCAACGCCGACGTCAACGGCGCTCTGAACCACCTGAGAAAGGTAGCCGGTGATTCCGTGGTCCCACGGATAATCGGTAGGGGCCGCGTCAACCGGCCCGTGCGAATAAGGACATCTTTTGAACCATCAACCTTCGCACCGATGAAAGTGCAGCCCTGTGCCCCGCAAGGGGCCCCAGCTGCAAGCCCCCTCCGTTAGGGGGGGGTAGTTGACTCGATGTGGTCGTCCCGTCCATCCCCGGACAGGGGTTCTCCGACCGAAAGCCCATGACCACCGACGACATCGCCGATCTCTTCGCCGGACTGATGATAGACGGGCTGGGATACGGGAAATTCGTCGCGGCCGGCGGCGACGCCGGGACCCTGATCGCCCAATCCCTCGCCGACCGCCACGCCGACGCCCTGATCGGCATCCACCTGACCGATGTCGGCTACCCGGACCAGACGACGGATTTTTCGACCCTTACCGAGCCCGAGATCGAATTCGCGAACTACATTGGGCAATGGTGGATGAACGAAGGCGCCTTCAACATGGTCCAGTCGACCAAACCGCAGAGCCTCGCCTACGGACTGGCCGATTCGCCGGCAGGCCTCGCGGCTTGGATCATGAGTTTCATGGCCTCGGGCACGACCGGCGAGGAGTTTGAGACGCGGTTCAGCCGGGACGAGCTGCTCACGAACATCACGATCTACTGGGTCACGCAGACGATCGGCTCGTCTCTCCGCAGGTACTACCTCGACGCTCACGCTCCTTCCCATCCCTGGCAGCGCACCCCGGTTCCGGCAGCCGTCGCCCACCCTCCCCGGGACGCTCCGCTGCCCCGTGAATGGGCCGAGCGCAGGGTGAACCTTGAGCACTTCACCGAGCTCCCTCGCGGCGGACACTTCGCGGCCTGGGAGGAGCCTCTCCTCTACGCAGGGGACGTGCGGGAGTTCGTCGGGAAACTGCGCAACCCTTAGGAACCCCTGCCGGGCGGCTGTGTCGCACCCCGCGTTCCCGGCCTGATTACCCCCGGTTTTCACGCCAATATGCGGCAACCGCGGGAAAGCGGATGGTCAACCATATATGGCTTCGGCATTAAACGTATGAATGTGAAATCGGCGGTACTGGGTGGCGGTCTCACCGGGATTACGCTGGCCCGCCTACTCCACGAAAAGGGCGACGACGTGACCGTCCTTGAACAGAGTGAGAAGATCGGGGGCCTCTGCCGCTCGCAGACCGAAGCGGGTTTCACGTTTGATGTCGGCGGCTCGCATATCATATTCTCCCGCGATACTGAGGTCCTCTCCTTCATGCTCTCGGTCCTCGGCGGGAACGCCGACCGGCGGAAGCGGAATACGAAGATCCTGTACAAGGGCCGCTACGTCAAATACCCCTTCGAGAACGGTCTTGCGGATCTGCCCGCGGAGGACCGCTTCTTCTGCATCAACGAGTTCATAAAGAACCTCATCACCGTCGAGAAGGGCGAGATCCCGCCGCCCACAAACTTTGCCGAATGGATCACCTACACGTTCGGCCGGGGCATCGCCGAGTGCTACATGGTCCCCTACAACGAGAAGATCTGGAACTACCCGGCCAACCGGATGTCGCACCACTGGGTGGAGGGGCGTATTCCCCGCCCGCCGGTCGAGGATATCATCAAATCGGCCATCGGGATCGAGACCGAGGGCTACGTCCACCAGGCAGTCTTCTCCTACCCGGTGACGGGCGGTATCGAGGCGGTTGTCCGCGGGATTGCCGAGCCGGTGCTCCCCTCCATCCGGACCGGGTTCTCTGTCGCGTCCATCCGGGATGAGGACGGTGGGTTTGCCGTCAGCGACGGCAGAGAGACCGTCCATGCAGACCGCCTTATATCGACGATTCCCCTCCAGAACCTGCTCCCCTGTCTTTCAGACGTCCCGGCCGACGTGCAGAAGGCGTGCGACGCCCTCCGGTACAACTCGCTCTGCTCGGTCTTCATCGGCCTCGCGGGTGAAGTCCCCGATATATCGTGGCTCTACGTCCCTGACCCGGAGACCGGCCTCTTCAACCGGATATCGTTCCCCTCAAACTACAGTACAAAAGTCGCCCCAAAGGATCACTCCTCGATCCTCGCCGAGATCACCTACAACGACGGTGATGCGGTCTCCCGGATGACGGATGCCGATGTGATCGAGCATACCGTCCGTTCACTCGTCTCCGCCGGGATCATCCCCTCGCGGGATCGGGTCGTCTACACCGGCATCGCGCGGCACAAATTCGCTTACGTCGTCTACGACACGGAATACCTCAAAAACATCGAGATCGTCAGGGGGTTCTGCCGGGAGCGGGGCATCGACCTCGTCGGGCGGTTCTCCCGATTTGAATACATCAATATGGACGGCTGTATCAGGAGCGCGATCGACTTCGTGAGGGCTGATGAATGAAGGTCAACATATTCGTCGAGGACTTTCGCTTCCTGCGCTACATCGGGTGCGCAACGGCCGCAAGGACGCTGTATAACCACCTCGCCCTGCTCCCCGATATGGAGGTCTCCCGCAACCTGTATCACGGCGACTTCGACCTGACCCACTACCACACCTTCGGGCCCTGGGCGATGTACCACCTGAAGTTCACCGAGGGCGTGAAGGTGCTGACAGCCCACTCGACCCCCCGGGTAAACGAGGGGAACGTCGCCTTCTCGAAGAGGATCAATACGATATACCCCAAAATTTACCGGCAGTTTGACCACATCATAACGATATCGGAGCCCTGCCACCGTGAGACCGAACAGCTCGTCCCCGACGTCCCAAAGACCCTCATCCCGAACGGTATCGACCGGGCGTACTTCAAGCGGGACAAGAAGAAGAGGAAGTCGTTCCGCGATGAGTATGATATCGACCCGGGCCAAAGAGTGGTCCTCTCCGTCGGCCAGCAGACTCCCCGGAAGGGCATCTACGACTTCTTCAAGCTCGCCGACCAGCACCCCGATATGACCTGGGTCTGGGTGGGCGGGTTCCCGTATGGGACACTCTCGAAGGATTACGCGAAGATCCAGTTGCAGAAGACCCATTCCCACGAGAACGTCATATTCACCGGTGTCATCGACGACATATCCCGGGCATACAGCGGGGCGGACATCTTCTTTATGCCGTCCCACGCCGAGACGTTCGGCCTCGTGATCGTCGAGGCCCTCTCGGCAGGCCTCCCGGTCATCGCCCGGGATATATTCGAGTTTCGGGAGATATTCGGGGACTCGGTCCTCTTCTTCTGCGAGGTCGACGAGGCGCGGGACATCATGAACGACGATGCGGCCCTGCACCGCTGCGCCGCGAAGGCCCGCGCCTCGACGGAGAAATACGACATCACGCTTATAGCAAAACGGCATCAACAACTATACCGGGAGTTGATCGAGGGTTGATCTCCGTCGTCGTTCCGACCTACAACGAAGAACAGAACATCGAGCGCTGCCTGCAATCTCTCGCCGACCAGACGGTGCCGCGGGAGACCTACGAGATCATCGTCGTCGACGGGGACTCAAAGGACCGGACCCGGGAGCTTGCGGAACCCCTGGCGGACAGCGTCTTTATACAGAAGAGCAAACGGGTGGGCGGGGCACGAAACGACGGGGCGATGGCGGCCAGGGGAGATATCGTCGCCACAACGGATGCCGACTGTATCCTCCCCCGTGATTGGGTGGAGAGGATCGCGAGAAACTTTGCGGAGAGGGATATAGTGCAGCTCTACGGCACGGTCTACCCTATCGAGGGCGGTCTCCGGAACCAACTCTCTCTTTTTGGCGCAAATACCTTCTCGCGCCTTGGCTACCACACCCGGACGATCTACTTCACGCTCGGGTGCAACACGGCCTTCGACCGTGAGGCGTTCGTCAGGGCGGGGATGTACCGTTGCATCGACGCCGGGGACGACCTCGAGATCGCGCAACGGATGCGTAAACTCGGGAAGGTCTACCTTGACCCCGATCTCGCGGTCGGGTTCTCGATGCGGCGCTACCAGCAGTTCGGGACGCTGAAGTCGATATCGGAATGGCTGTATATCGTTCTCCGCGGTGGCGAAGCCGGCGGCGCCACCTACTCGCAGCGGGAGTACAAGTAGGCCGCTCTGTCCTGGCATGAGGAGCAGAAGACCCATCCCCGAGACCTGTGCTGATGTGGTGCGCCGGTTCGACGCCTGCGGGTTTGCACGCCTGCTCGGGCTAGAGGTCACGGAGGCGACCGACGGCTGCGTCAGGGTGGCCATGCAGACGGAGGGCATGGAGAACGCCCACGGCACGACTCACGGGGGCGCGATCTTCGCCCTTGCGGACCACGCCTTCGGCATCGCCGGAAACCTGGACGGGGTTGACCAGATTGGGCTCTCCGCCTATATCCGCTACATTTCTCCGCCGACGAACGGCACGCTCGAAGCGGTCGCCCGCAGGATCTCGGAGACGGAGAGGACGTCCGTATACGTTGTGGACGTCTACTCGGGCGACCGCTGTATCGCCTCGTTCGAGGGGATCGGGTTTAAGACCGGGGTTTCTGCGAGGAAAGGGTGAGAAGGGGTTTTCGGTGCTGGCAGAGGCGCTGGCTCTTATTTTCCGCGATTCTATCATTCGAAATCCAATGAGTTCTTGAACTCTTGCCCCTTGTGCTGTCGTTATCCACTATTCTTGGAACTGTGGGAATGAGAACAAGCCCGATGCAGTGGACCGTGGGGACTGCGTACCTCCGGTGCTCAAGCTCCGCACCTCTGGTGTACGCGTCGTTTATCGCTTTGGAGGGGTCAATGGATCTCACACCTCGCACATCCCTTACACGGCTTCCCAGTGGATATCACCATTGAGGGTGGGGCTGACGGGGAGGGGGGATGCTCCCCCCTCCCCTGTCTCCATCCCATAAGGAGGCATGTAATCCCCACTCGAAGACCTATGGTCTTCTCAAGCTCTGGTTCCTGACGGAACCGCCCCACTCCGCCCGGCCTCCGGCCTCCTCCCCCGCCCCCAGGGGGGGGCAGTGCGTGGCGATATCCACTGGGAAGCCGTGTAAGGGGTCGCAAGAATCTAAACGAACAGACCTTTAAGGGCATTTATTGTGGAACCCGACGCCTCATAAGAACGGAGAGTAGGTAGTCCAAACCACCAACCGCAGCCTGAATTTATCCCCGTTCACGCCCCCTACCACACCGTCCGGCACTGCCCGCCCCCGCGTTTCGTGAAGTACTGCTGGTGGTACTCCTCGGCCCGCCAGAACGTCCCCGCGGGCTCGATCGCGGTGACGATGGGGCGCCTGAACCTCCCTGAGTGCTCCATCTCCGCTTTCGACGCCCGTGCCGCCTCCTCCTGCTCCTGGGTGTGGTAGAAGATCACCGACCGATACTGCGCCCCGATGTCGGGCCCCTGCCTGTTCGGCGTCGTCGGGTCGTGGACGCTCCAGAAGACGCCGAGGAGGTTGCGGTATGAGACCTGCCCCGGGTCGTAGGTCACCTGCACGACCTCCGCGTGCCCGGTCCTCCCGGTGCAGACATCCGGGTAGGTCGGGTTTGCGAGGGTGCCGCCCATGAACCCCACCGCCGTATCCACGATGCCCGGCACGTGCCGGAACATCTCCTCGACGCCCCAGAAGCACCCTGCCCCGAAGGTGGCCAACTCGTTGTTCTTCTCCGATGCCATGGCAACCCTTCCTTCGGAGGGGTTTCCGGAAAAATGTATCGCCGCCCCCGGCCGGGCATACCCTTATCACCGGCCGGTGCCACGTATTCCCATGGTCTTTGAATCAGACGCCGTAGAGACGGTCGCCCGGCTGATGGCGCTCTCCGCGCGCACCGCCCCGAAGGCACGGGGCATCGATGTGATCAAGACGATGATCGTCGTCGGAGACGAGCGGAGCGTGCTCGCAGAGGCGATGCGTGAGTATGGTGAGCGGCACAACGCCGCGTTCTTCATCAGGGACGCGGGCAATGTCGCCGCAAGCGACGCCTGCCTCCTCATCGGATCGCTCCTCGCCGATGCCGTGGGCCTCGACTGCGGGGCGTGCGGCTACGCAACCTGCGCGGAGATGCTTGATGCACAGCGCGAGCGAGGGATGCAGCCCACACCGTTTGGCGGTCCAAACTGTGCCGTCAGGATGGCGGATCTCGGGATTGCAGTCGGCTCCGCGGTCAAAACCGCGAGCATCCACAACGTCGACAACCGGGTCATGTACTCGGTCGGTGTCGGCGCGCTCTCGCTCGGATGGCTGGAAGGATGCGGCGTCGCCTACGGCATCCCGCTCCGGGCATCTGGAAAGGATATCTTCTTTGACCGCACACGCTGAAACGAAGTGACAAAATGGCCATCATGAAGATCCGCGGAGGGGACTTAGACCTCGTCGAGTACGAGTTCACCTCCTTCTCCCCCGGCGAGCATATCCGGCCGTGCGGCCTCCAGAAAGACTACCGGCTCACACCGGTTGCCGGCACCGTCGTCGTCCGCGCTCCCGCACGGATTCACCTCACCGTGCTTGACATGAACCGGTTCTCCCCGGACCACCCCGGCGGGGGCGGCATCGGCTTTGCCATCGGGGTCTACTGCACCGCCGAGGTCGCGTGTACGGAGTCAGGCATCGAGATCGACTACTCCCGCGAACCGATCCTCCGCCACTTCGTGGAGGCCTTCCGGCAGGTCGTCGGCTACACGGGAGGATTCCAGATCCGCGCGCGCGACCACATGTACGAGCACGTCGGGCTCGGGTCCACGAGCACCATACTGATCGCGGTCGCTAACGCCCTCAACGCCGCCGTGGGCTCGCCGCTGACGAGCGACCAGCTCCGTCTCCTCCTCGGCTGCAACTTCGTCGAGGAGACGGAGGCCGGGAACGTCGCGTTCGGGTTCGAGACCGGCGTCGGGCCTGCCGCGAGCACCCACGGCGGTATGGTGGTGATGGGCGACGACCTGGCGCTCGTCTACCGGCACGCGTTCGCCGAGGGTAAAAACGTCTACATCGCCATTCCATCTTCCGATATCTCGTCGGCGGGGGAGAAGGAGTTCGACCTGCTGATGAACAAGGCCCGGACCCTGGACTACCGCGACCGCGAACTGAAGTCCTACCTCGTCCTGATGGACCTCATCCCGGCGCTCCAGCGCGGGGATCTCGAAAAAATCGGCGATGTCATCTGGGAGATCGAGTTCCGGGGCTCGAAGCGGGCCGAGGTGGAGCATCACGGGTTTGAGATCTACCGCTACATGGCGGCGCTCCGGGACGCCGGCCTTGAGTTCGTCGGAATGAGCTCGGTCGGGCCCTCGATCGCGGTCGTCACCGACCGCCCGGAGGATGAGGTGGCGGCGATTTTGGCAAAGGCCGGCCTCCGGGTCGCGATCGCGACCGAGGTGGACAACGAGGGGCTGAAGATCCGGGTGGAAGAGAGGGCGTGAGGGCCGGGGGGTTACCCGGCTTAAAAATTTCATTTTGCAGATTCCGGGGTGGATTGGGGATCCCGGTCGCAGCAGAACATGCATGCAGAGCGTATGGTCTGCCCGTGCAGGCTACCGTGACTTGTTCTTTTGATGATGAAATAGGGGCACACTATCGTCCGATGCTATTTACGTGTCCCAATACAGTGGACCGTGGGGATATCGCCATGGGGGAGGGGCTGACGGGGAGGGGGCATGCCCCCTCCCCTGTCTCCGTCACACCTGCGGTGCTTACCCATATTTATGGATAAATTGAGTCACAGCAGTCGATAATATGGTGCTCTCCTCCAAAATCACATACAACTATACTCCATTTTTAAGTTGAACTCAATTACAGAGATGTTGCTGTCTTCGGGCAGACTGCCTTGGATTGCACCTAATGCAGACTTGGTTCGCCGATCTATTTCCTTGCATATGAGAATCCCTGCTACTTTCTTAGTATCAAACTCCTCCATTATCTGATTCATGTAGTCCAAGAGTTGGACTAATGCATTGGAGGGCGGTTTGTCCCTTTTTAATTCAATGACGGTATATTTGTCATCCTGCTTATGCTTACAGAAGATATCGATATAGGTGCCATCTCTTGTACGATAATGCTGGTTCTTATCAACAATCTCTAAATCCGGGAACAGTTGATGAAAATTTCGCCGAACTACATCCTCTAAATGCAATTCTAACATATTGTCTATGACTAACGTTGTGATTCCTTCAGAGTTGGCCTCTAAATCCGTTTTTCCGGGATCACTTGTTAAGAAAAATTTCTCAAGAGCATCGAATTCTGCAACGATTTGGGATAACTCTTCGACCGGCAAATCGATTGGGGCGATAGTGCCGACAATTGTGTTTCTCAAGGCCAGATCACAAACCTTCCCTACGATATCATCTGCTCTTCCACATCTTTTGGCAACGTTTTCTATGAACTCCCTATAGGATGTGAAATCCTCCTCGGAAAGATCTTCATCCTCATCTCCCCTTCCGCTAAAAATAGACTTTCTTATGCTTGCTCTCTTCTCTTCTGATGTCGTAACAAACTCTCTGTAACAGGCGAGGAAGACATCAGGATGTTTTGTACGTCGATATTTATCTGTTAAGAGTATCTTACCAAGATAGTACTGTTTATTTTCACTTTTGAGAAAGTTAAAACCCCTTCCAGTCGCTCTTAGTCTGCGCTTCTTAACAGATATTAGTTTATAGGATTTTAGGGCCGTCAACCTTTCAAAGGTGGCTTCAGACAACTTATTTTTATTCATGTGTGTCATGGATTTCGTATTCAGATATCTGTCTCTTCGACCAGCGTTGCTTCCAGATCTTCATCGATAACTTTGAGGATAAAACGGGCAATCTCTCTTCTTTCATCCATGGTAGTTGGTATATCAAAACCACCAATAGTTTCAAGCTCTGAGATAAGTTGAAAAATAATCTCTTCGTTTTCTTCGAAGTTGATTGCCATGGGAACTATCCTGCAGATATGCTTTTATCCATATCTGCAATGAAGGAATATAATCTTCTCTTTAGTGCAGGGAATGTTTAATCTTGCCCTTAGACTACGGTCCAAGGAATGTGCCGATTTCTCCTCGTAACTATCCCTGATGTTTTTGCATCAGGTCCATCCTTCTACGTCGGTCTGGGAAATGCCCTCCCCCCTCACGCGACGGCATAGATCTCCCTCGAGGTCTCTTCCACCGCCTGGCGGAAGATCGGGTTTCGCACCGCAGACAGTTCAACCAGATCGATCTTGCGGCCGAAGGCCCGGGCCAGATCTTCGGCGAGACCGAAGTAAGCCCGTGCATGCTCCACCGGGGTCATCGGTTCGAACTCGACGACGAGGTCGATGCCGGGTCGAACCGGTCCCCTGCCGCCGAACCGAAGATGCCGAGCCTTCTGACGCGGTGGCGTGCCGCGATGCCGGCGAGATCGGGGATCTTCTCGTGGATGATGGGGTGCACCGGAGTCCTCTATGACGGTATTACTACTCCTGAGACATTAGCCCTTTCGGGTGAACCGTTCCAGCCCGGTCCCCCGGCTTCGGCATCAGCCCGATAGCGGGCGCCGTACTCGTGGCGGGAGTTCGCCGGGGGGCCAATTACTCGTTTATTTCCCGCCGCGCCTCGCACTGAAGAAAACGACACCAACCCCGATAATGAACATAATCGCCCCGGCTGCCGCCCAGAACTGGGATCCGCCCACGATAGGTTCCCAATTCGCGACACAGGGTGTCGGACTTTTGTGAGCCTCGTTATGAATGGGCGCAGCTGCAGGACGAAAAGGAGTATTGTTATCCGTACTGTCGTATCCCGTCATTGCCGGTATATACATCTGACGATCTGGTGCTCTCCCGTAAAAAGCCTTATATTCAATTTGATCCAAAGAAAAATATGTACGCTTCTAAAACTGGCGCCATACTGGCTCTTCTGTTCGTGGTGTTCATCACTGCAGCAGGATGTACTGCTCCCGGCTCCCAACTCCCTGAGGAGGGAGAACCGGATTATCCAATAGATTCTCTGGTCCTGACAACACTTAACAGAACTGTTCTTCCCGTCCCCGTCCCTTCGACGTCGCCTGCCCTGAATCCGGATCAGGTCGCAAGCTTTTCAGAGTATGGATATGGGGTCTGGGAGTTTGGCGAGGGGCTGGATTATGAGAAGAGACTGGACCTCATGCCGGATGGATACACCCCTGGATCAGATACCAATACAGAGAAACTTTTGACCTTCTTTGCCATGAGCGATATCCATATCACCGACAAAGAGTCTCCTGCTCAAGTGGTCTATTATGGCTATAAATGGGGTGTAATTTCAGGATACTCTCCGGCTATGCTGTATACCACCCATGTCTTCGACGCAGCAGTCCAGACGGTGAACGCCCTTCATAAAGAGAATCCATTTGACTTCGGCATATTCCTTGGTGATGCAATTAACAGCGGCCAGTACAACGAACTGCGATGGTATATCGATGTGCTTGACGGCAGGATGGTCAACCCCGATTCGGGTGACAAGGACGATCCAATCCCCGGCCCTCTCAACGATTACCAGGACCCATACAAAGCAGCAGGGCTTGATGAATCGATCAGATGGTATCAGGTTCTCGGCAATCACGATCACTTCTGGATGGGTCTCTTCCCTGTGGATGATCACGTCAACAGTGCCTTGACCGGTAACGCCGTACTCGAATTGGGTAATATCTTCTCCGACCCGCGCCAGTTGAAAAGCCGTGGCTTCTATATGGGAGCAATCGATGGTCGGACACCCTATGGTGACATTATCGGTGCAGGCCCTGTCACCGACTTCCCTGATGGTCCCCCAACGGTCCCGGCCGATCAAAATCGCAGTTCCCTCTCGAGAACAGAGTTGATCGGTGAATTTTTAGACTCCTCTTCAAGCCCAGAAGGGCATGGATTCAGCCAGTCCGATAGAACAACGGGATTTGCCTGTTATTCATTCGAACCGAGATCAGATATTCCGATAAAGGTCATTGTGCTTGATGATACCCAGAGGGACGATGATCCCGGTGAAGGCAGCTCCGGATTTGGTTCTATCGATCAGGAACGGTACGACTGGCTGGTACAAGAACTCGAGAGTGGTCAGGCTGAAGGAAAACTTATGATCATCGCAGCACACATCCCGATAGTCATCCAAGAGGACGAAGCCGGTCTGAGTTCGTTGATGAAATGGAGTCAGTACGCTGCGGTATCTGATGTTGATCTGATAGCCAAACTTCAGACCTATCCAAATCTCATGGTATGGATCTCGGGGCATCGCCATCAAAATACCGTGATCCCTATCAAATCTCCGGATGCTGACCGCCCTGAGCTCGGTTTCTGGCAGGTTGAAACCGCGTCACTGCGGGAGTTCCCCCAGCAGTTCCGGATCTTCGAGGTCGTCTATAACGGCGACGATACCGTCTCGATCTTTACGACCAATGTCGATCCGGCGGTCAGAGACGGATCGCCCGCTGCCAGATCGCGGTCGTATGCTATCGCAGCCCAACAGATATTCCAATCTCCCGTAGAGATGAAACCGAGCGGCGCATATAATGCAGAACTTGTTCTCCAGTTGACCCCGGAGATGCAGGAGATACTTCAGAAGACAGGAAGATTCAGCAGACTGGAAGAGCTCTCTAGGCAGGCGATCACACTTTAATGGGCCCGGTCTACCGGTGAGCCCTGACCTGCCACCCTTTTTCTCATATCGATCGAGCTAATTCCTCTTCCCGGATTCGACATCTCTCACAGCCGGGGCCTTCCCCCGCTCACCCCGCTCAGATACTATTCTTCCGATAATCGTACTCTCCGCTCGCGATCCGCTCCATCACGATCTCTCCAATGGCGCGGAGCCGGCTCGCGGGGAAGTAGCCCGACGAAACGCTCGTCCCCCTGGTCGAGGAGAGGAGGTACACCCTCGCCCTCGCGACGCCGAAGAGCCGGGCGACCGGGCCTTCCACGATCCGGACCATCTACACCTTGCCGTAGCTCTCATCACGACGGTCTCGCTGTCGACGGCGCCGTTCAAGAACGAGAAGATATGCAGCCATAGAACTGGATGAAAAAGTATTCAAAATAGTAGAAGGACCACGCTGGATGATGAGAGCCCCATATCCTCACAGATCTGATTTATCTGGGTCACTCGTTGATGTAAGTAACAGAGGAAGGAGGTATTCGGATTTCGTCGTCGACGTCTACGATCATTTTCGGATAATTTCGAGAGATCCCCAACGGGCTCTAGGTAGAAGCCCGATGATGAAAGCAATCACCCCGGCTACTGCCCACGATCGGTCCGCAATTCGCGACGCAGAGAATCGGGCGCATCTGGATTATCGCTAGACCCTGCAGAAACCAGAGCAGACCAAGAAATGCAATAAAGGCGCCGACAAGCATGCCTACAATTTGTATGAGTTTCATTCTTAACCCGGCTACCAGAGCTTATCTTATATCAAAATTACGGATATCCCGGAAAAGTAATGCTCGACAGCCACCATCTTCCCGGCATTGCAGATTTCATAGAAATCATCTTATAATACATGCCGGATACAGACCACCGGTAATGCATATGGAACTGAGGGCGCAATTTACAGATGACGAATGGAGAAACCTCGTCAGTTTACCGTACGCGATCTCAATGGCGGTTATTGTCGCAGCACCATCGGTCCTGGGTGCGTGGGGCGAAATGAAAGCCATGGTACAGGAACCCACACACCTGGCAGCCGAAAGCGGCAGTGCTCTGGTCGGCCTCATATCGGCCGAGATGCAATCAAAGGGAAAGGAGTTGATTAAAGAGCAACAGGACCTGATGAAGCACGACCAGACGGGCTACAGGAATACAACCATCAAGGCGGCAAAATCTGCTTCCTCAGCCCTGTCCAGAGTACCTCCCGACGAGGCAATGGCTTACAAAAAGTGGTCGCTGGCGATAGGCCGGAAGGTTGCCGAAGCAGCAAAGGAGCATGGCGTTGCTATTAGCGAGCCGGAAGAGGCGGTTCTCGGCGAGATCTCCGACGCTTTCGGCATCAGTGCAGAGATCGCCGCTTAAGGAGGGAGAACCGAAGCGATCTTTTCATTTTCCGTTTGATCTCGCAATCGCTTGACGGTCCATGCATTTTATCCTCCTATTATTCCGGGTCTATGGGGATAGTGACTCTGCGGCTCTGTCACCCGCCCCATGCATCTGAAACCTTACCCGGGAAGGAGGCGAACAGCCAGGTCTGTTCCTTCCATTTTCTCCCTCTTTCATGGCTTTGAACCGATGGATCGCGGTCAGATACTATTCTCCCGGTAATCGTACTCCCCGCTCGCGATCCGCTCCATTACAATCTCGCCTACGGCGGCGAGGCGGTTTTCGGGGAAATACCCCGAAGATATGCTCGCACTCCCGGTAGAGGAGAGCATGTACACGCTTCCTCTGGCTACGTTGAAGATCCTTGCAATCGGACCCTTCTCGATCCGGACCATCTGCACCTTATCGTAGTTCATGACGACAGTCTCGCGGTCGACGGCACCGTTCACGAATGTGAAGAGGTCTTCACCGGTGCCGAACTCCGCGACCCTGTAGGAGACATACGCAGCGTAGATTATCGCGAGGATTGCCAGTGCCGTAACCAGGGGCAGCACATACTGCAAGGCCACGCCCAGGACACCAACAACCCCGATCAGGGCTGCAGCCTCGCGGTAGACATACACCGAAGGGTAGAACATCACCGCAGCCACTACCAGGGACGCTATGGCGGCTCTTATCAAGAGCACGCTCTTTGCGCCTTCGGGCTGCCTGTTTGGATTGCGTTCGTAAACGAACTCCGGCACCAGTTCCCGGAGAATCTTCTGCTGTGTCGCATCGTCTTTGAGAAGGCAGAGAACCGGGCGCGAACTTCCTCCGCCCTCCGATACCAGCCCTACTACTTCAGCCTCTATGCACGACCTGTGCAGAAGCCGGGCCGCAAGCGTGCTTTTGACACGGACGGCATTGATCCTTGAGACGTTGAAGGATGTTTTGTACGTCCTAACCAGACCATGCTGCAGGTATATCGTGTCGCCCCTGCGATACACCTTGTAGTTGTAGTAACGGAATATGAGCGAGACCGAAGGCGCTATCTGGACTGCAACGAACATCAGCAGGGGAACCAGCGCCTTACCGCCCACCTGGAACCCTGCCACTGTGGATACATACAGTTCAAACAGAGAATAGGCCAGGAACGCAGAGCCCAGTATGGTCTGGTAGGTTGAAACACTGAACAGACCGTGTATGACCACGTCCATCGGGGAGAACGATGCCACAGACTCAATGGTCTCATCCTCCTCCGGGGAGATAGTATGGTCATACAGCCGCCGCGACATCCCGGATCGTATTTCGTCCGCTATATCCTGCTTGAACGTCAGGACTGCTTCCGGAACCGTGGCGCTGCTCCCCGAGTTAATGTTGATCAGCAACTTCGATGTCCCGAACAGCCTGTTCGATATGTCCCGGTTCACGTTGACCGACGCTATTTTTGAGTAGGGGAGGGTCTTCTTCATTTTAAAGAGGGTGTCCCTCTCTACCACGACATCCCTTTCGTTGAACTGGATGGTCGTTCTCTTCCACTGCCTGTAGTTGAAGAGCAGGAGTGCGACAAGAAAGAGCGCAAGTACGGTCACAATCGCGCTGCTATCGATCGCTACAAAGAGGAGAATCAAAAACATCACCGCTGAAGAGAACGCCTTGAGTGATTTCTCCAGGATGACGGTTGGGTGACACCTGACCTTTTCGTTGGGCACTTTTATCTCACCTGGGTAAGGAGAACCTGAGAGGTCGCCACTTCTGCTCTTCCGTTCAGGACGGTCTTGTTCGTACTGCCGACCCGCGGCCGGTTCTCCGGCCTGGCCGGGTCGATACAGAACGGTCTTGGGTTTGTTCCGGAATGGTTGTGCTCATCCCCGCTACTCGGGCGGGCCAGGGAGCCATCTGCATCTTCGCATAGCCCGTATTGCTGCTGCAATCTCTTACCTCCTTCTCCGGGGTCTCGATCAGTCGTTTGCAGGTCCTGGCAGGGAGGTCGGGGCAGGTGACTTCCGATCCTGGAGCATCCTGCCGATCAGGTTGTTAAGCCGGTCGGCTACCTTCTCTGCCTCTTCGATCTCCAGGTAATTGATGGTCGCATCTCCCCCCGCGGTGGTTATGGTGACATCCCCAAGGCCGAGCATGTTGTCGATCGGGCCCCTGGTGACTTCCACCTGGTGCACCCTCTCGATCGGTACCAGGATGTGTCGTATCACGAGAATCCCATAGCGCACATCCACCTTGTCCTCAGTGATCTGGTACCTGTACCGGGCATAGTAGACCGGCGGGGCCGCCACCATATAAACCAGGGCGATCGCCAGGACCGCCAGGCAGGCGTATTGAACAAAATCATAGTAAGGGCCCAAGAACCCCTGCGAGTAGGATCTCAGGAGGAAACATACTCCCAGCAGTATTGTGTAGGATATGGCATAACCGATGTACATCGAGAGCATGCACTTCCGGTTCAGCCTTCTGTAACCCACCCCTCCTTCATCCGCCTCATGAACAGGTGCCCCCTTATCAACCATAGATCGCCCTGTCGTCGGGCCTGGAAAAGGCATAGTTAAATTTAAAATTTAGCACAATTTAAGGTATCCCGTAGAACGTCCGCATTCTCTGCCCCTGATCCCGCAATGACCAGAACAGCCTGACGGTGTGTCGGCCAGGAGGAGAACACGGACCTGCATTCCAAACCCGCGGTACGCCCGAACATGAGGTTTCCGCTATCCTGGCCGCGAACAGGACGAGAACCTCCCCTGGATCGGGCCTTAAGCCACGCACATCCTCCAGGACGGGGCGGTTCGCCTGCATGCACCCGTTCAACCGCTGTCCGCCGGATAATCGTCACGGCTGCCCGCGCCCCGGGGTGAGGCTTTCTGAGGAGAGACCCGGTGATGCGTGGGTGTTCGGGATGCCCTCACCAGTCCCGTGCGGGCTGGTTCACGGGCGCTTCCAGGACACGCAGAACCATATACCGGGGAGCCTGCCGGCTCACGCAGGAGCCCCTTCCCTTACGATAACACCCGGGCCGGGCTCACCCCCGGTCCCGGGCAAAAAAAAGGATACTGGCCGACTTAGAAGTCGGTCATGATCCTGAACTGGTCGATCTCTTCGGTGTCGAGTTCCTTGAGGAACTCTTCTGCCGCGTCCTGGATGTTCTTGCTCGCGGTGATGGCCCGGCCGACGACGAGGATATCGGCGCCGGCATGGAGCGCATCCTTCACGACGTGCTGCCTGATGCCGCCCGCCGTCGCGACCAGCAGCCGCTTACCGCCCGCCTTCTTGATCGCCGCGATGTCTCCCCAGGCGTACGCGGTCTCCTCGACGTCGATGCCCCGGTGGAGTTCAACGACGTCCGGCTTCACCTTGAGCTGCTCGACGACGGCCCGCGGGTCTTTGACGTTGAGCATGTCCACCACGGTGTAGATGCCGGTCTTCCGGGTGTCTTCGATCGCCTTCTCGATGGTAGAGAGGGGCGCAAGACCGGATATCACGACAGCATCGGCACCGGCGTCGGCGGTCATCCGGGCCTCGAGGTTCCCGGTATCGAGCGTCTTTAAGTCGGCGACGATGAACGCGTTCGGGCGGAGTTCCCGGATCTCGGATATGATCGAGAGGCCGAACTTCTTGATCAGGGGCGTCCCGGCCTCGATGATCAGGTGGTCGTTCTGGGGCAGCGACTCAAGGACCCTCCTCATGTGGTTCTTGTCCACGAGGTCCATAGCGACCTGCAGGTACGGCGGGTTCCAGAGGCGCTGGACCTTGAATCCCATGACCGCGTGGGCCGCCCGGTCTTTCTCGTGCATGAGCGTATCGACGTCGGGGAACCGGTCAAGAGCCCGGCGGAGCGCGAGTTTCATCGCGCCGTAGTTGAACCGGTAAATCTTGTTGTAGTCCTCTGCGGTGGGGTGGACGAAGACGCTGGCCATGATGACGGTGTCCTCGATATCGACCCCCTCAAAGACGCCCTCCTCGACCGAGTCGGCGACGGCCTTCGCCACCGCTGCCTGCACGGGCCCGAACATCTGGTTCACCTGGTACTCCTTCTTCAGGGTGACCTTCGGTATGACGAGCGTCGAGGGCTTCGTCGGCAGGTTCGGCCTGATGACCGCAAGGAGCGGCGTGTGGCCCTTCGAGAGCTGCGAGATCGAGTTCGCAAACGCCTGTCCTACCGCGCCCTCTTTGTTCCCCATTATCAGATCTATATGCGCAAGTTCTGCGCCGTCTCCAACCAATGCTTCACCGATGAGATACATACAAATGCCCTCAGATAGTGCACAAATATTGGTGAGACATCTATTAAAGATCTCCCGGGTTGTCCCGTAAAACCGCTCAGGGAGCGGGTTTTTTTCGAGGAGAGCGGGAAAAAGAGGGATATCATGCCCCGGGGACGACCCGGCCGGGCGCGAGACAGTATCCATCTCTGTGGGGAGTTCTCCGGGCGCGCTCGCGGTGATCGAAGACGGCGGGGTCGAAGAGGTGTGGGTGGCCTGCATCGAGAGCGACGGCAATATCGGCGCTCACCTATCGGCACCGGGCCGGCCGGGCGGCTGAAGAAGAGTACAGAATAACCGGACCGGGGCAAACCTTGCGGTCTTCGGTATACATCAGAGGAAAGGCCGGTTTACGAGAATGTGGGGTCGGTGAGATTTGAACTCACGATCGACGGGTCTCTCCGACATGCATCAGTGCTCCAACGGGTCATCATCTTTCAATCAGGAGACCCATTGTTCATCACGTGCAAAGACCGCTGGAGCCCGTCGCCATTCCGGGCTTGGCCACGACCCCACTCTCTATATCGTTGACGCCATGCAGTATAAGGGTTGCGCTGGGAGAAACCAGTAATCATATAACGGTACCGACACCCATTTATATAGAATGGTTGAGGGCAGTTACGCGTGTGGGAACTCGCAAAAACCTCTGATCGGCATCACCATCGGCGAGATGCTGAACCGAATAGCAGCGGCGCATCCGGATAGCGACGCACTCATCTCAGTCCACCAGAATATACGGTGGACGTATGCTGAGTTTCTCGAGCATGTCAACACCCTTGCGCGCGCCCTCATGGCGCTTGATGTAGAGCGTGGAGACCGGGTCGCCATATGGGCGCTGAACTATGCGGAGTGGATACTCGTCCAGTTCGCCACCGCGAAGATCGGCGCCATCATGGTGAACATCAACCCGGCATACAGGACGTACGAGTTTGAGTACGCTCTCAAGCAGTCCGAAGTCCAGACGGTCCTCCTCCAGGGGCGGTTCAAGACGTCCGATTACGTCGGCATGTTCTACGAGTCCTGCCCTGAGGCGTTCGAGGCAAAGCCGGGCCGGATCAACTGCGACAGGTTCCCGTTCTTAAAGAACGTCGTCTTCCTCGGCGACATCCCTTACAACGGCATGTACACCTGGGACGACCTCCTGGCAAAGGCCGCGCTCATCAGCCCCGACGAGCTCCGGGAGCGTGAGGAGTCGCTCGACTTCGACGACGCGGTCAACATCCAGTACACCAGCGGGACCACCGGGTTCCCGAAGGGGGTTGTCCTGACCCACCACAACATATTGAACAACGGTTTCATCATCGGCGAGGGGATGAGATTCACCCACAAAGACCGGCTCTGCATCCCGGTGCCCTTTTACCACTGTTTCGGTATGGTCCTCTCCAACATGGCCTGCGTCACCCACGGCGCCGCGATGATCCTGCCTTCACCGGTCTTCAACGCCGAAGCGGTCCTCACTGCGGTGCAGGAAGAGCGGTGCACGGCGCTCCACGGCGTGCCCACAATGTTCATCGCCGAACTCTGTCACCCGGACTTCCCGAAATACCGGCTTGATACGCTCCGCACCGGTATCATGGCCGGGTCGCCCTGCCCGACCGAGGTGATGCGGGAGGTCAACCGGGAGATGCATATGTCGGACATCGTGATCGTCTACGGGCAGACGGAAACCTCGCCCGGCGTCACGATGACCACGATCGATGATCCGCTCGAGCGGCGGGTCTCCACTGTCGGGAGACCGTTCCCCCACACCGAGATCAAGATCATCGACCCGAACACAAAGCGGATCCTTCCCCGCGGGGAGACCGGCGAGATCTGCGCCCGCGGTTACTGCGTGATGCGATGTTACTACAACAACCCAAACGCCACGCGGGCGACGATCGACGAGAACGGCTGGAACCACACCGGGGACCTCGGGGTGATGGACGAGGAGGACTACGTCAAGATCGTCGGGCGTTTGAAGGATATGGTGATCCGCGGCGGCGAGAACATCTACCCGCGTGAGATTGAGGAGTTTCTCCACAACCACCCGAAGATATCCGACGCCTACGTTATCGGCGTGCCGGACAAGAAGTACGGCGAGGAGTTGATGGCCTGGATCAAGACGGAGAACGGGGCAAAACTCACCGAGAACGAGGTGAAGGAGTTCTGCCGCGGCAGGATAGCGCATTTTAAGATACCGCGGTATGTCAAGTTTGTCGATGAGTTCCCGATGACGGTCTCGGGGAAGGTCATGAAGTTTAAGATGCAGGAGATGGCAATCGAGGAACTCAGTCTCGAGCATGCATCAAAGATCGAGACCGCGTAACCGGCGCTCTCTTTTTTGCCCCGGGGTGAGACTGCCAGGGGGCGCATCATCTCTCCTGCGGGAGGAGACGCAGGTCTGCGCCACAACCGGGCTGATTCAGGATGCCGGTTGGCGTGAGCGGGGCACCGGTTGGGAATACCGGGGCTGAAGAGCGGTTTAACCTCACCATAACGGCGGGAGACCGGGGGGGTGATGTCTCCCTCCGGTGCGGCCAGGCCCCGGGCCAACGTATTTATGTCGAGATCACTATCCGGCTCCAGCGTGGGGGTGTAGGGTCAGGATGTGCACCCTGTAGAGAACCCTTCCCTCCGTATCTACCCTGCTTATCAGCCCTCGGGGGCGTGCGCAACGCTCCGCCACTGGCCATACCCCAGACTTCACCGTTCTACGCCGTAAGGGAACCCGGACGCATACGCCCTCATGCCGGAGCCTCGCCCCCGCACGAGGGCCGGCGAGGTGCATGTACGATACCAGGAGGTATCAGGTATGAAACGACTCATGGGTAAAATAGCAGTTGCGGCTGTTATGGTCGCCGCTGTTGTGCTCGTCGCGGGTGTGGTTTCGGCTCAACTATTTCCACCGGGTCCGGGACCGACACAGGTATTGCCAGGACCGGGACCGACACAGACGCCATCCGGGGCGACCGCGATCACGAGCGGGCCGGGGGACAAGGGGTTTCCTGCAATCTCGGGCAACACCATTGTCTGGCTTGACAACAGTACCATGTCGGTGCAGGTCTACGATGCTGCATCCGGGCGGAGCATGGCGATCCCGGGGAACAGCACCTATGCGGTGGTGTCCATGCGGCAGGTGGATGTTTCAGGAAACTATGTCGTCTGGACTGGCCTGAACGCCGCGACGATGTCATCCGATATCTACCTCTATGATACCGCGAGGGGTTCGGTGACGCCGCTCACGAACGATCCGGTCTACCAGGCGCTTCCGTCAATATCAGGCAACTTCGTCGGCTGGGTGAATTTGGATATGGCAACCGGAAGGGGCGAGATCTACTGGTATAACATCGCTAACGGGCACACCGGTTCGCTTCTCGAGAATGCTTCAATCAACCAGATCTTCCCGACTGCCGGTGGAGGTTTCATAACCTGGCTCGACGACCGTAGAGCCAGTGGTCACGCTGACCTGTGCTGGGTTTCACTCACCAAGGGGGATCTGATGCGGTATGTCGCGTCAGGCAACGTGTCAAGCCCTCCCGCAGTTTCGAGCGACGGGAGATGGATCGTCTGGGTTGTTGAAAAGGCCCGGTCACCAGTCCTATATATGCTGGATACCACCACTGAGAAGGTGCAGCAGATCGCGGGTGAGGGAGCCATGCCGGCCAATCCCGCCGTCGACGGTAACTATGTTGTCTGGACCGACTACCGGAATGGAAACGGCGATATCTATCTCTATGATATCCAGAGCGGGCAGGAAAGACAGATCACATCCGATAGCGCGGAACAGATGTTCCCGGATATATCCAACGGCAGGATAGTCTGGATGGGCAACAACGACGGGGCCTGGAACATCTACTCTGCCAGCATCGGCGGGGGAGCGCAGCCCACCTACGCACCGACCGGGTACCCCACTTACGCACCGACCGGGTATCCAACCTACGCGCCGACCGGGTACCCCACTTACGCACCGACCGGATACCCAACCTATGCACCGACCGGATACCCAACCTATGCACCGA
>ENA-UOOI01001718-UOOI01001718.1-fermentation-metagenome-genome-assembly--contig:-NODE-1718-length-21480-cov-3.157433_pt1 | contig 21480 bp, 21 predicted proteins | sample MGYA00245779_ERZ724027 | MGnify/ENA primary metagenome ERZ724027 (study PRJEB28704, sample SAMN03018318) | fermentation metagenome | biome: anthropogenic terrestrial biome; feature: soil; material...
GGCTCACTTTAACAGTGCCTATATACGGCAGCTTTTTGCATATGTCGGTTTCGGCTTTGCGCGTGTCGGCTAAAATAAGGTTTTCCCCTGTTTTAAGCCCGCTGCTTTTTTTTATCTGTTCAATAGTATAGCATGAAGTACCTTCCACTTTAATACTGTTTACTTTAAAAAAGACTTTAAGAGCTAAAAATGCTCCCGCCGACAACACAAGCAAAAACGTCACTATGTAAAATATGCAGAGGCGGCGGCGCCGGCGTTTTGCCCTTGCCTGTGCCCTCTTTGCGGCGCCGTCCGCAGCCGGCTCGGCCCGCGTCGCCGTGCCGAGGTCAGGCGCCCGCCTGTACCCGCCGCTTTTTGGGTCGTAAAACCGTTCAGGGTCGCCTATGCCGTTTTCCGTATATCTGCGCATTGCGATTTCTCCAGTCAGATACTTTATTGCACTCTTTTTATATCAGCGCCGAGCGATGTGAAATTACCCTCAATATTTTCATATCCCCTGTCAAGGTGGTGCAGGCCTGTCACGCATGTCGTCCCTTCCGCAGCCAGGCCGGCCACTACAAGGGCCGCGCCGCCGCGCAGGTCAGTTGCCTCAACGGATGCGCCGGAAAGTTTTTTTACTCCTTCGACGATTGCGACACGTCCCTCGACCTTTATATTTGCCCCGAGCCTTAAAAGCTCGCCAACGTGCTTATAGCGGCTTTCAAAGATATTTTCCACAAATACGCTAGTTCCCTCCGCAAGCGCGACCATAGCCATGACAGGCGGCTGAGCATCCGTAGGAAAGCCCGGGTACGGCATTGTCCTTATGCTCTTTATTCTCTTAAGGCGTTCCGGAGCCTCTACCCTGACTTCATTACCGCAAAATTCAATAACACATCCGCTTTCCTCGAGCGGGGATACCACCGGCGCCAGATGATCCGGAACTATGCTGCCCACTGTAAGCGTGCTTCCGGTTGCCGCTGCCGCCGCAAGGTACGTTGCCGCCGCTATGCGGTCAGGGATAACCGTATGTTCGCAGCCTGTAAGGCGTTTAACGCCTTCTATGATGACGGTACTGCTGCCGGCGCCGTATATTTTTGCCCCACAGGAATTTAAAAAATCCGCCAAATCACATATTTCAGGTTCCCTCGCCGCGTTGCTTATTACCGTACTCCCCTTTGAGACAGCCGCCGCTATGATTATATTTTCAGTAGCGCCTACGCTTGGAAACAAAAGGTTTATTTCCGCTCCCTTTATCCCGTCCGGAACGGAACAGTTAAGGCATCCGTGGTTTTCTTCTATGTCAACCCCTAATTTGCGCAGGGCCGACAAATGCAGGTCTATGGGCCTGGGGCCAAGTTCGCAGCCGCCCGGCAGCGAAAGGACCCCTTTGCCGAAAAGGCTTACTATAGCACCTAAAAAAATAATTGACGAGCGCATTTCCCTCATCAAATTGTCAGGAATATCGTAGTATTTTGCGGTAAGCGGATTTATGATAACGTCGGAGCCCTCACGTTTCACACCGCAGCCAATGTGCCGCAGGATTTTAATAGCCGTGCCTACGTCGGACAAACCCGGACAGTTATGCAGTACGCATTCCCCCCTGCAGATAAGGGAAGCCGCCATCAGCGGCAGCGTGCTGTTTTTGGCCCCGTGCATTTGGATTTTGCCGCAAAGCTTTTTGGCCCCGTTTATTATTAATTCCGGCATAGCAATACCCCCAAAACAATTCTGTTATATATTATGCCGTAACGGATATTGCGTGACGCGACTTAAAGCATAAATAATTACGCTTGTCCCATATCATTCCAAACGGGTAAAAAGGTTTTGCCGGCGTATCATATGAAACTTATTCGTTTAAAACCTCCCTTATTATTTTATATATCCTTTCGTTTGCATCCAATATGGCGGTTTTGCGCGCGTTTGCTGAAACGGAAGCTATTTTGCCAGGTGTGTTGAACATCATGTCCACCTTGCCGCAAAGCGACTTGCCCGACAAATCTTTCTCCTCTATTATCTCTGCCGCGCCGCGGCTTACGAGCGACATAGCGTTGTGGTACTGGTGGTTTTCAGCAACGTTCGGTGAAGGTATCAGTATGGACGCCTTGCCCTGCGCCTGAACCTCGCTTAAGGTTATGGCTCCCGCGCGGCATATGACAAGGTCTGCCGCGGCAAGGCAGTCAGGCATGTTGTCTATGTACTCGCGCACATCTATTTCTTTGTGCTTTTTAAGGTCCACGCCTTTTTCTTTAAGTAAGTCCGGAAACCATTTTCCCCATTTGCCGTAACCGTGTATATGCTGGAACTTTCCCTCTGAGGCGCTTTCCGCTATAAGGTCGGCAACGGCCTCATTTATTTTACGCGCGCCGAGGCTTCCGCCGAACGAAAGTATCATGGGGCGGCTGTCAAGCCCGAGCTTTTTGCGCGACTCCTCTTTTTTAGCCCTTATAACCTCCTGGCGCACCGGGTTGCCGGTAAGAACGCACCTTGCTGAATCGCTCAGGTATTTCTGCGCGTCCATAACGGCGAGCATGGTCCTGTCGGCGCGCTTTGAAAGCATCTTGTTGGTTACGCCGGGAAAGGCGTTCTGCTCATGTATGACAGAAGGTATTTTCATCTTTATGGCTTCACGTATTACAGGCCCTGAAACGTACCCGCCCGTGCCTACGCATATATCGGGTTTAAATGATTTAATGATTTTTTTTGCCTGCGAACTCGACGTAAAAACATAAACGGCGGTTTTTAAGTTGCGGGCTATATTTTTTAAAGTCAGCTTTCGCTGGAACCCCGAAATGGTTATGCTTTTAAACGCATATCCGGCGTCGGGCACGAGCTTTTCTTCCATGCCGCCTTTTGCGCCTATATAAAGTATTTCCGTTTCCGGTTCACGCTCGCGCAGGTACCCCGCTATGGCAAGAGCCGGATTTATATGCCCGGCGGTCCCGCCGCCTGCAAACAGTACTCTCATCTTACCCTCCGTAAAAAGCTAAATTTTTTCTATAGCCGACGTGCGCGATATGGAAAGCACTATACCCATCTCGGCCAGCAATATAACGAGCGATGATCCGCCGTAGCTGAAAAACGGCATGCTTATGCCGGTATTGGGTATTGTGTTAGTTGCGACGGCTATGTTCAGTATAACCTGCAGGCCTATCTGAATAACAAGCCCCGTTCCCAAAAGCATACCGAACTTATCCTTTGCCTTAAGTGATATGGTTACGCCGCGCCAAACAAGCATGGCGAAAAGTATGATTATTATAAGCGCGCCTATAAATCCGAGTTCCTCGCACACTATGGCAAATATTGAGTCGTTAGCAGGCTCAGGTATATAAAGGTACTTCTGCCTTGACTGGCCGAAACCGAGCCCAAAAAGCCCGCCCGAGCCTATGGCGTACAGCGACTGCCTTGTCTGCCAGCTTGCCTTGATAAGCTCTTTGCTTTCATTTGAAAACGGGTTTAGCCAGGCGGCTATGCGCATATTGGCGTAAGTGAATTCTTTTGTAAATTTAACAAGGTATAAAATGCCGGCTCCGGCAGCGCCGAACGCCATGGCGAACCACCTTAGCTTTACTCCGCCTATAAAAAGCATGACAGCGCCGAGCACAACCGTTATGACAGTGGCGGAAACGTGCGGCTCCCAAAGCAGAAGCACGGCGGTAACGCCTAAAATGATAACGTACGGCAGCACACCGTAGCGGAACGTGCCCATCCTGTCGAAATTTATTGAAATAAGATGCGCAAAAATAAGTATAACCGCGAACTTAGCTATTTCCGACGGCTGGAACTGGCCGAGGGGGCCTAACGTTATCCACCTGTGCACGCCTTTGACGGCGGGCATGAAACGCACCAAAACAAGCAGCGCGTATGAGAGGAGCAGTATAGGCACAGCAAATGCATGAAACCTGTGATAATCGAAATAGGAAAAAAATATCATAACGGCAATGCCGAAAACGGCAAAGACAAGCTGCCTTTTTATGAAAAAATAGCTGTCTCCATACCTGTAAAGGGCATATGCATACCCTGCGGAAAACATCATAATAAGGCCTATTACGAGAAGTACGAGTACTAAAAAGAAAAACGGCAGGTCCATCCCCGAACGTACGGAAAACGCCTTGAATTTTTTCCTTACTTTCTTGACCGCGGCGGGGGGCGTGCGCCCTTCACGCATTGCCTGCCCGTTCGGATGCGCCACCGGTCCTGAAGTGTTTCCGTACATTCCTGCCACAAAGTTCACTCTCCTTTCCCCAACATATCATTAGAAGCAGCTGCGGGCCATATCTACTATTTAAGCAAATGCGGCGCATTAATTTTGTCGGTTCCTGTGCCGGCACGGTATTAAAACTTAATCCGGCACAATAATTTACAGGCCGTACGACACAAGCAGTATAGCGCCGAGACCGGCCAAAACAGTCACAAGGCTGAAAACAAAACAAATTTTAACTTCACTCCAGCCGCACATCTCAAAATGGTGGTGTATAGGGCTCATTTTAAAAAGGCGCTTGCCGTGCGTCGCTTTAAAATAAGCCACCTGTATAACTACCGACAGTATTTCCACTATATATATTATTCCTATAAGCAAAATCAAAATAGGGATATCAAGCGAAAAGCCGAGCGCGCATACAAGCCCCCCTAAAAACAGGGAGCCGGTGTCCCCCATAAAAACTTTTGCGGGGTAAAAATTCCAAACAATGAACCCAAGGCATCCGCCGGCGGCAGCGGCGGCAAGTATACCGGCCGGAGTAACGTTCATCATACCCGCTATGACTATAAAAACAAGTGAAACGAAAAATGTAACGGAAGCATTAAGCCCGTCAATGCCGTCCGTGAAATTCACAGCGTTTGCGACGCCGACTATGCCGAGCAGCGCCACTATCCAGTACCATATGCCGAAGTCGGCCTTGCCCGCGAAAGGTATGAGCGTTACGGACCTTCCGCCTGCAAGGTATATCGAGCAGAGATATGCCCCCGCGGCAAGGAACTGCAAAACAAGCTTTTGCCCCGCGGTAAGGCCGAGGTTGCGCTTTTTGACTACTTTGATATAGTCGTCAAGGAACCCTATGAACCCGAAGCCTATGGCCATAATGAGGCCGCCGACTATCTTTGTGCGCATAAGCGCGTTGAGCGGGCTGGAGCCTTTAACTCCGTAGTATATGGCGGCGCATACAGCGCAGGACAAAACAATACCGATTATAAACATGAAGCCGCCCATTGTCGGTGTGCCGTTTTTCTTTTTGTGCCACTTGGGGCCTGACTCCCTTATTGTCTGGCCGAAATTTATCCTGTGAAGAAACGGTATGACCGATTTGCCGAGCAAAGCCGTTACCGTAAAAGAAATCATAGCGGCCGACATTATCAAAATATAATCCATCCTGTTTTATCCACCCTTATTCTGCATAATCTTTAAATTATCATACCTGTATTTTATAGTTTTGCAAGAAATTCATAGGCACAAGCGCCCAAGCTCAGCGCTGTTAAGTGCTTTCAGCACATCGGCAAACGGTATGCCGGTTTCGACGGCGGCGGCGGCGGCGGCCAAAACGTCGTCAATAACGCCGCTTCTTTGCGTGTTAAGCCTGACGCGCCCTATTATACCTACGCCTACTATTTCGAAAGCCGTAAACCCGTCAGGCGTAACGCGTATATTCCTCGCTGTGAAATCGGCCGCGTCAGTTTTCGAGGAATACGTTCTCAGCGTTTTAGGATTACAGTTTTTTATATTACGCGCAAGCGAATACTCCGACACTACGCACTGGCATTCCCCTGCAGTTATACCGCCGCAGTCCTGACACAGCAGAAGTACAGTCGGCTCATGTATTTCCGGAAACTGCGCCCCCTTTACGAATTCTATGCACCCGTCACGGCCGCAAAGCTTTAAAATGCCAACAATGATATCGGCTGCGCAGCCTGTTTTTCCGGCGACGCAAACTACTTTTTTCTCTGTCCCTGACATAGCGTTTCCTCCTAACTGCGGCAAGGTACGTCATACCTGGTTTTTCGCAGCGAACGTAACAGTAATGACCGTACCCGGCTTAACCTTGGTTCCTCCCGCAATGCTCTGCGAGTTGGCAATGGCGTTCGTACCGGTAAGCGCCGCGCCGGTGATGCTTATGTTTATACCCGCATCAGACGCGCGGCTGTTTGCCTGCGAAAGCGTCATACCGGTGAAGTCCGGCACAACCGACGAGGCAGAACTGCCGCTGTCCTTATCCGTAAACAGCACTACCGTGCCGCCTCTCGGTATGGACTTGCCGGCCTCGGGAATCTGTGAAACGACTTTATCGCCGCTGCCGTACACTTTAACTTTAAGCTCTTCCTTTGATATTTTATTTTTAGCATCCGCAAGCTTATTATTTACCACATCAGGCGACTTTACGTCAAGCTTGCCGAGCTCATCGTCCGTATATTTTGGTTCAACGCCTAAATACGGGAGTATTTCGCTCATTGTCTTGTTAAATGTAGGCCCTGCCACAGGGCTGCCGTAATAACTGCTGCCGTGCGGTTCATCATAAAACACGAGCATGGCTATCTGCGGGTCGTCCGCTGGCGCAAAGCCGCAGTATGAGGCAATGTACTCGCTGCTTGTTTTTATCTCGGTTTTTTGTGAAGTCCCTGTTTTGCCGGCAACCCTGTAGCCGGGTATATACCCGGTGGAGGCGGTGCCTGACTTGGCGTCCTCCTCAAGGATTTTGCACATGCGCTGCGACGTCGTTTTTGAAATGACCTGGCGCTTAGGCGACGTATCGGCCGTCTTTACTATATTGCCCTTGCTGTCAACTATCTGGCTTACTATATGCGGCTGGACGAGGTAGCCGCCGTTAGCTACGGCGCAGGTCGCGGTTATCATCTGTATAGGCGTTATCTTGTTTGTCTGGCCAAACGAAGCGCAGGCGAGGTCAAGCGCCGTCATATTTCCCTGCTGCACGTAGATGCTGCGTGATTCGCCGGGCAGGTCTATGCCTGTTTTCTGAGTAAAACCGAACGCGTCGAAATACTTGCAGAAAAGGTTTACACCGAGCATCTGCCCTACCTGCATGAAAACTACGTTGCTCGACTCGCACACTCCCTGGGCAAAAGTCAAGTGCCCGAACGTCTTCCAGTCATGCACCTGCCTGCCCTGTATGGTAAGGTAACTGGGGCAGTTAAACGGCGTGTTTTCAGTAACGAGGTTTTCTTCCATTGCAGATGCCCCGGTAACCATTTTAAAAACAGAGCCCGGGTAATACGTGTCGCTTATGCATTTGTTGCGCCATTGCTCCTGAAGGGCCGCGTCAGTCGCCTTTTTCTTTTCTTCACTGTCAGTTATGGCGTTTATTTGTTCAGCCTTGGTTTTGTCGGCAATTACGAACGGGTTGTTGGGGTCAAAGTCACCTTTTACCGCCATGCCGAGTATAGCGCCGGTTTTTACGTTTATGACTATAGCGCAGCCGCGGTTTTGCACTTTATTGTCCGCGAGGCCCTCCTCAAGGTTTTTTTCAAGCGCATGCTGTACCACCTCGTCTATCGTAAGCACGAGGCTGTTGCCGTCCTGAGCTTTTACCTCCTGCTCATAGTCGACGGGCATATCCGCCCCAACAGCGTTGCGCGCGGTGACAAGCTTGCCGTTTACGCCCGTAAGGTACTTGTCGTACTGTGCCTCTATGCCGGAAAGGCCCTGGCTGTCAGTCCCTGTAAAGCCGAGCACCGTGGATGCGAACGCGCCGTAAGGATAATACCTCTTGTAGTCCTCTACGAGGCGGATACCGTTTTTTATACCGTTTTTATTTTCAAACTGCAGTATTTCGTCGCGCGTGTCGGCTTCAATTTTCTTTTTTATGACTTCATAGTAGGAACTTTTCTTTTGGCACTTTTTAAGCAGGTCGTCCTTGTCAAGGCCGAGGATTTTTGAAAGTCCCTCAGATATTGTTTTGCGGTCCTTGTCGTTCGTTATGCAGGCAGGTTCTAAAATAACGTCCCAAACGTTCGCGCTTTCAGCAAGTTTTTTCATGTTGCAGTCATATATTGTGCCGCGCTGCGCTGTTAAAGGCGTGCTTTGCAGCTGGTTGTCGAAAGCTTTCGTTTTGAGCTCCGCCCCTTGGGCAAGCTGCAGCCTGGCAAGGCTGAAAACGACGGTGCCGAAACCTAAAATTATGATAAGCAGCAGTATAAATACCGTCCTGTGCCACATTCGTATGGTAGTGCCTTTAGCCATTTTCACACCTCTTCCGGCAGTTGGAAACCGCGCCCTGACATCTGATAGAGAAAATGAGAGCCAAGATTTCTCTTTAGCTCCCCCCTTGTTAATTATAAAACCTAAAAATCAACATATATAACGCCGACGTCCCATTTAATTTTACTTAATGCGGCAAAGCTTTATGACAGCAAATTTTTAACGGAGTCAAGAACGTTTTGCAGCCAGCCCTTATCGCCGTCTTTTATGACGACCTTCGCCTTGTCTCCGTTCGCGAGCTTAACCGTTTCAATCTGGCTGTTGTCGATTTTTTTCATTCCTAAATTCTGCTCGGCGTATGACTGTACCGCTTCCACCGAGTATTTTGTATCCGACTTCATTTGAAGCTGCGTGTAGACGTTCTGCTGCTCGCTCTCTGCTTTAAGGGCTGAGCTTAGCGAGTTTGTAAGCTCCGTAAGCTGTATCTGCCCATAAATGAAAGCGCCAGCGGCCCCCACGGCAACGGCAAAAACCAAAACGGTCAGAGCCATCCTTACGGGACTCAGCTTTACGCGCCGGTTTTTTTCAAGCTCTTCCTGCGGTAGCCTTATTACGTTTGACTTTTTTTCTCGGCTTCTTTCCTCTTCTTTGCGCCTGGGTTCGAAAAGCTCAAAATCATATGCCGCGCTGCCGTTACGGTATGCCATTCTCCACAACTCCAATCTTTATATAATTTTATAATTTAATGCACGTCCGCAGCCTTGCGCTGCGGCTGCGCGGGTTTTCATCAATTTCCTTTTCCGAAGGCACAACGCCGCGCTTATATAAAAGCTCCGCCCTCGGTTTTTTGCCGCACACGCATACGGGAAAGTCCGGCGGGCACGTACAGCCCCTGCACCACCCTGCCATGCTCTGCTTAACTATCCTGTCTTCAAGCGAGTGGAAAGTGATAACCGAAAGCCGCCCTCCCGGCCTTAATATATCAAACGCTGCTTCAAGCCCGGCTGAAAGCCCGTCAAGCTCGCCGTTAACAGCTATCCTCAAAGCCTGAAAAGTCTTGCGCGCAGGATGCCCGTGCGAGCGCCGTACCGCCGCCGGAACGGAGTCCTTCACTATCCCGGCAAGCTGGAGTGTTGTTTCAACCGGCTCTTTTGCGCGCGCTGCAATTATACCGTCCGCTATGCGCCTGGCATTTTTATCTTCACCGTATTTCCATATGATATCGGCAAGGCGCTCTGCTGAAAGGCCGTTAACCAAGTCGCGCGCCGAAACGCCTTCCTTGCTCATGCGCATGTCGAGCGGCGCATCGCTGTGGTAAGAAAAGCCTCGCGCCGGATTATCGAGCTGGTAAGATGAAACTCCCAAGTCAAACAGTACGCCGTCGGCCGGAACCATCTCGTTCTCTTCGGCAATATCTTTTAAATCACCGTAGTTAGCCCTTACAACGGCAGCGCAGCGGAAGTCCCTCAGCCTGTCAGAAACAGTACGCACGGCATCAGGGTCACGGTCAATGGAAAGCAGGCGGCCCGAAACGAGCTTTTCGGCAACAGCCTGCGAATGGCCGCCGCCGCCCGCCGTGCAGTCGATATAAAAACCGTCGGGCTTGATGTTAAGGCTTTCGATTGCTTCACTAAGCATTACAGGCTTGTGATAAAATTCCATAGCGTACCGCCTATATTCCCATTATTTTCAAAAGCAAGCATATTAACAAGCATATTTATGATTAACATTTGTTAAAAGCCGCCCGCCGCGCATAAAATTACAGCTCAAGCGAATCCATTGCTTCCGCAATGCTGTCCTCCGTAAGGGACGAATTAAACTGAATCCATTTTTGGGCATCCCAAATTTCCGCCCTGCTCGAAGCGCCTATAAACGCAACGTCTTTTTTAAGGCCGGCATAGTCCCGCAGGACCTGCGGTATAAGTATTCTGCCCTGCTTGTCCGGCTGTACTTCAGCCGCACCCGAAAAGAAGAACCTCTGCAGCCCGCGCGTCTTTGAAACAGGCATAGAGCCTATCTTCTGCTGCAGCCTTTCCCACTCGCACGGCGGAAAAACGAAAAGGCACCCGTCAAGCCCTTTTGTAACATAAAAGCAGTCGCCAAGGCTCTCGCGGAACTTAGCGGGAACTATGACACGGCCTTTTGCGTCCGTATTATGACGGTACTCACCAATCAACATAATAATCATTCAAAGGGACAGGAGCTGAGGGTCGACCCACTTTATACTACTTGTCCCCACATTTCACCACTTGACTTGTATTATACTATATTCAGTGATGAGATGCAACTTCTTTTCATTGAATGTTAATATAAAAAGAATATAAAAAGTTATTTATTCCATATTTTGTTAGTGAATTGGCTGTAAAAAAATATACCACAACATATTGTCATGGTACATTTAGTATATCCGCCATAAAAAATAATGGGAATAAATTAATTGGGGCTGCCCGTGTGCTGCGTTGCCTTGATGCTCTGCCTTGTCTGGCGCAGTTCCGAAAGGCAGCCGGCAAGCCCCTCGTCAGCGCGTTTCATAAGGTCGTCTATGTATTCGTTTGAAGCCCTCTTCATTTCACGCGACTTTGTCTGCGACTGTGAGAGCATGTCGGCGGCTTTTTTCTGCGCTTCGCGGGTTATCTCGTCGCCTGCCACCATGGCCTTTGCCTTAGTCTGTGCCCCGCGGATTATATTTTCGGCTTCGCGCTTAGCGTCGTCAATGATTTTCGACCTGTCGGCCACTATTGCGCGCGCCTGCTCAAGTTCTTTTGGAAATTCCGCACGCAGCTCGTCGAGTATTTCCTTTACTTCGGCGCCGTCCAAAGCCACACGTCCGCGGCTCAGCGGAAAACTCCATGCTTTTTCTACCATATCATAAAGCTCGCCTACAAGTTCGTCAACCCTCATCGTGTTTTTCCTCCGTATAAAGCCGCTGCTTTATCTCATCCAAAATACAGGCCGGCACAAAATTAGATATATCGCCGCCAAAGCTTGCCACCTGCTTCACCCCGCTTGAACTAAGGAACATATTTTCAGCTGTAGTAGTGAAAAACACCGTTTCCACATATGGGTTAAGCTTTTTATTTATAAGCGCCATTTGGAACTCGTACTCGAAGTCCGACATCGCCCGCAGCCCCTTTACTATGACCTGCGCGCCTGAAATTTTGGCAAAATCGGCAATCAGCCCGTCAAAGCCGGCCACTTCCACGTTGTCAATATTCGCAGTGCAGCGCCTAAGCATTTCTATACGCTCCTGCACGGTAAATGCAGTATGTTTTTCCGGGTTTACAAGTACTGCCACTATAACGCGGTCGAAAATTTTGCACGCCCTGTTTATTATGTCCAAGTGGCCGAGCGTCACCGGGTCAAAGCTGCCCGGGCAAATGGCTGTTTTCATCTTTCCAACACGTCCTTATGCTCGTATAAAGTCAGTATTATCTTGCCGTAGCGGTACGAGCGCCTGAGTATAAAGTCCCCCGCTGACTGCGGCATGGCCTCACCGGACGGATTTTCGCATATAATGACGCCGCCGCGCGCCATATGGGCCGCGGCAAGCGGCAGCGCCTCCTGCAAAATGCCCGTCCTGTACGGCGGGTCAAGAAACGCTATATCAAAAGGCTCGTCCTCATTTGCCAAAAAAGACGCGTAGTCCATGCACTTGACTTTTGCGGTCCGTTCAAACCCGCAGTTCTGCAGATTTTCCGTTACAAGCAGCGCCGACTGTTTGCTGGAGTCAACAAAAACGGCCTCGCGCGCGCCCCGGCTAAGCGCCTCTATGCCAAGCTGGCCTGAACCGGCGAAAAGGTCAAGCACGCGGCGCCCCTCTATGCGGAACTGTATAATGCTGAAAAGCGCTTCCTTCACCCTTTCGGGAGTAGGGCGAACTTCCCTGCCCTCAGCCGTTTTAAGCCGCTTTCCCCGCGCGGCGCCTGTAATTACTCTCATATATCTTCAGCCCTGCCCTGTTGTTAAAATATCAAGCTTTTTAATGATAAGCTCCATTATCCCGGTAATTCTAAAATATTATCCCATTATAACAGCCGTATGTCAACATAATTATTGCGGCGCGGTAAAGCCGGCGGGCATCTTATTCCCTTATGAGCGCCTTTTCAATGCTTCCTATAAATTCCTTATGGTAATCTTTTGATGCATAGCATTTTGCATCTATTGTCTTATCGGCAAGGCACGACGGCTCAAGCTGCTGCCCGTAAAGCTTGCGGCAGATAAGCACGAGCCTTGCTTCTTTAAAATACGGCGCGGCCTCGTCATACGCCGGCGTAAGTTCCGCTGCCTTAAACTTGTCGCCGTCTCTGCCGGAGTGGCTGCCGCAGTAGTTAAGCGCGCTTCGCTTTGATTCGTCAAAAAAGCAAAGCGAGTAGTAATTTTCTTTTTCTATAAACCCAAGCGTGTACCTCTGCGGGCGTATGAATATCATGGAAACATAGCTGTTCCACAGCTCGCCCAAAGCGCCCCAGCTCGCAGTCATGGTATTGCACTTTTCGCTGTTTCCGGCAGTCACGAGCATCCAGCCTTTGTTTATAACGGTGAAAGCGTTAAACTTGAGTTCCTCTACGCTTATTTCTTTAAACCCCGACATAAAATTATCCTCCTTTGCCTTATGCGGCACAGCATCATTTATAGTTTTATATACTAATATGTTACGCCTGAAATTGCAACACCACACTGGAATTTTATTCGTGCCGGTTTCACCTTATGCTGAAAGGCATTAGAAAAAATATGAATATTTATGCAAAAAGTACTTGATTTTCTGCATAACCGGTGTATAATAATAAAACAACGAAATGAATTGCATTATTTTCTTAAAAAGGTGGCTTACATAAAATGAAAAAAAATATTAAAAAGGTAGTCCTTGCATACTCCGGCGGGCTTGACACTTCTATTATTATCCCATGGCTTAAAGAAAATTACGATAACTGTGAAGTCATAGCTGTAGCGGCCGACGTCGGCCAGGGGGCGGAGCTTTCGGGCCTTGAGGAAAAAGCTAAAAAGACCGGTGCCTCCAAGCTTTACATTGCTGACCTTAAAAAGCAGTTCGTCGAAGACTACATATTCCCCACCGTCAAAGCAGGGGCTGTTTATGAGAACAAATACCTGCTCGGCACGTCTTTCGCAAGGCCGCTCATAGCAAAGCGCCTTGTTGAAATAGCCAAAGCCGAAGGCGCCGACGCCATAGCGCACGGCTGCACGGGCAAAGGCAACGACCAGGTGCGCTTTGAGCTTGCGATAAAGGCGTTTGCCCCCGACATGGAGATTATCGCCCCGTGGCGTATATGGGACATAAAGTCGCGCGATGAAGAAATCGACTATGCGCAGGCACATAACGTCCCGCTTAACATAACACGTGAAACGAATTATTCCAAAGACAAAAACCTGTGGCATCTCTCTCACGAAGGGCTTGACCTTGAAAACCCAGCAAACGAGCCTGACTTTGATAAAATACTCGAACTCGGCGTATCCCCTGAAAAAGCTCCGGATAAGCCCACATATATCACTATCTCATTTGAAAAAGGCGTTCCCGTTAAAATAAACGGTGAAAAGATGTGCGCTGTTGACATGATGGCACAGCTAAACAAGGCCGGCGGTGAAAACGGCATCGGCATAGTTGACCTGCTCGAAAACCGCCTTGTAGGCATGAAGTCGCGCGGTGTGTACGAAACGCCCGGCGGCACCATACTGTACCACGCACACGAAAAGCTCGAGGAACTGTGCCTTGACAGGGACACTTTCCACTTCAAGCAGCAGCTGGCACTAAAGTTTGCCGACCTCGTTTACGACGGCAAATGGTTTACCCCGCTGCGCGAAGCGCTCTCCGCGTTTGTTGACAGCACACAGGGCAGTGTAACGGGCGACGTAAAACTAAAACTTTATAAAGGAAATATTATTGACGCGGGCGCGACATCACCTTACTCGCTTTACGATGAGGAAATCGCGACTTTCAGCGCGGACGACGTCTACGACCAAAAAGATGCCGGCGGGTTTATAAACCTTTTCGGTCTGCCTATAACGGTCCAGGCTATGAAAAAGCTCAATAAGAAAAAATAAACAGTATAAATTCCCCGTTCCGCGCGGCGGCCTTAAAACCGCCCCCGGAGACGGATTAAATATGGCACCGTACAGGAGGCGCAGCGTTGAAACTTTGGACAGGGCGGTTTAAAAAAGAACTCGACAAAAAAACAAACGATTTCAATTCTTCAATACACTTTGACAGCCGCATGGTAAAAGAAGATATTGAAGGGAGCATTGCCCACGCCGCCATGCTCGGCGAGTGCGGCATTATAGGCAGCGATGAGTCCGGCAGGATATGCGGCGGGCTAAAGGAAATCCTTTCAGATATTGAAAGCGGAAAACTTGCCATAGACGAAAATGCGGAGGACATCCACTCATTTGTCGAGGGTGAACTTACAGCAAGGCTCGGCGACGCCGGCAAGCGCCTGCACACGGCAAGGAGCAGGAACGACCAGGTGGCCGTTGACTTAAGGCTTTACATGAAAAAGCGATGCGCAGAACTTGTAAGCCTGCTTGACGGGCTTACCGCGGTACTCTGCCGCAGGGCAGTGGAATGTAAAGACATGGTCATGCCGGGCTACACGCACATGCAGCGCGCACAGCCTATAACCTTCGGCCACCACCTGCTCGCATACGCCGAAATGCTGCTGCGCGACACAGGGCGGTTTAAAGACAGCCTGAAGCGGATGGATTACTGCCCGCTCGGCTCATGCGCCTTAGCCGGTACCACCTACCACATAAAGCGCGAGCGCACCGCCGGGCTACTTGGTTTTGCCGGTGTAACGCAAAACAGCCTCGACGGCGTTTCCGACAGGGACTTCTGCCTTGAAACAGCCTCCGCTATAGCTATAGCCATGGTGCATCTTTCGCGTTTTTCCGAAGAAATAGTACTGTGGTCGTCATGGGAATTTAAGTTCATCGAACTTGACGATGCATTTTCCACCGGCTCGAGCATCATGCCGCAGAAAAAGAATCCTGATATAGCCGAGCTTGTGCGCGGAAAAAGCGGCCGCGCCATCGGCGATATGGTGACGCTTTTCACTATGATGAAGGGCCTGCCCCTTGCTTATAATAAGGATATGCAGGAAGATAAAGAAGCCGTTTTCGACGCGCTTGACACGCTTTCGGCCTGCCTGACGGCTTTTACCCCAATGGTTGAAACAATGAAAGTCCTGCCGGAAAATATGAGGTCTGCGGCTGCCAAAGGCTTCATAAACGCTACCGACTGCGCCGACTACCTTGTCGGGCAGGGCCTGCCGTTCAGGACTGCGTACAAAATTACCGGGCAGATAGTCGCTTACTGCATAGACAGCAACCTGACGCTTGAAACCCTTCCGTTAGAAAAGTATAGGGAATTTGACCCGCACTTTGAAGACGGTGTTTACAGCGCCATATCGCTCGAGCACTGCGTTAAAGGCCGCAAAGCAACAGGCGGCCCGGCGCCCGAAAACGTCGAGGCGCAGGCAGAACGAATTTTAAAAAGCCTTGGTGAGGAATTATGATAAAAGCAGGTATAGTAGGTGCTACGGGATACGCCGGCGCCGAGCTCGTACGCCTTCTTTGCGGCCACCCTCAGGTTGAGCTTGCGGCCGTAAGCTCCGTAACATTTGAGGGCAGGCCTGTAAGCGATGTTTACCCCGCTTACTACCGCCTGTGCGACATGGTTTGCGGCACGCAGGAACAGGCTGTAAAAAAAAGCGACGTCGTTTTCGCCGCTTTGCCGCACGGGCTCTCACAGGAACTCGCAGCGGAGTGTTACAGTAAAGGTAAAATATTTATAGACCTCGGCGCGGACTTCCGCCTTAAGGATGAACGCACGTACAAAGAATGGTACGGCGGAACGTTCATCGACAGGGAGCTGCATGAAAAAGCCGTTTACGGCCTGCCGGAATTTTTCCGCGATAAAATAAGGAACGCGAAAGTCATAGCAAACCCTGGCTGCTACACTACCGCCGTGCCTCTTGCCTTAGCCCCCGCCCTTAAAAACGGGCTTATAGAAAAAAGCGGCATAATCGCCGACTGCAAATCAGGCGTCACAGGTTCAGGCCGCAAGCCGTCGCAAAACACCCACTACCCCGAACTTAACGAGAGCATGACGGCTTATAAAGTCGGGTGCCACAGGCATACGCCGGAGATTGAGCAGACGCTCAGCATAATTTCAGGTGACGATATAAAGCTGACCTTTGTTCCCCACCTTCTCCCTGTAAACCGCGGCATCTTAGCCACATGTTATGCTAAACTGAAAAGCGGCGCAGCAGAAAGCGATATTGCAAAAGCTTACAAAGATATGTACGGCGGGGAAACATTTATACGGCTTTTGCCGCACGGGCGCGCAGCTGATATCAAAAACGTGCGCATGTCAAATTTCTGCGATATATCACTCCACACGGATAAAAGAACGAATACTTTTATTGCCGTTTCAGCAATAGACAATATGGTTAAGGGCGCCGCGGGGCAGGCAATCCAAAATATGAACATAATTTTCGGGCTGGATGAAACGGCAGGGCTTACGGCTATGCCTCCGGCATTTTAAAAGATGCCGTATAAACCTGAGGGCTGTATTATATATCCTCGGCAGCGGCAGGAAGTATACGTGACGGATTCATGGAATAAATTTGATAAAATACGTGATATACTGTCCGAAAACAAGATAAAGTACGATTTTAAAATAAAAAGCAGAAGCCCGCTTTTCAGAGGCGATGCCCCGCTCGCAGGGCGGTATGGGGCGGTGCCTGACGAAAAGAAGATGTATTATATTTACGTCAATAAAAAAGATTACGGATATGCAAGAGAAATTCTTCAGAAACATTCCGTAGCAGCGGAGGGTAAAGATGGATTATAAATTTATAAAAGGCGGCGTTACCGCTCCGGAAGGCTTCAAGGCGGCAGGGGTTCACTGCGGCATAAGAAAAAGCCGCAGCAAGCCTGACCTTGCCATGATATACAGTGAGGTGCCATGTTCGGCCGCGGCTGTTTACACTAAAAACCTCGTCCAGGGCGCGCACATACCTGTAACTAAAAAGAACCTCGCGGACGGTTACGCAAGAGCTGTCATCTGCAACAGCGGCAACGCCAACACCTGCAACGCCGACGGCATTGAAAAAGCTGAGGAGATGTGCTCCTTAGCCGCCGGTGAACTCGGCATAAACGCCAATGACGTTATAGTCGCCTCAACAGGCGTCATAGGTCAGGTGCTGCCGATAGAGCCAATACAAAGCGCCATGCCTGCGCTTGTAATGTCGCTTTCAAAAGACGGTTCCGAAAACGCCGCCAAAGCCATAATGACGACCGACACAGCCGTCAAAAACCTTGCGGTCGAATATACCTCATTAGGTAAAACAGTAAAAATAGGCGGCATAGCAAAGGGTTCGGGCATGATACACCCAAACATGGGCACGCTTTTGTGCTTCATTACGACCGATGCCGCGGTTTCACCAGCGGCGCTCGGTTCGGCACTTAAGGCGGCCGTCGGAGAAAGCTTTAATATGGTGAGCATAGACGGCGACACGTCCACAAACGACACATGTACGGTAATGGCCTCAGGCTTTGCGGGGAATGGCAAGATAGAGTCGGAAAACTCAAACGGTTACAGCGACTTTACATGTGCCCTGACAGCACTATGCATTGCCCTTGCGCGCATGATAGCAAAGGACGGCGAGGGCGCGTCAAAGCTTGTCGTATGCAGCGTTTCAGGCGCAAAAGACATGAAAAACGCGCGCATGCTTGCAAAGGCGGTCATCCATTCAAGCCTTTTGAAGGCTGCCATGTTCGGTGCGGATGCAAACTGGGGGCGCGTTTTGTGCGCCATAGGGTACTCAGGCGCTGAAACCGATATAAATAACGCCGGCGTTTCTTTCTCATCAAAAGCCGGTAAAGTTGAGGTGTGCAAAAACGGCGCTGGCATAAGTTTTGACGAGGCCGCGGCTAAAAAAGTACTCTCTGAAGACGAAATAAATATATTCATAACGCTTTGCGACGGCTCCGCCTCTGCAACTGCTTACGGCTGCGACCTTACTTACGATTACGTTAAAATAAACGGTGAATACCGTTCGTAGCGTATTCCTTTTACAGGCAGCATATAAAAAAACAGCCTTTAAAAGCTTTTCTGCCTGCATACGTTCCGGGAGGCAAAAATGAAGATATCAAACAGTGACAGGGCGAAAGTCCTTGTGCAGGCCCTGCCTTATATACAGTCGCTTGCGGGTAAAACAATCGTTGTAAAGTACGGCGGAAGCGCAATGGCAAACGACAAGCTTAAAGACGCCGTCATGTGCGACATCGTGCTTATGCGCCTTGTAGGCATGAACGTCGTGCTTGTACACGGCGGCGGCAAAGAAATAAGCGCTATGCTTAAAAAGCTCGGCAAAGAAAGCCGCTTTATAAACGGCATGAGATATACCGACGGGGAAACCATAGACATAGTTCAGATGGTCCTTGCCGGCAAAGTAAACAAGGCGCTTGTACAGCTTTTGGAGGGGCACAGCGGCAAAGCGGTGGGTCTTTGCGGGCTTGACGACGGCATGCTTACGGCTGAAAAGCTGCCGGCAACTGAAGACCTCGGTTATGTAGGCAAAATAACCGGCGTCAATACTTCCGTTATAGAGAACGCTACAAAAAGCGGCTACGTGCCTATTATTTCCACTATTGCCGGAGGAAGCGGCGGTAAGGTGTATAATATAAACGCCGATATCGCCGCGGCGCGCATTGCGGCCGCGCTGAAAGCCGAGAAGCTTATCCTGCTGACCGACGTGAGGGGCCTTCTGCGCGACAAGGACGACGAAAGCACCCTTATACCGGTTGTTAACGTCAGCGACGTGCCGAAGCTTAAAAAAGAAGGCATTATAAGCGGCGGCATGATACCTAAAATAGACTGCTGCGTAGACGCCGTGCGGCGCGGCGTCGGAAAAGCGCACATAATCGACGGGCGTATCCCGCACTCCATTCTCATTGAACTTTTAACAGACGAGGGCATTGGAACCATGTTTTATTAAACGGGGTGAAACAAATGACATTTGATACTATAAAAAACAACGAAAAAAAATTCATCATGCCTACCTACTCACGGTTCGACACAGCGCTCGTCTCCGGCAAGGGCGCTACGGCCATGGACTGCGGCGGCAAAGAGTACATCGACTTTACCGCCGGCATAGGCGTCAACTCACTCGGTTACTGTGACAGCAAGTGGGCACAGGCTGTGGCCATGCAGGCAAAAACGCTGCAGCATACGTCTAACCTTTATTACAGCCCGCTGCAGGCAGAGCTTGCTTCAAAGCTCTGCGGCCTGAGCGGCATGTCTAAAGTGTTTTTCGGCAATTCAGGCGCGGAGGCAAACGAGTGCGCCATAAAACTCGCGCGCAAATACGGCACTGACAACTTCGGAGATGGGCACACCGAAATTATAACGCTTAAAAATTCATTTCACGGCCGTACCGTCACAACGCTTGCCGCAACCGGCCAAAATGAATTTCACGAATACTTCACCCCGCTTACTGGCGGCTTTAAATATGCTTCGCCAAATATGGAAAGCATCAAAAAAAACGCCGGTGAAAACACCTGCGCCGTAATGGTCGAACTCATACAGGGCGAAGGCGGAGTAATACCGCTCGGCAAAGAATTTGTAAAGGAGCTGCGCGGTTTCTGCACAAAAAATAAACTCCTGCTCATAGTTGATGAAGTCCAGACCGGAGTAGGCCGCACCGGCGCCTTTTACTGCTACCAAAACTACGGCATAACCCCTGACATAGTCACAAGCGCAAAAGGGCTCGGCGGCGGGCTGCCAATAGGCGCATGCCTGTGCTGCGGAGCGCTTGGCGATGTAATGGGCAAAGGCAGCCACGGCTCCACTTTCGGCGGCAACCCCGTAGTGTGCGCCGGCGCACTTGAGGTGCTGAAGCGCGTTGGCAGCAAGCCTTTCCTTGACAGTGTCAACGAAAAGGGCGCGTATATGTCTGAAAAACTCCAGGGCATGGCGGGCATAGCCTTCGTACGCGGCATGGGGCTTATGCTCGGCGCAAAGCCAGCGAGCGGCTCACCGGCACAGATTGCCGCCAAATGCGCCGCAAACGGCCTTTTGGTGCTTACGGCAAAGGACGTGCTGAGGTTTCTCCCTCCGCTCGTGATAACTAAAGATGAGATTGACAGGGGCCTGCAAATACTTAAGCAAACGCTTAGCAGCATATAAAAGCGCGAAAGCTTTAATTATTCTTTTATAAGTTATATAAAACAGCCAAGGAGGCATAATATGAAACACCTTTTAAAAATGATGGACCTTACAAACGGCGATATAACCGAAATACTTAACCTCGCCGACCAGCTCAAGTATGAGCAGAAGCACGGCATAGAGCATAAAGTCCTTTCGGGTAAAACGCTCGGGCTTATCTTTGAAAAGTCATCTACGCGCACGCGCGTATCCTTTGAAGTAGGCATGTACCAGCTTGGCGGGCTTCCGATTTTCCTTTCGGCAAACGATTTGCAGATAGGCCGCGGCGAACCCGTGCAGGACACCGCGCGCGTACTTTCCCGCTACCTTAACGGCATAATGATACGCACTTTCAAGCAGTCTGAAGTGGACGCGCTCGCCCAAAACGGTTCCATCCCGATAATAAACGGCCTGACAGATTACGCGCATCCGTGCCAGGTGCTTGCCGACCTTATGACCATACGCGAGTACAAAGGCTCGCTCGAAGGGCTTAAGCTCTGCTTCATAGGCGACGGCAACAACATGATGAATTCCCTTATAGTCGGCGGCCTTAAAATGAAAATGGAAGTTGCTGTTGCCTGCCCTCCGGCGTACAAACCGGCAGCCTCAGTACTCGACTTCGCCGTAACGCACCCTGCGTTCAGCATAACGTCCAACCCGGTGGAAGCCGCAGAAGGCGCCGACGTAGTCATCACCGACGTTTGGGCTTCTATGGGTGAGGAAGCAGAAGCAGAAAAGCGCCGCAAAGACTTCGAAGGTTACCAGATTAACGCTGAAGTACTGTCGGCGGCAAAGCCTGACGCCATTGTACAGCACTGCCTGCCCGCGCACCGCGGCGAAGAAATAACCGCCGAAGTTTTTGAAAAGCACTCGAAAGAAATATTTGACGAGGCCGAAAACCGCCTGCACGCGCAGAAGGCCGTGCTCGTAAAGCTGCTGAGCTGACAAAAGCAGTTAAGCATAAGCTTAAAGTAATTGCCATATTATGCCGGGAGCCTCCCGAAGCAGTCCGCTTTCAGGACTGCCTCGGGAGGCTCCGTTTTGCCGTATAACATTTAAAAGCAACGAATTATTTTTCAGAAATGCTGTTTAAAAGCCCGCCTTTTGCGATTATATTTTGCAGAAACGGCGGGTA
>ENA-UOOI01001719-UOOI01001719.1-fermentation-metagenome-genome-assembly--contig:-NODE-1719-length-21477-cov-14.834142_pt1 | contig 21477 bp, 21 predicted proteins | sample MGYA00245779_ERZ724027 | MGnify/ENA primary metagenome ERZ724027 (study PRJEB28704, sample SAMN03018318) | fermentation metagenome | biome: anthropogenic terrestrial biome; feature: soil...
GCTTTCTGTGCAGCTTCGATTCTGGCGTTAGTGTCTGCAAATTTAGCGTCAGAGGCTTTCTGCGCGGCTTCAAACCTGGCGTCGCTCGCTGCAAATCTGGCGTCGGTAGATTTCTGCGCAGCTTCAAACTTGGAATCCGTATGCCTGCGTTCTTCGGCAAACAGTTCTTTCATTGCGGCGAGCGTTTCGCTGTCCATCGCGGCACCCCTTTCCCTGAAAAATATCTTACTCTGAAAAGCGGCGCGATGCAAGGGGAACCGAAACCGAAAAGCCATTTTCCGGAATCATTCGATCCGGTCTTTTTTTCGGTCACTGGGATGACAATACCGCAAGCGATCTTACGCCCCACGCAACCGAATTTCCTCCCGGAAACAGGTCATTTCGCCTTATAAGAATCCTTGAGCGACACGGCGCGGTTGAAAACGGGGTGCTCCGGCGCGCCGTCGCGGCAGTCGGCGCAGAAATAGCCCTGCCGCATGAACTGGAACCGCTCTTCCGGCCTGGCGTGAGCGAGCCACGGCTCGACCTTGCAGCCGGTCAGGACTTGGAGGGAATCCGGGTTCAGCTCCTGCAGAAAATCCCCCGCGTCCGGATCCGGCACGGAAAACAGCCGGTCGTAAAGGCGCACCTCGGCGTCGGCCGCGGCGCGCGCGTCGACCCAATGGATGGTGCCCTTCACCCTGCGCCCGTCCGGGGCGTTCCCGCCGCGCGTGGCCGGGTCGTATTCCGCATAGACGGCGGTCACCCGGCCCTGCGCGTCTTTTTCGCAGCCGGTGCACCGCACGATATAAGCGGTCTTGAGGCGGACCTCGCCGCCAGGAAACAGGCGGAAATATTTCTTCGGCGGGTCCTCCATGAAGTCCTCCCGCTCGATCCACAGCTCGCGCGAGAAGCTCACGGGGCGGGTTCCGGCCGACGGGTCCTCCGGGTTGTTTTCAACGCCGAAGGTCTCCGTCTTCCCCTCCGGGTAATTGGTCAGGATCAGCCGGACGGGGTCCAGCACGGCCATGGCGCGGCGCGCGTGCAGGTTCAGGTCCTCCCTCAGGCAGTGCTCCAGGAAGCCGTAGTCCACCGTGCTGTTGACCTTCGCGACGCCGATGCGCTCGCAGAAGCTGCGGATGGAGGCGGGCGTGTACCCGCGGCGCCGCAGCCCGCAGAGGGTGGGCATGCGCGGGTCGTCCCAGCCGGAGACAACCCTGCTTTCGACCAGCGTGCGCAGCTTGCGCTTGCTCATCACGGTGTTGTTGATGCCCAGGCGCGCGAACTCGATCTGGCGCGGCTTGGCGGGCAGGTCGACATGCTCGGTGACCCAGTCGTAGAGGGGTCGGTGATCCTCGAACTCCAGCGAGCAGAGCGAATGGGTCACGCCCTCGAGCGCGTCCTCGATGGGATGGGCGAAGTCGTACATGGGGTAAATGCACCACTGCGTCCCCGTGCGGTGGTGCGGCAGATGGTTGATGCGGTAAAGAACCGGGTCGCGCAAATTGAAGTTGCCGGAGGCGAGGTCGATCTTCGCGCGGAGCGTCATGCGGCCGTCCTCGAATCCGCCCGCCCTCATGCGGCGGAAAAGATCGAGGCTTTCCTCCGCGGGCCGGTCGCGGTACGGGCTTTTCGCCGGATGCGTGAGGTCGCCCCGGAACTCGTGCATCTGCTCCGGCGTCAGCTCGCAGACATAGGCGAGGCCGCGGCGGATGAGGTCCTCCGCCAGCTCGTACATCTTCGGGAAGTAGTCGGAGGCGTAGAAAAAGCGGTCGCCCCACGAAAAGCCCAGCCAGCGGATATCGTTCTGGATCGCCTCGACGTATTCCTCGTCCTCTTTGGTCGGGTTGGTGTCGTCCATGCGCAGGTTGCACAGGCCGCCGAAAGCCTCCGCCATGCCGAAATCGATGCAGATCGCCTTGGCGTGGCCGATGTGCAGATAGCCGTTCGGCTCCGGCGGGAACCGGGTGTGGACCCGCTTTCCGTAAAATCTTCCGCCGGGCGCGAGATCCTCTTCGATCAGCGTGCGGATGAAATTCCCGGCCTTCTCCTCCCCGGCCGGGGCAGAAAGCTCTTCTCTCATGGCTTTAAGGCTCCTTGTCCGTTCAGTTTTTTCAGCCCCAGCTCCAGGCGCCTGAGGGACTCGTCCCTGCCGAGGACGGCGAGGATCTCGAATGCGCCGCCGGGCGTGACTTTTTGCCCCGCCGCGGCGATGCGCACCGGCCACAGCAGCGTGCCGTTCTTCACGCCCAGCCGCTTTGCGAGGTCCGTCAGGGCCTCCCGCAGGGAATCCGCCGTCCAATTCTGGATCTCCCGAAGAACCGGGACGGTTTCGCCCAGCATCCGCGCGGAGACCTCCAGATTCGTTTTGCTCTTTTTATTGATAAAGTCGTCCGCCGGGTACTCCGGCAACTTGCGGAAGAAGCCGAGCAGCGGCGGGATCTCGGTCAGCCTCGAAACGCGCGGCTGAAGCACGTCCGCCAGCACGCCCCAGGGGCGCTCCCCTTCCGGGAAGACCTGCCGGAAATACGGCATGGCCCTTTGGACGAACTCTTCGCGGGACATGGCGCGCAGATATTCCCCGTTGAGCCAGAGCAGCTTGTCGTAATCGAAAACGGCGGGCGACTTGCTGATGCCGTCGATCGAAAAATTCTCGACCAGTTCTTGCAGCGTGAAGATTTCCCGGTTGTCCTTCGGGGCCCAGCCCAGCAGGGCGATATAGTTCACGATCGCTTCCGGCAGATAGCCCTCCGCCACAAGGTCGGAAAAGCCGGTGGAACCGTGCCGTTTGGAAAGCTTGGAGACGCTGCCGTCCGGGTTTTTGCCCATGATCAGCGGCAGGTGGACGTAGACCGGCACCTCCCACCCGAACGCCTCGTAGAGCAGCTTGTATTTCGGCGTGGAGGTCAGGTATTCGCATCCGCGCACGACGTGCGTGATCTTCATCAGGTGGTCGTCGATCACGTTCGCAAAGTTATAAGTCGGGTAACCGTCGGATTTCAGCAGAATCTGATCCTCCAGCTCCTTGTTTTCGATGGTGATGGGGCCATACACGACGTCCCGGAACGTGGTGGAGCCTTCGAGCGGCATTTTCTGGCGGACGACGTGGGGCGTGCCCGCCGCGAGCAGGCGCTCCACCTCTTCCCTCGGAAGGTCGCGGCAGTGGCGGTCGTACCCGCCGCCCTCCTCCCGGTCCGCATGGAGGGCGTCGAGCCGCTCCTTCGTGCAGAAGCAGTCATATGCCTTGCCTTCCCGGACGAGCCGCTCCGCGTAGTCCCGGTAGATTTCCCTGCGCCGGCTCTGCACATAGGGGCCGTAAGGCCCGCCGATATCCGGCCCCTCGTCGTGCCGGAGGCCGACCTGCTCGAGCGTCCGGTAGATCACGTCGACGGCGCCCTCCACATAGCGCTCCCGGTCGGTATCCTCGATCCGGAGGATGAAATCGCCGCCCCGGGATTTTGCGATCAGATATTCAAACAGCGCCGTCCGCAGATTCCCGACGTGCATAAAGCCCGTGGGGCTGGGGGCGAAGCGGGTCCGCACTTTCTGGCACACAGGCACCCCTCCTGAAAATAATCCGATGCGCCCGGCCTTTCCCGGTCCAAAGGCGCTGGAACTTATAAATTATACCAAATTCCCGGCGAAGAATCAACCGCGCGCCCGATTTTCCCGGCCGGGCGGCGGCCCGGCCGCTCTTCTGCCCGCCGCCCGCCAAAAAGCGGGCCCGTCCCTTGAAAAGAAGAAGGCGATGTTATACAATGTTCTCATCCCGCGGCTTTCAGTTTACCGGGCCGCGGACGGAAACCGGGAAAGCCTGGGGAAAAGCGATGGGAATTTTCGAGATCATGGGCCCGGTGATGGTAGGGCCTTCGAGCTCGCACACGGCCGGAGCCGTGAAGATCGGCTATATCACCCGCAAGCTGCTGGGCGAAGAGCCGGCGGAGGCGGAGCTGCTGCTGCACGGCTCTTTCGCCGCGACGGGCCGGGGGCACGGGACCGACCGCGCCCTCGTGGCCGGGCTGCTCGGAATGAAGCCGGACGACCGGCGCATTCCCCGCAGCCTGGAGATCGCCGAGGAGAAAAACGTGAAGATCCGCATCGGCACCGTCGCACTGCGGAACGTGCACCCGAACACCGTGCTGCTGAAAGTGCGGAGCGCCGGCGGCCGGGAACTGGAAGTCGTGGCCTCCTCCCTCGGCGGCGGCAGAGTAAAGATCTGCCGCCTCGACGGCATCGAGACCAATTTCTCCGGCGAGCGGCCGACCCTCGTCGTGCACAACATCGATCAGCCGGGCCATGTGGCGGCGGTCACCACCCTGCTGGCGGGCCGCGGCGTCAACATCGCGACGATGCAGCTCTACCGGGACACGCGCGGCGGCTACGCCGTGATGGTGCTGGAATGCGACCAGCCGATCCCGGCGGACTCGCTCGCGTCGCTTTCGAGGATGGACGGCATTCTGAAAATCACTTATCTGAATCTGGACCAGTAAAACCAGGGAGGGAAAAAGCCATGGCGCTGTCGTCCATTTCCGGCCTGCTGAAAACCGCCGCCGCGCGCCGTCTGCCCCTGTGGGAGGTCATCCTGCAGGACGATCTGGCGGAGCGCGGCGGAGACCGCGGGGCCTCTCTGCGGCGGATGGCCGCTCTGTGGGAGGCCATGAAGCGCGCCAGCCGCGAATACCGCGCCGAGGCGCGGTCGTCGAGCGGGCTGGTGGGCGGCGACGGCGCAAAGATGGCCGCCTACGCCGCGCGCGGCGGCATCGGCGGCGCCTTCCCGTGCCGGATCGTGGCCGAGGCCCTCCGGATGGGCGAAAACAACGCCTGCATGGGGCGGATCGTGGCGGCTCCCACGGCCGGCTCCTGCGGCGTGCTGCCCGCCGTGCTGCTTCCGCTCGCGGAGCGGGACAAAATTCCGGACGACGAGATCGTGCACGCGCTGTACGTCGCGGCGGGGTTCGGCGAGGTGATCGCCGCGCGCGCCTCCATCTCGGGGGCGGAGGGCGGCTGCCAGGCGGAGATCGGCTCGGCGTCCGCCATGGCGGCGGCCGCCCTCGTCAGCCTGAAAAAGGGCACGCCCGAAATGAGCGCCCATGCCTGCGCCATGGCGCTGATGAACCTGCTGGGCCTCGTCTGCGACCCCGTGGCCGGCCTGGTGGAAGTGCCCTGTGTGAACCGCAACGCGGTCGGCGCGCTGAACGCGGTCGGCTGCGCGGACATGGCCCTCGCGGGGATCCGAAGCCGCATCCCGCCCGACGAGGTGATCGACGCGATGCGCTCAGTCGGCGACATGATGCCCGCCGCCCTGCGGGAAACCGGGCGGGGCGGGCTCGCGGCAACGCCTTCCGGCCTCGCCGCCGCGCGGAAGCTCCGGGAGGAAGCGGACTCCCCTACGCCTTCTGCGCAAAATGGCGCGGATTCCGTTTGACAAGCTCCGCGCCTTCGTAGATCGCCGCAAGCACATCGATCTCGGCCTGACCGGACGTCAGCTCCACGTTGGCCAGCACTTTGCCCTTGTCCGTGCTGACGTACTTCGGCGCCAGGCGGTTGAGCGCGAACGAAAGGATATCCTTCCGGCACCGGTCGCATTTGCAGCAGCCCAGGCTGTCGATCACTTCATCCAGCTTCCGGGCCACGAACTCCTCCATTACGTTCCAGTATTCCATGAGACCCACGTTCCTTTTCTATACTTCTCCGCTTTGTCCGTCTTTATGTAAAATATTGGGTTGCGGATCAGAAGATACCATCCGGCCCAATTCACTATATCATCCCGGCGGGGAAAAGTAAATACGGATTCAGAAACGGCACGCAAAACGACAGAAAATCAGCCCGCCGCGGGAAGGCCGCGGCGGGCAAGGCAACCTTCGACAGGGGTCCGGCCCGTCCGGATCCTTTTTGCGCAGGCCGCCCCGCGGGGCGGCCCGCATCGGAAACGGAGACCGGCGGTTATGAAAAAACAAAAAAGGGTCCTGGCGGTCCACGATATTTCCTGCTTCGGCAAATGCTCGCTCACGGTCGCGCTGCCGGTTCTCTCGGCGGCCGGCATCGAAACCAGCGTGATCCCCACGGCGGTGCTCTCGACGCACACCGGCGGCTTCACGGGATACACGTTCCGCGACCTGACGGACGACATCCCGGCGATCGCGCGGCACTGGAAAAGCCTCGGACTGACCTTCGACGCGATCTACACGGGGTACCTGGGGTCCTTCCGGCAGCTCGGGATCGTCTCGCGCCTGATCGACGAATTCCGCGGGCCGGACACGCTGGTCTGCGTCGACCCCGCCATGGCCGACAACGGCAGGCTCTACCCGGCGTTCGGTCCCGATTTTCCGCGCGGCATGGCCGGGCTGTGCGCGAAGGCGGACCTGATCGTCCCGAACCTGACGGAGGCCGCGATGATGCTGGGCGAGCCGTACCGGGGCGGCCCGTATGAAAAAAGCGGGATCGAAGGGCTGCTGCGGCGCCTGTGCGCCCTCGGGCCGCGGCGCGCGGTGGTAACCGGCGTCTGGTTCCGGAAGGGCAGCCTCGGCTGCGCGGCCTTCGACGCGGAAAAGGGGCGCGCGGAATACGCCATGGCGCGGCAGGAGGCGGGCACCTACCACGGGACCGGGGATATTTTCGCCAGCGCGCTGCTGGGCGCGCTGATGAACGGCCTGCCGCTGCCCGCCGCGGCGCAGGTGGCGGTGGATTTCACGGCGGGCAGCATCCGCCGCACGTTCGAGGCGAAGACGGACGTCCGGTTCGGCGTAAACTTCGAGGCCGGGCTGCCCGCCTACGCGCGCAGGCTCGGGCTGGAATAGGCCGCCGGCCTCAGCGGCGCTTCTCCGCCGTGCGCTGGAATGCCTTGACGATCTCGACGATGGGGATGATCAGCAGCGCGAGGCCGAGGGACTCGAAATACCGCGCCGCCGGAAGGGCGACCAGCGAGAACGCCGAGGCGAGGAACGGAACGTAGAGCATGAAAAGCGGCAGGATCAGGGCGAACAGCATGGCGCCGAGCAGATATTTGTTGTGGTAGGCGAGCGAGAAGAGGGACTTGCGGCGCGCGCGCAGGTTGATGGAGTGGAATACCTCGCACGTGGAAAGGGTCACGAACGCCATCGTCATGCTCTCCGCGTGGGAATCCGCGCTCCCGCAATAATAGGCGGCGAGGGTCAGGGCGGCGCAGGCGAGGCCCTGGTAGATCACGTCGAAACCCACGCCGTTCGCAAACAGGCCCTCACTCTTCGGGCGCGGCGGCCGCTTCATGATGCCGGGCTCCGCCCGCTCCATGCCGAGCGCGACGGCGGGGAGACTGTCGGTGATCAGATTGATCCAGAGGATATGGATAGGCTTGAACAGCAGGAAGCCGGCCATCGTCGAAACGAACACGGCCACGACCTCGCTCAGGTTGGAGGAAAGCAGGAACTGGATGGCCTTGCGGATGTTGTCGTAGATGCGCCGCCCTTCCTCCACGGCGGAGACGATCGTCGCGAAATTGTCGTCCGCCAGCACCATGTCGGCCGCGTTCTTCGTCACATCCGTGCCGGTGATGCCCATGCCGGTGCCGATATCGGCGGCCTTGAGGGCGGGCGCGTCGTTGACGCCGTCCCCCGTCATGGCGGTGACCATGCCGCGCGCTTTCCAGGCCTGCACGATGCGCACCTTATGTTCCGGCTGCACGCGGGCGTAGACCCCGTAGTCCGGGACCCGCCGCTTCAGCTCCCTATCCGAAAGGCCGTCCAGGTCGGCGCCGGTCGTGACCTCCCGGTCGGAGCGGACGATCCCCAGTTCCTTCGCAATGGCGGCCGCGGTGTCGCGGTGGTCGCCCGTGATCATCACGGGGCGGATGCCCGCCTCCCGGCACTTCCGCACGGCGGGCAGGACCTCCGGGCGCACCGGGTCGATCATCCCGGCCAGGCCGACGAAGACGAGATCCTTCTCGAGCGTCCCGGGTGAAAAATCCCGGGGCTTTTCGTCGTAGACGCGGCACGCGGCCGAAAGCACACGCAGGGCCTTGCCGGCCATGCGCCGGTTTTCCGCGAGGATCTCGTTCCGGATCTCCGCCGTGAGGGGAACGGTTTTTCCGCCGCGGTACTCATACGAGCATTTTTTCAGGATCTCGTCCGGCGCGCCCGTCGTGAACTGGATGAAACCGCCCTCCGGGCGGACGTGGACCGCGGACATCATCTTCCGCCGGGAATCGAACGGCGCCTCCCCCACGCGCGGGGAGCTCCGCTCGAGCTCGTTCTTGTCAAAGCCGTGCTTCAGCCCGAACGCCACCATCGCGTTTTCGGTCGGCTCGCCCACGATCTCGCCGCCGCCGGGCGGCAGCTCCGAATCGTTGCCGAGGGCCATCGCGCGCGGCAGAAGCTCCGCGTCGCCGTAGAAATCCATCACCGTCATCCGGTTCTGGGTCAGGGTGCCGGTCTTATCCGTGCAGATCACCTGCGTGCAGCCGAGGGTCTCCACCGCGGTCAGCTTGCGGATGATGGCGTTGCGCTTGGAAAGGTTGGTCACGCCGATGGAGAGCACAATGGTCACCACGGCGGCCAGCCCCTCCGGCACGGCGGCGACCGCAAGGCTGACGGCCAGCATGAAGGTGTTCAGCACGGCGACGCCGCTGAAATCGCCGCCGCGCAGCAGGCTGAACACAAACACGAACGCGCAGATGACGAGCACGCCGACGCTCAGCACGTTGCTGAGCTGGTTCAGCTTCTGCTGAAGCGGCGTCGCCTCTTCCCGCGTCCGGGCGAGGGTGTCGGCGATCTTGCCCATCTCCGTCTTCATGCCGGTCGCCGTCACCACGCCTTCCCCGCGACCGTAGACCGCACTGCAGCCCATATAGGCCATATCGGAACGGTCGCCCAGGGGGATCGGCTTCCCGTCCGGCGAAGCGATCGCCTCCGGCGATTTTTCGACCGGCACGGATTCGCCCGTCAGGGCCGATTCGTCCAGCTTCAGGCTGGAGGAACGGAACAGCCGCAGGTCCGCCGGCACGGCGTCCCCGGCTTCCAGCAGGACGACGTCCCCCGGGACCAGCGAGGCGGAATCCGTCTCCAGCACGGCTCCACCGCGGCGCACCTTCGCATGGGTCTTCGTCATGGCCTGAAGGGCCTCGATCGCCTTCTCGGATTTGCTTTCCTGCACCACGCCGAGCACGGCGTTGAGCACGACGACCAGAAGGATGACCGCCATGTCGACCGCCTCCCCGATCGCGCCCGAAAGGGCCGCCGCGACGATCAGGACGATGATCATCGGATTGGCGATTTGTTCGGCAAACCGGCGCGCAAGGCTTTTCTTCTTCGCGTCCTTCAGGCGGTTCGGCCCGTGCCGCTGCAGCCGCCGCAGGGCTTCCTCCGGCGAAAGGCCCTCCGGCGACCCGCCCAGCGCCGCGAAAACTTCTTCCGGTTTCCGTTCATGGTACTGCATAAAAATACCTCCGTCCGTTTTTTTCCTTACAGCAATTCCAACCGTCCTGAGAGCCCCGGTCTGTAACCAAAACATTCTGCAGCCCAGGGGGAACGCTGAAGGATACCGCCGAAATGGGTAGAAAAAAAGAAAGCAAGGCCCTTTTACAGAAAACTTCTGTCAAAGGTCTTGCTTTCCATACGCTTCGCTCTGCGGAGCATGGGACCGGCGGCCAGCGGCAAACGCCGCGACTGTTGACCCACCGGATTTCAAGCTACTCCCCTTTACCGGACTTCCATTCGCGCCCCCCGCCCATGTTTTCCTCCGAAAGGAGCGGCATGAAACGCTGGCAGCGTGCGAACGACCGGGAAAAGCACATTTTCGGCTGTCTTGATTTTACCATGACAGAAGGCTTTATGATTCTTATTTATAATATTTCAGATTTTATTCTGCTTCACCGCACCGGATATTCAGATATAGAACATATAGCTTTCGTTCTCCCGGTGCTTTTCCGCTTCGTCCACCAGGTCGTACAGCGAGACCTTCCGCAGCGTTTCGGCGACCGCGTCGTCCAGCGCGGAAAACACCGCGGACTGCATGGCCCGCTCGATATCGCCCGCCGCCTTGGCGACGGACGGCTCCGTCTTTTCAAACAGCGACTGCTCCAGCGCGCCGAGCACCTCGAAGGCGGAAAGATTCTGCGGCGGCTTCGCCAGGCGGTAGCCGCCCTGCGCCCCTTTCACCGCCCGGACCAGCCCCGCCTTTTTCAAAAGGGAAAACACCTGCTCCAAATAGATTTTGGAGATCCCCAGCTTTTCCGAAAGGCTGACCACCGTGATATAAGCCCCGCTCTCATAATTCCGCGCGATTTCAATCATGGCGGCCAGACCGTATCTGCCCTTGGACGAAATCCTCATGCCGTTCTCCTTCCCCGGATGTTTTCCCGGCGACCTTTATAATATAAATTATGATTTACAAATCATACTGTTTTAATCATAAATAAAATCCGCGGACAAGTCAAGCCTTCTCCCCTCGGCATTCCCGGCGGGATGACGGAATGTTTTCTCCGCGCCGGCGACGGGAAGAGAAAAGCCCGGTCTTCCAATCGATCGTAATCCCAGCCGTGCCGGAGCGGCGAAAATTGCTTCCTCCCTCCCTCGGCACGGAGAGAAGCAAACGGTTTTCCGCAGCTCCGCTGGAAATGCCGTAACGGGGATTGTCCTAAAACATATCAAACATATAAAAAATATAAAACACTATTGACATTCCTCTCCGGAGGCGCTTATAATAGGGAAGAGATTTCCGGAAGGGGCGGATCCGCTCCGGAAAAACGGATTTTACAGTGTGGGAGGTAATTTTAGGATGATCGCGAAGAGCATTCTGGATCTGATCGGCGGTACGCCGCTGCTGGAACTGAGCAATTACGAAAAGAAACACGGACTGAAGGCCACCGTGGTCGGGAAGGTGGAATATTACAACCCGGCCGGGAGCGTAAAGGACAGGATCGCGAAATACATGATCGAGGACGCCGAAAAGAGCGGAAAGCTGAAGCCCGGCGCGGTCATCATCGAACCGACGAGCGGAAACACGGGCATCGGGCTGGCCGCGGTGGCCGCGGCGAAAGGCTACCGCATCATCCTGACGATGCCGGAGACCATGAGCGTCGAGCGCAGGAACCTGCTGAAGGCCTACGGCGCGGAGCTGGTCCTGACCGAGGGTGCCAAGGGCATGAAGGGGGCCATCGCCAAGGCCGACGAGCTGGCCAAGGAGACGCCGAATTCCTTTATCCCGGGGCAGTTCGTCAACCCCGCCAACCCGAAGGCCCACCGCGAGACCACGGGCCCGGAAATCTGGCGCGACACGGACGGCAAGGTCGATCTCTTCGTGGCGGGCGTCGGGACCGGCGGCACGGTGACCGGCGTGGCGCAGTATCTCAAGAACAAAAATCCGGACGTCAAGATCGTCGCCGTGGAGCCCAAGGATTCCCCGGTGGTCTCCGGCGGCAAGCCCGGCCCGCACAAAATCCAGGGCATCGGGCCCGGCTTCGTCCCCGACACCCTCGACACCTCCGTGCTGGATGAGATCCTCACGGTCTCCAACGAAGATTCCTTCCGGGTGGGAGCGGAACTGGCGCGCACGGAAGGGCTGCTGGTGGGCATTTCGTCCGGCGCAGCCGTCTACGCCGCGCAGATCCTCGCGCAGCGCCCCGAAAATGCCGGAAAGCTGATCGTAGTGCTCCTGCCCGATACCGGGATGCGCTATCTTTCCACCCCGAACTATCTGGTGTAAAACCCGAAAAGTGAAAAGTATTCCGTTTGAATTCTCGCGCTCCGAGCTTGTGATGGGCCGCGAGGCAATCGAGAAACTGAACAGCGCCGCCGTTGCCGTTTTCGGCATCGGCGGCGTAGGTTCGTTTGCGGTGGAAGCGTTGGCAAGGGCCGGGATCGGCCGGATCGCCCTGTTCGACGACGACCGCATCTGCCTGACGAACGTCAACCGGCAGCTGATCGCCCTGCATTCCACCGTGGGGCGCCAGAAGGCGGAGGTGATGGCGGAGCGGGTGCTGGACATCAACCCGAACTGCGCCGTCGAGATTCACCGATGTTTTTACACGCGGGAAAACGCGGACGAGTTCGACCTTTCCAAATACAGCTATATCGTCGATTCGGTTGACATGGTCTCGGCCAAGCTGGAGCTGATCGTGCGGGCCAAGCGGGCCGGCGTGCCGGTCATCAGCTGCATGGGCGCGGGCAACAAGCTCGACCCGACGAAGTTCGAGGTGGCGGATATCTATGAAACCAGCGTCTGCCCCCTCGCGCGGGTCATGCGGCGCGAGCTGAAGGCCCGCGGCGTCGGGCGCCTGAAGGTCGTCTACTCCAAGGAACCTCCCCGCCCCCCCTTCGGCGGCCAGCAGGCGCTCTGCCGGAAGCACTGCGTCTGCCCGCCCGGCACCAAGCGCATCTGCGCGGCGCGGCGCGCCATCCCGGGCAGCGTGTCGTTCGTGCCGCCCGTCGCCGGGATGATCCTCGCCGGCGAGGTGATCAAGGACCTGGCCGGCCTGAACGGGGCGCCGGAAAAAGAATCGGGGCCGAAAGCGAAATAGCGTTTTTACCGGGAGCTTTATTTTTTGCCTGCGGCGGAAGCCGCTTTTGCACTTTCCGCCGGCGCGGAGGCTGTTTTCCGTTCGGAAGCGGCCGGCTTCTGCCCGGAAGATGCCGGCTTTTCGGACGAGCCTGAGGAGCTGCTCTCCCCGATCTTGGCGGTCGGGTCGGGGATCTGCATCCCGGCCGGGTCGATCGTATAATGGTCGCGGTAAATCAGCTGGGAGACCGGGACGATCTGGTAGCCGTCCGACTGCAGGGTCTCCAGCACGCGCGGCAGGGCGGCCGGCGTGTTTTTCGCCCCGTTGTGGAACAGGACGATGGAGCCCGGCTTCACTTTGGAAAGGACCCGGTTCGCGATCTGGTCCGGCGTCGGGTTCTTCCAGTCGAGCGAATCGACGTTCCACTGGATCGGATACAGGCCCAGCCCTTCCACGGTCTGGATCACGGCGTTGTCGTAATCGCCGTACGGCGGGCGGAACAGCAGCGGCTTGACGCCGGTGACCGACTGGATCTTCTCGTTGCAGCGGGTGATCTGCGACTCCATCTCCGCGCGCGAAAGCTTCCTCATGTGCGGATGGGTGTCGGAATGGTTGCACACCTCGTGCCCCGCCGCGACCAGGGCCTTGACGGATTCGGGGTACTTGTCGACCCAGGCGCCCACGACGAAAAACGTCGTCTTCACATGATAGCGGTTCAGGATATCGATCAGCGGCTGAGTTTCCTCGTTGCCCCAGGCCGCGTCGAAGCTGATCGCGATCTTCTTTTCCTCCGTCTGCACATTGTAGATCGGCAGATCGCGCTTCGGCGCGGAGGCCTGCACCGCCTGCGCTCCCCGGGCGCAGATCGCCGCTGCCAGCACGGCGGCGAGCGCGCAGAACAGGGCTGTCAGCAACCCTTTTTTTGTGGCCGTAAAAACCTTCATGTGAGAAACCCCCTTCTCCGTAAAATATATGCGCGGGGGAGCGCGTCCTATGGCAGCGGGGGAGATTTTTCGATTGCGGCGCGCAGCGGCCTTAAAAAGTTCCCGCCGGCGGAATTCGACCGGATTCGTTCTTGAAATCAAGAATAGTTTTTATTATAATAAAAGTGCTTCCGGAATGAAAGCAATAGGAGAAATCGGACGTTGAGAGAAAGGAAGTCAAAATTGAAGATTCTGGTCAACAGAAGCGAGCTTGAAAAGAAACTTGCGCTGGCCAAAACGGGAAAGCTGATCGAGTTCTGCATCGTCCCTTCTCAGGTCGATTCCGGTAAATTCAACCCCGCATTCCTGCATATCGGCACCGTACATACCGACGGCACCTATGAAGACCTTGAAAGCGTCTGCGAATATCGAAGCCTTCGTCTGATCGAGCGGATTCCCCAGGGCTGACCCGAAAGCAGCGGCCGGCGTTCCTTTGCCAGGCAGGCAGCCGCCTCCCGATTGAATCGGGAGGCGGCTGCCTTTATGGGGAAAAGGCGTGCGGCGGAAAGGTCTGCCCGACCGTCCTCTTTACGGCTTGATCCGGATCAGCTTTTCCTTGAGATCCTGTTCCAGAGAAGCGAGCTCCGTCTCCGCCTGCCGGCGCTTCTGGTGCCCTTCCTGCTGGATCTTCAGCGTTTCCTCGAGGGTGGAGATCAGGTCGGCGTTGACCTTTTTTAGCGTCTCGATCTCGATGATCCCCCGCTCCGATTCCCTGGCGATCCCCACGGTGTTCTGCTTGAGCATCTCGGAGTTCTTTTTGAGCAGCTCGTTTGTGGTGTCCGTGACCTCTTTCTGGACCTTCAGCGCCCGGTTCTGGCGGAACAGCCCGATGGCGATCACGATCTGGTTCTTCCAGAGCGGGATGGTGTTCAGGATGGAGGTCTGGATCTTATCCACCAGCACCTGATTCCCGCCCTGGATCAGGCGGATCTGCGGCACGGTCTGGATGGCGCTGGTGCGGCTCAGCTTCAGGTCGTAAATCTTCTTTTCAAACCGGTTTGCGAGCTGGACCATATCGTCCACCTTCTGCGCGTCCAGAGGGTCCCCCGTCCGCTGGGCGGTCTCCTTCGCCCGGGGGATCACGGTCCGGTTGATCTCGCCGAGCTTCAGAGTCCCGGCCAGAATAGTCAGGTCCAGATTCTTGATATATTCCAGGTTCCGCTGGTAAAGCATGTCAAAGGTTCCGATATCCTTGAGCAGGGCCATCCGGTTCTGGTCGAGCCGGTCGGCGATCTGGTCGATCTGCACATCCATTTTCTCGTACCGGGCAATGAACCGGTCGAAGGAATGCTTCGCGCTGCTGAACAGCTTCCCGAAAAATCCCTCCTGCTCCGTTCCGAGGGAGCCGATATCCAGGTCTTTGACCTTGACCATCAGATCCGAAAGGATTCCGCCGACCTCGCCGGCGTCCTTCGCCCGGACCTGCTCGAGGATGGTGTCGGAGAACGCGGCCAGCTTGCTCTGCGCCTCGACGCCGAACTGCATGACCTGCTGGCTGTCGGAAATGTCGATGGACTGCGCGAGCTCCTTCACCTTGGCCCGGTCCTCCGGGCTGAGCTTTTCCAGGTCGAGTGACGAAGCCGGTTTGGGGTTCTTGAGCTCCGCCTCGTTTTCCTGCCGCATCTGCGATAGGCTCTGTGTCTCCATGGCTTTTTCTCCTTTACTGCTGCAATGCGTTGATGATCCGGTCCATCACGGACGGTTTCGGGATCTGGATGACCTGGCCGATCGTTTCCGGCACGCCGCCGACCGGTAGGTCCTTTGTGCTGTTCACGATGCCGACGATGCCGGACCGGAAGCCGTGCTTTTTCCAGGCGATCTGCTGGATCTCGGGGTCCTGCAGGGCTTTGACTGCGGCGGCGCTTTTGGAATTCAGGGCGATCAGCGTGTGGGAGCTCCACACGGTCGGGACCGGGTACAGGATCCTGACCCGCGCTTTGACCTGCGCCCATTTTTCCGGATACTGCGCCGCGAACTCGATCATCTGGTTTTCATAGCCGACCACCAGCGGATACGCGCCCATGCCCGCGGTCAGATACTGCTGGAACAGGTCCCCGGAGCCGGTCTGCTGGTACCCCTGCCGGGAGAAAAACTCCTTCACCTGCGGCAGCACGGCCGGGAGGGTCGCGTCGTCGACCACCCGCCCGCCGTTGAGGATATTCGCCAGCAGCCCGGAGAACTGGTTGCCGGAATTGGACTGGGTCGGGTCCGTCGAGAGGATGTTCACGTTCCCGTACAGCTCCGGCAGACCGATCGACGACCATTTCCGGTTCTGCCGGACCAGATCGACCATCTTCGGCATATCCACAAGGTAGCTGGTCCCGTTTTTGACCTGGACGATCCCCTGCTGGACCAGCGCGTCCGTCACGGCGTCCCAGGAATACAGGACGATCGGCGAATTGAACTCCACCTGCTTGCCCGCGATCTTTTCCGGGGACTTCTCATTGAAGATCTCGTACGCGGTCTGGCTGGAGGGGAAAAGGAAATCCAGGCCGTCGGTCTTCCCCTCCACCATGGCGATCGACCCGAGCTTCGAGTAATCCAGCGTGACACCGTATTTCTTTTTGAGAATTTCCTGCACCTGCGCGTCCTCCAGCAGGCCTTCCTTCTCGCTGCCGATGTACCCCTTCAGCGTGACCTGCTCCACCCCCGCGTTCCCGCCGGCGAGCCGGAGATACGCGAAGGAGCCGAGGATCACGAGGGCAAGAATGGCAATTCCGATTATTTTGTTTTTCATCAGAAGCTCTCCATCTTGATCGTGTTTTCCAATAAGGCGATCTCGGACTCCAGGTCCATGATATCGTTGCTCATCAGGGCCGCAAGCTGCTTTTCAAACGTCGATTCGATCACGGACAAAATATGGCTCACTTTTGCCAGGGTGCGGGAAATCTCCTCGGAGCGGATATCCTGGGAGGACAATTCCAGATACCGGCTCACGATATGGGACGCGGTCTCCAGGTAATAGGAAAAGAACCGCCTGGCCGACCGGATTTTTTTCGGGTTCTTTTCGAGATAGGCGAAAATCTTCTCCGCCGTGGCCACGATGCGGCCGACCTTGCCGCGGATCTCCCCGTCCCGGATCTGCTTCTGCATGCCCCGGATCCCGTCGAGCGTTTGGTAGCCTTCGCCGATGGTCGTCTGGAGCGCCTTGAAGTCGTCCTCGCTTTCAACCTCGATCTTCCCGAGCCGGAAGCGGTTCGGCCGCCGGATCAGCGACACGGCGAGATAAAGCAGCACGGCCGCGGCCGCCGCGACCGGGAACGGGAACCGGAATGCGAAGAGCAGAACGAGGAACACCGCCGACACCGCGACGGATACGGCCACCTCAGCCATCAAACCGTTTTTTCGTTTCATGCCAGCGCCTCAATTATATCCTTTCGCCTTTTTGAACGCGGCGACCAGGTCCGTCTTCCCGTCGAAAACGGCGGCCCGCGTCAGCTCCGAGAGATCGTTCAGCTGGTCCTCCGAGGCGCTCCCGAACGTGATGGAGAACACCGGGATGTCGCGGCCAAGCTCCTCCCAGTGCGACCGGAAATCCTCGAAGCTCCTCCCCGTATTGGAAAGGCCGTCCGTCATCAGGATCACCGCCGGCGAATAGCGCGTGAGGTCCTCCCGGCCGATGAGGTCGATCCCCTCGATCGCCGGGGTATAGATATCCGTACCGCCGCCCGTGTCCAGCCCCTGGACCTTTTCGTCGAGCTTTTTCAGCTCGGCCTCGGAATTCCCCGTGACCTTCCAGACGTCCTTCACGGCGTCGCTGAACGGGATCACGACCGTCACGTCCCCCGCGGAGGACTGGAGAAAATTCTCCTTGGCCTGCTGCTGATCGAGCAGCAGGTGCATCGCCTGCTTCACGCGGGACTCCCCGTCCCCGCTCATGCTGCCCGAAAAATCCAGGCAGTAAACGGTGAGGGAAGGCTTCCGCAGCTCCGTCTGGTACAGGTTCAGCGCCTGCCGGATCACGTCGGCGGAAGGCATCCGGATCGGCGAGAGCCCCTTGCTCACGTCGATGCCCCAATCCGGGCTGAAGACCTTCGGGTCGGCGCCCGACACCGCGCCGCCGATCCCGGTCCTCCTGCCGTACTGCAGAAGCTCCTTCTGCACGTCCGCCGAAAGAAGGTAGCTCTGCAGCTTTTTGAACTGCTCCTCCTTCTTCGCGTCCCCGCGGTCGATATACCCGAGCGGAGAATCCGCGATCGCGATCCCGTCCTTCGGGTACAACACGTAGAGCGGCTCCCGGTTCTGCCGGATCAGCTCCTGATTAGTGCTGATGATCACGCTTTCATAATTGACCATGGCGTCGTAATTGCCCTTGAGGAACAGGTCCTTCAGCCATTCGGAGCTGCCGGAGGACCGGTTCACGCCGGCCAGCAGCGCGCGCATCTGGGCCTGCAGACCGGCGTCCTGCAGCGATTCGGCCGTGATCACGTCGGGGTTCCCCAGCAGCGCGTTCAGGAAGCCGATGTACGCGCTCGCTCCGGAATTGGACTGCGTGGCCGAAGTCATCGTGAAGGTCAGCTTTTTGTCCCGGATCGCGTCGAGGATGTTCCGGACGGAAATCTGCTTGCCGATAAAGCCGAGCTTCTGCGCCACGCTTTTCCGCACGCCGAACACCACCGGGCTGGTCATCACGGACTGCTGCAGCCGGACCTTGTGGTTTTTATCCCCCATCGTGATCCACATGCTGTTGGCCGGCCACACCGCGTCGTAAGAAGCGGAATCTTTCTCCAGCTCATGCATGATGTCGACCGAGCCCTTGTAGACCATATTGATCTTGATGCCGTTTTTTTTGGAAAACTGGTCCAGCACCGGCGTGATTTCCTTATTTTCGGACGCGGACAGAATGGTGAACGTGTTCTTCGGAGACCCCGCGCAGCCGCTCAGGAAGACTGCGGCCAGGATGAGAAGCGAAAGCAACAGATTTTTTTTCATTTCCTTCTCCTTTTTGAATCGTCGCTGCTGCCGGACAGGGCGCGGCGGGCCGCCCTCCTTACTATACCATTGGGAACAAATCCGGGTCAACACGTTCTATGTAAAATGACCGCGGAAACTGCAAGAGCTTCATTTTGCAGCTCCCGCGGTTTTGCGCGGTCAGGATTTCCCGGGCTTATTATTTTTCTGCGAGCAGTTTTTTCAGGTTTGCCTGCGGGGTGGTAATGAGGGTGACTTGGAAATTTTTCATCCGGTAGCCCAGGACGTTCGGGGAAATGAACGCGGGCGGCGTCGGGCCGCCGTCATTTTTCCGTTTTGATCACGGCGGCGGGGCAGTTCTCCTCCGCTTCCCGCGCCGCGTCCTCCTGCGCTTTGTCCGGCTGGGCATGGACTTCCGCCCGCCCGTCGTCGTTCATCCGGAACACCTCCGGGCAGGTTTCCATGCACAGGCCGCAGCCGATGCAGCCGGAACGGTCCAGCGTCACTTTCATTTCCGTCCCTCCTTTCCGGTTTCTTCCCGGGAATCCCGCACGGGAAACACGACGACCAGAAGCATTTTGAAAGCCTCCGGGGCGAACACCGCGTGCTGCTTTTTCGACGGCATCAGCACGGATTCCCCGGCCCCGGTCCAGTGCTCCCGGCCCCCGATTGTGAAACGGCCGGTCCCTTCCAGCACGGTTGCCAGCGCGTCGCCATCGGAATCGTGGGTGCCGATCTCCTCGCCCTTGTCGAAGGCGAAGAGCGTGATGCTCACCGCCCGGTTCTGCGCCAGCGTCTTGCTGACGACCTGGCCCGGCAGCACCTTCACCTGCTCCGCCAGCTTCAGGACGGTTTCTCTCTCTATATTTTTGATCTGCTTTTCCGCCATCTGTTCCATCTCCTATTCTTCCAGGATCCCGCCGTCGGTGGAAATCACGGCGACCTGCCACGGGATCATTTTGCCGCTGTTCTGAAGCGCCCGCTTCACCGAGCTTTCCAGCCCGCCGCAGCAGGGCACCTCCATGCGCACGACCTTCACGCTCCGGATCTCATTGTTCCGGAGGATTTCCGTGAGCTTTTCCGCGTAATCCGTCCCGTCGAGCTTGGGGCAGCCGATCAGGGCGATGCGGCCGCGGAGAAAATCCCGGTGGAACGCGGCGTAGGCGTAAGCCGTGCAGTCGGCGGCCACCAGAAGCCGCGCCCCGTCGAAGAAAGGCGCGCGGACCGGGACCAGCCGGATCTGCACCGGCCACTGCGTCAGCTCGCTCGGAGCCGGGGCGCCGCTTTCTTCCCGCACGGCCGGCGCGTTTCTGCGTTTCAGGGTCCTTGTTCCGCTGCCCGGGCATCCGGCGAAGGGATGCGGCCGCGCTTTCTCCGAGGGGAAGCCCGCCGCGTCCCCGCCGGGCGCGGCCGTCTCGCGCTCCTCCAGGGCGATGGCCCCGGCCGGGCATACCGGCAGGCAGTTCCCCAGCCCGTCGCAGAAATCCTCGCGCACCAGCTTCGCCTTGCCGTTCACCATGGCGATCGCCCCCTCCCGGCAGGCGTCGGCGCACAGGCCGCACCCGGTGCATTTTTCCTCGTCGATTTTGATCGTTTTCCGGATCATACGGATTCCCTCCGTTTTTCTACATTCTTGATTTTTCATTTGCATTGTACTATACTCAAATCAAAAAGTACGTTGTATTTACAACGTCCGGAGGAAATATGGAAAAGGATCTGCAACTTTTAAGCCGGATTCCGCTGTTCCGGGGAATCCGGACGGAGAATCTGCCCGAGATGCTCCGCTGTCTGAACGCACGGACGGCCGCCTACGGGAAGCAGGATATCGTGCTGCTGGCGGGGCAGCCCGCCGAATCGGTCGGGATCGTCCTTTCGGGGCAGGTGCAGGTCGTCCGGGAGGATTTCGCGGGGAACCGGAATATCCTGGCGGAGATCCCGCCGGGAAGCCTGTTTGCCGAATCGTATTCCTGCGTGCGCGCGGGCAGCCTGCCCGTCACGGTGATCAGCACGGCGGAAAGCGGGGTTTTATGGATCGACTACCGGCGCATCGTGACGACCTGCTCCCGGGCCTGCCGGTTCCATACGAAGCTGATCGAAAACACGCTGGAGATTCTGGCCTCGAAAAACATCCTGCTCAGCCGCAAGATCGAGCACATCTCCAAGCGGACGACGCGGGAAAAGCTGACGGCCTATCTGTACGATCAGGCGGCCCTGCACGGCGCGAGCGAGTTCGATATCCCGTTCAACCGGCAGGAACTGGCCGATTATCTGTGCGTCGACCGGAGCGCGATGTCGAACGAGCTCTGCAAAATGCAGCGGGAAGGCCGTTTGCGTTTTCACCGCAGCCATTTCGTTCTGAGCCCGAAGAGCGCCGCCGGCGATTTTCCGGGAAAGACCTCCGGACGCGCGGAGGAATCCCCGCGGGCCGCCCGGCCGTAGCCAGCGGGTATTGGATAAGGCTTTTTCCCCATGGCCACAAAAGATAGAAACGGCCCTTTCGACCGGCCGTCCCGTCTCCATTGAAAGCAGCCCGGTGCGAAAGGAGGGCTGATAAGCTCCCTATTTTTACGTTGGAAAGCAAGGGATCCCAAGAGAAAGAGCCGGGCCCTCAAAAAGGCCGGCTCTTTCTCTTCCATGCGCCCGCAGGGATTTGGATCCGCGACCCCTCGATTCGCAGTCCAGCACCCGATCCCGCCGCGCATCGTGAACTTCGTCCGGCTACCGTAAACCGCGGCCATTCATGCCCGGACCGCATAGAATAAAGTAATCCTTACGAAAGCGGTGAAACATGATGAACGGAACTTATCATATCACTCTGCTCACGCCGATCGGAGCCAAAAGGGGAGATATCACCTTTACCGACCATAACGGAGCGTTAAGCGGTTCCATCCGCGCCATGGGAGGAATCCAAAATTTCAAAGGCGGAAAAACGGACGGCACCGCTTTTGAATTCTCCGGAATCCTCAATACGGGGCTGTTCAATATCCGGTACACGGCGGACGGCACGGCGGAAGGGAATGCCCTGCGCGGCAAGGTCAGAACAAACCTCGGGACGTTCCAAATGCAGGGAGAAAAAGCATAGAAGATAGAGTACAATAAAGTTCGCAATTTCGAAAAGGCATAGAAAAGCCATTG
>ENA-UOOI01001720-UOOI01001720.1-fermentation-metagenome-genome-assembly--contig:-NODE-1720-length-21472-cov-22.751599_pt1 | contig 21472 bp, 24 predicted proteins | sample MGYA00245779_ERZ724027 | MGnify/ENA primary metagenome ERZ724027 (study PRJEB28704, sample SAMN03018318) | fermentation metagenome | biome: anthropogenic terrestrial biome; feature: soil...
CATAAACAGTTCGGACAGTGGTTTCGGTGATCTGTTCCGGCACCTTCCGGCGTTAGGATCGTAGATTTCCATATTCTCCTGAGGCTTGATGATTCGCACCATCAGTTGAACGACCGTTGACGGCGTATAAAATTCTCCGCCTTTTTTTCCGGCAGAGTCTGCAAAGTTCTTAATCATGTATTCATAGGCTGCTCCAAGCAGGTCAGGGAACACAAAATTGTCATTTGTTAGCTTGTGCTTATTGAAGTGCCATATAAGCTGTACAAGGCGTTCGTTAGTAATAATTTGCTTATTCTTAACCTTTTTTGCGAAATCAATGTTCTTTAAAACGCCATCAAGCTGGCTGTTTTCCTTCTCTATGGCAACAAGGGCGCGTTTCAACTTGGAGGCCACATCCACCTTAACATGGAGCAGTCCTGTCCAGCCGTCGCCATTATCCACGCACTCCCATCGCGCCTCACGAGGCACAAAGAAAGTACTACCGTAAGAAGTCTTATCCTCAAGGAAATCTTCTAATTCTTCCGGTGCTAATTCATCCTTATATTCCGCTTCCAGTTCCTTGCGTTTCTGCGCAAAATTATCGGAAAGTCTCTTTAGAAAGAGCATCCCGAAAATGTACTCTTTAAACTCAGAAGCGTCCATTTTGCCACGGAGAATATCTGCCGCTTTCAATAGATGGCTTTCCAGTTGAGATATTGTTAATTTAGGCATGATATATTCTCCCTTATATATTATTTTATTTGCTGTCCGATGGCTTTTTTGCGCATCTTGGCGACATACACCGACACGCGCTTAATGCAGGAATCGGAGTATCTCTGCAGCGTTTCAAGAATGATGTCTTCATTCTTAACCACAAATTCTACCTTACCTGCATCTTTCACAAACACAACCATATCTTCACAATCGTATAGTGCCAGGCTTCCTTCGAGGGCACTGTATAGTTCCTTTTCGAGTTTCCACTTTCTGATTGCCATCAGCGTGAAATCCCAATAGTCACAATCGATATAGTCATCGAACGCTTCATCAATTTCCAGATCATCGTATTTCAACGAGGGCATCTCCGTCCCGTTGAATTTATTGATGAAACGGAAAAATTGACGATGCAGGATATCCTCTTCCTTGACTGGGAAGGGAATCTTTTTCCCGCTCTTCAGCAGTCTCAATTCCTCCATGCAATTTTCAGATGCCTCCCCAGACAAATCGCACAGTTCCATAAAAGCTGATTTTGTCTGAATAGAGGGCAATCTGTTTATGATGGTCATAGGAGCTAGGAGATTCACGGCAAATGTGTCTGCCTCCCGTTCCAGCACCTTGTATTCCGCCTCTGTGAGACTTCCGCGGTATAGAGCCGTAGCATCAAACGAAATCAGATGCCCAAGCACGATGTGCCCGATTTCGTGAGCTATCGTCCATCGTATCCGCTGATAATTCTCCACACGGTCATCATAAACGACCAGATAATCCGCTCTCCCACGTAAGTGCTGCGTCTTAGCATCCGCACCTTCCTTATTAATGAAAAGCGGATCAGTATCCCCGCAGTTATCCCTTAAGACTGTCCATTTGCATATGTGGACATTCGGAAGGGCTTCCACAACCTTCCAAGGATCAACTGGCAGTCTGTCGATTTCCAGCTCGCATAGTAATCGATAGGCTCGTTGCCTTGCAAATGCATAACGTGGGTAATCAGGTATCTGTATTCTTTTTTGCATAGTCCAGATACATTTCAACCTGTCTCACGAGCTCATCGTACTGCGAATCTTTCAAGTCGCTATTACGAGAAAGACCGTCAACAATTTTTTGTGCGGTTTCCTGTTGCTTTCTGGTCTTTAAGTCAGGGAACACGCGCTCAATCAGTGGAGTGCTTTCCCCGTCGGTCTTATACCCGGCGAGTATAAGAATATCGTCCTGGGGAATGCCTAATGCATCTGCCAAAGCAATGAGCATAGGCACAGACGGATTCTGGCGTTCGCCATTTTCAATACGATGCACCTCGGAATGACTGATGCCTGCTTTCTCTGCAAGTGCTCTTTTGGACATTCCCTTTGCTAATCGGCGTTCTTTTATAACTTCACCTACATTGCTCATTTCATTTCGCACCTCCTTGCCACCTATTATATCACGGGTGTTGCCATAAAGCAACAATTTTAAATAAATAATTGCCGCTTGGCTATTCATATTTCTTTTAAGGTACATATCCTTGTATATGTTGACATTCGGAAACACTAATGTTATAATAGGCATATATCTCTGAGGAAAGGAGGTTGGAGCATGAAGCCAAATGTCGATAGGATTAAGAAACTGATGGCGATCAGGCGATGGTCAGCAAGTGAACTAGCAAGGCAGATGGGAGTATCCCGTTCTGAGACCACGAGGCTGTTGAACGGAAAACGAAACGGCGGGAATAAGGTAATCAGCGGGTTAATTAAGGCATTCCCGGATGAATCTTTGGAAACGCTCTTTTTTTTACACAAAACGTACCCGAATGTCAATACTGATAATGATTATGTATCCATTAAGAAATCACAGGGCAATCACCAGCTGCTCCCAATCAAGCATCCCGATGCCCATCAACTAAGGTCAGTGCTTCGGACGATGGTATCTGGCGTAGGCTAATCGTGATCCCGTTCGACGCTAAGATTGATGGCACCAGCGACATCAAGAACTATAGTGAGTATCTTTATCAGAACGCCGGTGAAAGCATATTGGCTTGGGTTATCGAAGGTGCCAAGAATGTCATTGCGCTGGACTACAAAATCCCTGTGCCGGAATGTGTGCAGAAAGCTATCGCGGAATACCGGGCGCAAAACGACTGGTTTGCCCATTTCCTTGAGGATAAATGTGAGCTTGATGCCAGCTTCCGCGAGAGCTCCAGTGTGCTTTATCAGGCATATCGGAATTATTGCATTGATACCAACGAATATATCCGTAGTACTACAGACTTCTATTCCGCTCTGGAGGCTGCCGGGTAAGCAGAAGCTTCAGCTGGAAAGCGCCGGGCGGGACGAGCAGAAAAAGCGCATCGCCGACATGGGCACCTTCCTGAGGGAACAGCCCACTGCCATTGCCGAATACGACGAGCCGCTTGTCCGGCGGCTGATTGAAAAAGTCACCGTCTACGAGGACAAATTCACGGTGGAATTCAAGTCCGGCGTGACGGTGGATGTGGATGAATAAGGACACAAATGAGCATGCCCGCCAATCTGTCAGCAAACTTTTGACCAAAACCAATTTATTTTGAAATATGCTGCAGCATGTTATTGAATATCTCGATGTGTCGTTCTTCATCCATAACAATGCGTCTTAAGATGCTTGCAATGTTGGAATTCTGTATCGTGTTGGCTTGCCGGTTATACTTTTGAATGGCCGCTTCCTCTCCTTTGATGGAGTTAATGATGACATCGCGAACATTTCTCGGGTATTGATTGTATGCCGGCGTCCAATAGGATTTTCTTCGATTTTGTACCGTCCACAAGCGTGGGTCGGCCCCCATCTTGTAGGCAAGCTCTGCGAATATATCCAAGTGATGCATTTCCACGATGCTGATTTCATGAAAGCACTTGGCAAAACCAGTGTAGCTTGGTTCGAGTATGACGCTGTTATAAAAGTACAGGCTTACAGCGGTCATTTCAGAGTTGCTACTGCCTATATTACTTAACATAGCGAGAGCATATTCGGGGTTTTGGCTTTCGGGCTGGGTCGGGGGGTATGGCAGATTGACAGAGACATCGCAGGTAAAATCATTATTCATCATCATAAGCCTCCATTGAAAATACTTAGCATTATGATATATATGAAGCGCCCGGCAGCAAAAGACCTGTAAAACAAAAAATCGAAAAATAAGAGAAACGGTCTTTGTCATCCTGAAATTTTTTAAGGAAATGCCCTCCCTGATTACAGTATTTTCAGTTTGCATCATATATCCAAACTTTCAAAAAAGGTCTGGCCGTAATGGAGGCGTAGGTTTCAAAGAAAAGCACATTGCTTTGCCCCGTCCGTCGTTCCAATTCCGCTACAAGAAGGGGGGATTGATAAACAAATCCACGTTTTTCAAATGATCTCTATGTTATCATCACCCATCGATGGCTGATTAACAGCAAAATGACGAGTAATATTGCCAATATGGTGAATACCGCGGCAAGTACATTGATCACCTTATTTGTCCTGCCTTTCAGGGCCTTGGCGAGCAAGGCGTAAATGCCAATTCCGATAATTCCTCCGAGCGTGTTGCTAAGCACGTCGGTAATATCAGCTCTGCCGATCGCGAAAATAAACTGTATGATTTCAAAGGCAAAAGCCAAGCCGGCAATCGCGAGAAGCTTTTTCACAAAAGGCCACGGGGTTTTCAACATACAAAGATAGATTCCAAAAGGGATGAAAACGAGAATGTTATTTCTGATTTCGCTGAACCGAATCATGCCGCTATCACCGAAAGACCCCAGAAACGGAATCAGGTTAATGACTCGCTCCCCACGCATAGCCGGGATGGAAAACTGCAATTTGAAGAGAATCAACCATGTTAAAGCCAGTAAATAAATGGCGAACAACACGAGTGTAAGCGTGTTTTGTTTTTTTGATTTTAAATTTTTCATAGAGTGATCTCTTCTCCGTTTCAGACGGTATTAATTCCCCGAGGCCGTCTTTGCCATTCTGAAATTTGTCAGGGAAACGCCTCCTCTGATTACGATGTTTTCGGCTTGCACAGTGTATCCAAGCTTTTCAAAAAAGGGCCTGGCCGTAATGGATGCGTACGTTTCAAAACAAACGACATTTTCATCTATGGCGCGGCGCTCCAATTCTTTTACCAGCGCTGTTGCAAGCCCTTCACCTTGATAATCTTTGTGGACATAGAGCCTGTCCAGATAGCCATTCCTGTCCATATCGGCAAAACCCGCAATCACACCGCTTTGCACAGCCACCAAAGTGGTGTGCTCTAAGAAGGAGCGATTCCATTCGTCCAAATCGACATCCCCAGTGGCCCAAGCGTCAAGCTGCTCTTTTGTGTAGTCCTTCGTATTGACTGTATGAACGGTATCGTAAAATAATTGTGCCAGCAAAGGGCAATCGTCAGGCTTGTATTCTCTGATTATCATAGTACCCGCCTCATGATCCGAAATCTCCTTTAACTTTAATAGCCATAATTTCCATCAATGAATATGACCTTAATTCGTTCCTTCTCAAATTGACCGGTTATCAGTACGAAATCATTGCAAATCCGCTGGGAATGATGACAATCAATACACCGGCCCAATGTTGTACACGGTGTTTCTTTTCCAAGCCGTTTTGCATCCAGCGGTGCGGCAATCTGGCGGGTACGCAGAATGGCATCATCTACTGATTTTACGATCTTATTCGTTCCTATAACAGCAATCACCTGTCTTGGCCCATAGATAATCGGCGCAACACGACTGCCGTTTCCATCAATATTAAACAGTTTGCCGTCCGCTGTTACTGCATTGATTCCCGTTAGAAAGGTATCCGCGCGGAAGTTCTTAAGATAAAGCTCCCGTTTTTCCTCGTGGCCCAAACCTTCCTGGTGCTTATCTAGAAAATTGTAATAATGATTCCTGACATATTCGTACACGCCGGTCTGCTCCAGCGTGACGGAATCACCGCAGCCCACGGTCTGCCCTTCGGGCATCAATTTCCGAATCAACTCATGTAACTGAAAGATGGATTCCACATAGTATCCGGCTATGTGATTTTTTCCTAAATTGTCTATTGTCTCTTTGATGGTATCCTGCATATTTCTCTCCCCAAGCGCTTATCGACACACGAATATCCCGACCTGTTCCCATGTACACGCCAAAACTCAAAAAACATCAATCCTGTACTCTCGCCAAGTCCCAAAAACGCGAAACATCTATCCTGTCCTATCACGAAAGCCCAGTATCAATCCTGTTCTCTCGCGAACGGAATCCGACCCGATAGACTGATTCCCATGAACGGGTAAAATCACGTTCTGAGTGTACAGTATAAAAACGCAAAATCACAGAAATGGCTTATATACTGGGGTTTCTGTACACTCAGTCTTTTACCCTTGATAGAGTAGAACAGTGGAGTTGCCACCGTCCCCTCATCAAACCGTACGTGCAGTTTTCCCGCATACGGCTTTCCGATATTCTTCTTCCTTCAGCATTCAGCCGCACATACTTGCCAGTCCCGCTTGCTTAGTCAATTCTCTGACCTTAGCAGCATTTCCTAGCCTGTAGTTACGTTGTTTCTTCCGATTGTACCAACGGGTAAACTTAAAATTGATATACTTATCTATCTTCCATAACCATGGTCTTGCAAATCGTCTGGCATAATAGTTTCTCATGCCAATGATTTTAGGATTGAGCAACTTAACCATCTCTTCCATGCTCAACAGCAATTTGCTCGGACTTGCAAACACCTCTTTGATGTTAGCCCTCATTTTCTTCATAGCCTTCTTGGACGGTATCTGCTGTAGTGTCCAATACCACTGCCAGCTTTTGTTTCTGAATCGCTGAAATCTGTTGTTGAAACCTAGAAAGTCAAAGCTGTCTTTTCCGAAATACATGTCAACAAGCCTTGTTTTCTCACTATGCAATGTTAGTTCCAGCTTTTTCATAATCCATTTTACAGCACGCAACGCTTCTTCTGCTTGAGATAACTTCTTGCACAATATCACAAAATCATCTGCATATCGTACTAATTCTCCCAAGTGTCCGAACCTCTTACTCCAACATACATCAAAATAATTCAAATATATATTGGATAACAGTGGTGAAATAACTCCGCCCTGGGGTGCACCAACAGTACTTTCACTGTATTGCCCGTCTTCCAGCACTCCTGCCTTCAGCCAGCCTTTTATCAGCTTCAGCACCCTTCGGTCAGTTATTCTCTGTTTGACCAGCAAAAGCAGCTTATCATGGTTGATGCTCCCAAAATAATCTCTTATGTCAGCATCTATTACCCATAATGCTCCGCCTTTGTCTGCCATTTCATATATCCTGTCCATTGCCTGTTTTGCATTTCTTTTCGGTCGGAACCCATACGAGCAAGGCTGAAAATCTGCTTCAAATACCGGCTCTATTACTATCTTTGCCGCCATCTGCACTATTCTGTCCTTAATCGTAGGTATTCCTAATGCTCTTTTTCTACCATCTTGTTTTGGAATATAGGTTCGTCTGACAGGCTTGCACCGATATTTCTCTGCCCGCAAATCTTCTGCTATTTCGTCCAGCAGTTTTTCTTCGCCGTACGCTTTCACATCATCAATGCTGACTTTGTCAATACCGCCTGCTCCACCATTCTGTTTTACCCGTTTCCATGCTTCTTCCAAGATGTCCTTACGGTATATCTTATCATACAACGCATAGAACTTTCTCTTTCGGTCCGCTTTGGCTGTAAGGTATAGTCTGTTTTGGAAGTCTCGTACTTTTTCATGGGTGTTTATAGCTTTTTCGGCAATCACCGGCACCTACCTCCTTTACAGACTTGAATAAAGTTGTGCCCCTTCCCTATGCACAGTTTTGTTGTCTGTACAATCCTTGGTACTATGAGCACTTCTGACTGCCTCTTTGCAGAAAGCAACTTCGCTTTTGCTTATATGCATCCTTTACAGTTTCCTGTGCAAAGTAGGCTCTCTCCAGTTCCGGCAAATACTTTCCTGACGTGTCGCTACCTCTACACCGCAGGGTTCTTAGGTATTGCATTTAGGGTTCTTCATACCGTCTGCTGTCTTCGCTGTTGATGTCCCAGCTCGACTCCCTGTTGTTCCCTTTCGGGAATGTCAATAACGGTGCGGCAGTATTCACTTTATGTTACAACCCGCCAGTTTGCCTGCTCCTTTCGGAACATTCCGTAACGCTTCAACGCATAGATTACTCCATACGCTGGTTACTGACTAAGTGGCTGCCCTACCTTTACCACTGCAGGACTTTCACCTGCTAGCATTTGCCAGCTTAGCTGGACGCACACATCAATACTACGCACTCGACGTGCAACGAGCTCATGAGTTTAATGTCTTATATGTATTTTACCAAATATTAGGCAAAGAAAATAAGTCGTCGATGTATTTTGCGTTTTATGTATACACGGGAATAAGTCCATGGTCAGAGGTCGAGTGAACGAGATTGATGTTTTCTCCTGTATGTATAAAATGAACCAATTTTAGTTAATAAATGTAAAATTACCGATTTTAGTGCCAGTTCGTTTGCGAGGACATATCCACGGTACTTTGAACGAGAGGATAGGAAGTACGTCTTTATCGCATTTTGCCTTCATTTGTGGGAACATATACACCGACATTTCGTGTGTCTGCGAAAACATATCCACCAATAGATTTAAAGCAGTTAGTCATTTTTGAATAAGTTATATCCATGCTCTCTATGATAACTCGAACCATGCGGGATTTCATCTCCCCATGCTCTTTTGCTTAACGCGGAATCAAATAAACGCAACAAGTTCTGCAAGCTAACTGCCAATGAAAAATTGTCACCGGCAGAACAATATTGTTTTCTGACAATTTCTCTCTCAGTATTTAACACTTCATCTGACACTGTTTCAAACCATTTGCTACTATATTTCTGTGGTTCTCTACCGCTCAATAATTTGTACACTCCAAATCCTGTAGCTGCAAGACCAACACCTACTCCTAATACTTTCTTTATATCCATCCGATTTCCTCCATTCCTCAACATTATATTATTCTAAATCTGGTAAATTAAAGTTCTCATCCGTGCATTTACGAATGATTCGCTTAGTCTTTTCAACAGGCAATGGAACATTCTCTACACTGAAGTATTCGATGTTCACTACCTCCACAACTGCCTCATGGTTATCCTTTCCAACCGGGACAAGAACAAAATCACCAATCTCAATGCTGTCATCATCCGTCAGATAATAATAAGATTTCTGTCCTTCATCGAAAACCACGCTGCAATATATATAATCCGTGGTAAGGCGCTTTACTTTTCCATACACAGATGGGTCAAGAATTTCTCCTAAACCATAAAAACGTATGAAGCCAAACACTGCATCTGCAAATTCCTCAAAATCGTCTGGCAAACCGTTTTTATCAAATGTCCCTGTGATAATTTTTTGAGGGTTCTTTTTATAATCTATCGTAATTTTATAGTCCTTGGTTTCATTCGAATTTTCCACTGCATCATCAGGATTACCTACAATGTTTCCAAATAAGTCCTCTGCATCAAAGTCATCTAAAAGACTCTCTATACCACCTTCAATTTCATACTTACGTGAAACCTTACAACCAGTTCCAATGTTCTGAATATGCTCAAGAGTTTCTTTTTCTCTATCAATAATGAGTTGTTCCGTATAATCCCAAGTTACAAACTCCCATGTAGCACCTTCCGACACTTCCTTCGGTTTGATTTTAGTCACTCTATGATAATCCAGTACAATTCGCTTAATCTTGTCAGGTTTATTATTGCCATCGAAGACATATAAGTCCGGTAGTCCTAAAGTATCCCTAATCAAATCAGATAGGTCAATGCCATCAACTTCAAAATCGGCACACAGAGAACCTCGGAATTTATATGTTTTGCCATCGGTGTTTGTCAGTTCCATTACCCAATCACCGATATCGGTAGCGAAAATTTCATCGTAACCATTGCTGAAATAAGCCACAATAGCATCAAATAATTTATCTGTGTCTGCTTTTTCAATTTTGAAATTACGGATCCGTGCCTTTTCGTATCTTTCTCCACCATGTCCGAAGTTATATCCAGAAAACCAGATGCGACCCTCATCATTGATGGTAAGATGCTGTTCCACTTCCTCGTCTGGTTCAGGCATAGGTCCGTAACAAATATTATTAGACACAATACGCATCTTTTTTAATGTTCCTTGAAATATGAAAGGATTTTCTCCGGAAAGCAGTGCCAAACGGCTGAGTGCCAAGATAAACCACGCTCGATTCTGTGGTTCTAAAATTTCCGCACCTGTGTATGCCCAGTGGTTAAAATATCGCCATTGGGAGTAAATAGCAGAACCAAGCAATGAAATATCTGTGATGTCATCAATGACTTTATCAAGTTCATCGCTGTTGTTGACAGCAGCACCATAAACACGTTCAAAGGCATGACCACAGTCCATCTCAAAGCCAAGTGCAGTGCAATCATCTGCCATATAGTGGTCAATGAGTTCTATGTAATTTATTTTCTGGTCTCTGAATTTATCAATCCACTTCACAGCGAACTCATGTATCTGTTTCATATCAGCCACCGTGGTCACCTCCTTCGCATTCTCGACAGCAATTAAACTTACCCCAGCAACTGACGAATCCTAACCGTCAGCAAAACCTTACGCTTCTCATAGAACTCTTCAAAGTAGGATAATCTAAAAGAATGGAGTCCCATAGCTTTTCTATCTGCTCCATGCTCCATACATACTGTCTTTGAAATGCGGGCATAACATACTTGCCATTTTTAATACGCTCCAATGCCTCATATATCGTAATGCTGTTATCAATTAAAACGCTCATTGCTTACTCCTCTCCGGCATAAAAACTACCCTTGTACTGCATTAAGGTTTCTTCAACCTCGTCCCAAATCCATACACGTTCACCGTCATCTTCAAAGACTTTTCCGTGTGATTTAGGACCGTCCAGTTTCATTTGAGAGTAGTTGTTCCTAAAGGTAGGAACATATAAATCCGGACGCTCTTTATCACTACACAAGCGTTCCATCATAATCAAAGTGGCTTCTCCGGCTATATCAATAGACATAAAATATGCCTTAATAATCTTGTGGTTGTACTGGTTTGGCTTTAATGCCCACATCGGAATACGCTGCAATGCTTTTCCATAAAAATCCTTATGCTCATCTGTTTGTTTTGAAACTTTCGGTGTGTACTCTTTTGACGCATTTTCAAATACTTGTGCGATATACCAACGGAGACAGACATCAGCAGCCTCTTCAGATGTATCTCCGGATAAATTGAGTGCCATATTAAATTTCTCATATACATCTGAATCCACTTCAAAGGATATATTTTTCTGCATTATTTTACCTCCGTTCACTTATAATACACCATTTTATATTGTATGCATTCTTAGTTGATTTGTCAATACTCATAGACTAATTTACAGCCCTGCAAAACAACAAGAAAAACACCCTGCATTGCTGGTACATTCCGTAAAATCTTATCTTCTCACATCCACGCTTGTGCCGGATTTGAACTCCGCAGAGACTCTTTCGTCGTAGACCGTGATTTTCTCAATCAGCTTGCTTTCTCTATTTATTTATAGCTTTCTGCCGATTGAACGCTCGTCGGCACCTTGGGGTGTAAGCCTTGTGCTGCACACATTTTGGAATAATTAAAAGGTGCGGCAAAATTAAAAAGTTGTTCTTGCATTTCACATAAAAGATTTACGCTGCGTTAGTGCAGCAATTTTCAAAAATATATTGCAAATTCGCAGCGACCGTGGTATAATAAAATAGAGGTGGATTAGCATGAATAGCTTAGGAACTTATTTAAAAGAAATGCGGAACAAATGCCACCTCAGCCTTAAAGACGTGCAGGAACAGTGCGGCGTGACAGATTCTAAGCTCAGCAAGCTGGAACGAGGGAAAGGTAAAATTCTTTCTCCACAAGAACTAAAAAAGCTTGCACATCTTTATGGAATTGGCATTGTTCCACTTTACATTATGGCAGGTTATTTGGATGAAAGCGACCTATTGGCATATCAGCTGGTCTTTGACAATGCAGGTCTTCTAAATGAAGAAGAGCGGCAAAGTGTCCAAACGCAAATCAACTTGCTTACCAAAGGAAGGCTGGTATCTAAAAATGATTTTTAAACTCGGAGAACTTTTCTGCGGCCCTGGAGGATTGGCTTGGGGCGCAACAAATGCGGATATCGGAGATCCCAACTTTGGTATCGTACATGAGTGGGCAAATGACTATGATGAGAATACTTGTAAGACTTACAGACGGAACATTTGCCCAAATGAACCAGACACGGTTTATCACGCTGACATTCGAAAGTTTGATCTTACAAAACTAACCCCTATCGACGCTTTTGCCTTTGGCTTTCCATGCAATGATTTCAGCGTAGTTGGAGAGCAGAAAGGAATTGATGGAGTCTATGGCCCGCTATATTCATATGGTGTTAAGGTTTTAAAAATGTACAGACCACAGTGGTTTTTGGCTGAGAATGTGGGCGGCCTCCGCAATGCAAATGACGGTAAAGCATTCACTATGATTCTCGATTCGATGAGAGCTGCAGGTTACAAACTCTACCCTAATCTCTATAAATTTGAAACTTATGGCGTGCCACAGGCTCGTCATCGGATTATAATCGTTGGCATTCGTGACGATTTAGATTTTGAATTTAAAATTCCATCTAACGCCCCATATGCAAATATAGATAATACCTGCAAAACCGCCATTGAGGTGCCTCCAATCCATGCGGATGCACCAAACAACGAGCGGACAGTTCAATCAGCTACTGTTATCGAACGGCTCGAATATATCAAGCCTGGTCAAAACGCTTTTACTGCAGATTTACCAGAGAAATTAATGCTCCATGTTAAAGGCGCAAAAATCAGCCAAATTTACAAGCGGCTTGACCCGGAAAAGCCCGCATATACTGTGACTGGAAGCGGAGGTGGAGGCACTCATATTTATCACTGGAAGGAGCCTCGGGCTTTGACGAATCGTGAACGAGCAAGATTACAGACCTTCCCCGACACCTATGTGTTCGAAGGCAACAAAGAGAGCGTTCGAAAACAGATTGGGATGGCCGTTCCATGCCGGGGAGCAAGAATAATCTTCGAAGCGATTCTCAAAACATTTGCCGGCATTCCGTATGAATCAATGGAAGCCAATATTGAAGAGTGAAATTTTTCAGCCGTCGAGATTTTTTCTCGGCGGCTTTTGCATTTTACGGAGTTATTTTTTCTCCGTTGTCACCATGCTCAATCCTGAGAAAAATCCATATAAAATGTTTCGTCATCAAGTTTTACAAACTTTACGTCCGTTCTGCCATATCGATCAAGGTCCGCTCTTGTAACATATGCTCCATTTGCAAGGCCAAGTCTGTTACGAAAATATTCTCCAAGGTCGCTATTTCGAACAGGGGTAGTTATAGCCTTGTTGTTTTGCTGCTCCACACGCAGAGTAAGCTGATGACGGTCATCCGTGATCGCAGTAAAGTGCCGCTTTTCTAATGGGAAAAAGCCGCTTTTTGCTATTCTGCTTGGCAGCGGTATGTATGCTTGATTCGGCTCCCGTCCCTTCCGTTGTCCCCAATTCAAGCCTGACCTTGTGCCTGGTTCGCCAGATTTAGTGATAAGGCTCAAAACGACTGAGTCATACTCGTCAAGTCCATTAACAAGATTGCATTCGAGATCAAGCACCGGGTGTGTCGGACGAAGTATGATATATTCCTCAATTTCTGCATGATTGCAATAGACAGTTCGTGGAACAACAGACTCATAGTAACTCATCGCTTCTGCCGGGTTGCAGATGTCCATAAGTTCATTGCGGTGACGGCCGACAAAAGAACTTTGCACAAAATTTGCAGATCCCGTAAACGCTGTTACTGGCTGCCCATTTTTACACCATATAAACAAATTTGCATGTTCAGCTGGTTTGTCAATTACGTAGCTGCATTTAATTGACGATATCTCATGTGGAAGTTCAGAGGATACAATATTTTGAAACCCTTCATGAATACTTACGCTCAAATTATCAAAAGGAACCATTCCAACAACAAGATTGATTCGGATTGGCACTGTTGTCTTATGATATATGTTTTTTATATACCACGAAAGCATATTGGGAGTAGCATATGCCGAAAGAATGTACAATTCATTTACTTCAGCATGGAGGGGGTTAAATAATATTTTTTGCGTTAAATCATTTTGCATCATAATATATTCCCTCCCAAAATTCAGCTAAACAAAGACCTGATCCATAAATCAGCCTTTTAATTAAATTCGTCTATCACAGCAAATCGCGCCCTTTTAGCGCCTGCTTTCTGGCTTCAACAGCTTGGAGGACCGACTCGATACACGCGTTCAGCTGTTTTTTTATCTGCCATTCCCAAAACCTCATCACCAGCCATCCATCCCGTTGCAACGCTTCTGTAACCTCTTTGTCCCGCGCCATATTTCTCTCGATCTTTGGCACCCAGTAATCTCGGTTAGACTTAATTTTCTGATTTCTGCTTTCCCAATCGTATCCGTGCCAATAATCAGAATCACAAAAAACAGCGATTTTGTACTTAGTAATGGCAATATCCGGCTTTCCAATCAGCTTATTATAATTCTTTCTGTACCTGACGCCATTTTCCCACAGGGCCTTTCGAAGACGCAGCTCAATTGAAGTATCCCTGCTTTTGATGGCCTGCATATTTTTACGACGCTGTTCAGGAGTTAAATCATCAGCCATAAATCACACTTCCGCATCATCGTCAACAACATCATAGTAAATGATGTTGTTCGGTAACTTAATATTAGGCACCCACAGTTTGCGCCCATTCCAGCCTTTTCTGCCGGTCACCTTATACATAGTCAGAACTACTTGATTTGTAAAAGATCCACCAAGGTGCCAATCATTTGGAGACAGCAAGGCACCAGTGCCCTTTGCAATGTCTCTGTTGCGTCGGACAATAAGTATTCCCTGAGCAGCCGGCTGTTCTATGAGAATGGTATCAAGCACTGAAACAAAACTTTTAATATCAAAATCCTCATCAGACGTTACATGGGTAAAAATCTCTTTCATTAAGCGGAGATTGACTTGGTAGTACGGCTCATCATCTTCAAATGGCTTCAGAAGAGTATCCAAAAGCTCAATGCTGTCATTTTCAGGATTGAATGGATAGTAGTTTGTGCCGCCGGAAAGCATGAAGACTTTTTTGTTATCAAGCACATTTGCACGAGTAGGGTTTAATCCCTGTGGATAGAAAATTCTGATATGCTCCGTACCATTTTCGACCTGTGCAATAATAGAGTTGTTTGTAGCGTTAATATCAGAAAACAGCTTATAGAGCGGTTCATTAATATATACTCGCATCATTCCAGGATCGCGGTCGTACCCAAACATACGGCTGTGCTGCCACATTGTATCCGCCTGCGGCTTTTTACTGGTTCGTGTATAGTAGATGGTGTGAAGAGAGGGAAAGGTAACGCCGCGGCCAAGTGTGTTTCCACCAATGACTATATTTGAGCCGGAAGAGTATTCCTCACTGGCTACATCATTTTTCCCGTTCATCACGAGCACTTTAATACCGCCGCTCAAAACGAGTTGTTTTGCACATGAGTATATCGCATCAAAGTTTGATTTTTCACTCTTCTGAGGAGCCATCAATTGATACTCTTTTTTTAGCCCAATTTTAAACTCGTCATCAATATGCTGGGCGCACCATTCCAATTCTGTTTTGACTGCCCTCTCATATCGGCTATGGACTGCCTGTCGAACGCTTGGATGGATTAAGCAGTTGCAAGTTGCGCCACCTGTGGTGAAAATCTGTCCGGATACAGCAAGATGGTGGAGAATGACTTGGCGCTCTGGTTTTGCTATTGTCTCAGTATAGCTGATGCAATCAGCCTTTTCATTCTTTGGAAAGAAAAAATCTCCACCAAGATACCCATTTCCGGGAGCAAAATAATATGTAAAATATGGATGCCATCCAGATGCCATTGTTTGAAGCAGAATGGCCTGCGGGGTTCCAGTAACTTGAAGATATATGCTGCTGGACGATCCATTTTTGATGGAATCCAGATATTTATTAATGGAGGACTGCCGCCCCCTATTTACAAGCGTGTTAAGCGATGCCGCATCGGCTTCATCATCAACAATAAACAGCGGATTACCCTTCATAAAACCTGTTGATGCAAAGACATTAGCCCAAAGCCGAAGAATTCGAACATTCTTTTTCAACACAATAATAGCAGGCTGCATAAGTCGATTTTCAATAAACAGACCGGAATCATTTTCTCCACAAATACAGAATCCTTTTAAATCAGCTTTAACTCTTTCCAAAGTTTGCTGTTGAAGTATGACATTGTCTGCCGTGAGGAGAACAAATGCAGGAAAGCCCATATCAGCCGCCTTACAGATGATCCCAAACATCTGACCAGTCTTGCCTGACTGAACATTTCCAAGCAGTAGTCCAATCTCATGACTGCAAAAGGAAAAATCCCTTATATGCTGATTTCCAACATCTTCTGCTGTCTGGAATATAGATTCCGCAAGACTGACATTTCCCCGATCAGCGATGGTTTTTAAATAGGCTTTCAAATACGGCATTATTCATCAACCTCCTCTCTTTTTGCGGATTCAAACGATAAGGACCATACATCAAGAAGATTCCCGTCCTCATCCTCCATCTTTTGATCCGTCTTGGTCAGCACAAGAGTATCACAGCCATACGCCGCCAGCATTTCTTTTGTTATCATCCCTCGCCGGTCACGGTCAAGCTGTGTGTCATTTACCGGGTTGACCAAACCCGCAGCAACAAGCCGCCCTTTTATCCAGCGGCCGAGTATAAGTTCGTCGCCAACTGCACTGAACTGCTTATTGCCATCGCTCGTAGTATGAGCCTTGAATGTGTATCCATCATCGGTAATAACATAAAATGCTACATTCTTTTTTGGGTACCCAGGAAGCAAAGTAATGCTCTTGTTTACCGTAAACTGTGTCTCATACCAATCACGTGATTTTCTTGCGCTTCTTGGAGCCGCATAGCTGACATTCAAATTTGATTTGGTATAGTGCTTCCCATCGTCCATATGGCGCTCATCAAATGCCGGGACTTTTATCGGAAGGATAAACGATACTTCCGTTTTATGATGGTCATAGATGGCAACTTCAGCCTGTGGAACCTGAGTTACAGTATCCACGCCGGTTAATGACGTGTTAACCTCACGAATAATAGGCATATCAATAATATCTGCAATATTTACAGAACATCTGTTGTCCTGCAGCTTTCGGACAAGCTCAAGAATTTCTTGACATTCAGAGGTTTCTGTAGTCAGGCTGGACACCTCATACTGTCTGCGGTTATTTGCTTCAATTTTGATAACCCCAAGATTGGCTGATCCTATAATGGCAGACTTTACATCCCCGTTTTTATGAAAAACATAGAGTTTACCGTGATATTTAAAAGCTTTAACAATACGAATTTCACCAATGCCGGCAACTCTCCATTTTTCATTGAGAGCTATCGCCGTTCGATATGTACCTTCAGGCATACCTTCGACATAATACATTCCTATAACCAGATTAACATATCCGATGCCATATTTAAAAATAAGCGTGTCCAGCTCTTCAAGAGATGCCTTAGAAACATAACCTACTGCAATATCCACGCCACTGCAGTCCGCAATTTGTTCACAAAAACAATCTGTAATAGTAATCTGTTCTGGTTCTGTGCCTAATGGTAAGATATTTGAGTACAACAATTTCATGCTATCTATATCCTTTCTCAAAACACGGAAATCATCAATCATCCATTGTTTCCATAATATCGTCGAGATGACAATTCATCGCTTCACATATCTTTAGAAGAACATCCGTTGTGATATTTTCGCCTTTTCCCAGTTTTGCAATCGATGCAGAACTGATTCCCGTTCTTTCTTTCAAATCGCTTTTTTTCATATTTTTATCAATCAGCATTTTCCAAAGTTTGTTGTAACTAATGCGCATTATTATTTCTCCTTTACTGATTTCCCATCATCATATCATAGTGCTGCTTTTGCTCCATAGCATCAAATATCATTTCAAAAATATTTCTGCACTCATCGGCATTCAGACAATCCTCTACAAAATCCTTGCCGTCACTCATGCCAATAGCGCTTGCGTTAATGTATGCCAGCATTGCAGAGGCAAGCTGAAACTTCTCTTCATCATCGTTGCCGGCAACATCCTTAAAGCGTCCTTCAGCTTTGCCTTGAACCAAAATCACCTGCCGCAATTTTGAACCTTCATATCCGCAAAGCTGAAGGAAATAGTATTCCAGAATGCGGCGAATGACATTCATCAATGGAACTGCAGATTTTAACTCTTTATACTCATCCCAAAGAGCAGCATAGGAATTTTTGACAGGGTTTATATTCATGCGCTCTGTTGGAACTTTTGGGTTAACATCATCGCACATCCTTATCGTAGATTTGGTTCCGATCTTTCGAATCAGGTAAAATGATACATAGTCATATTTCGTCACATAGCTGTAGGAAACTTCTCGATGAAAGTAAGCATTATGAGTAAGAATGAAAATCTGCTTTATAAAATTACCTTCAGCGGTCTTATTTCGGTTATCTGCATTGTTCCGGCAAATCTCAATCATCTGACGCACAAGTGTGCTGACGATAAACAGGGAGCCGCTGTCCATACTGGAAACAGGGTCATCAATAACAACAATTTTCTCCCTGATTTCGCCCTCCGCTGAGTCGCTGCCATGCACCAAATGATAAAAATATAGAAATGCAATAAAGTTCTTTTCGCCTTCGCTTAAATTATCCGCTATGGTGCCATCAGGGCGTCTCACCTCATATACATTATCAGCTCCAGCTTTTGGCTGAAGGCTGAATCCTCGCATTCCTGAATCACGAAGCATCTGGTTTATGCTGTCCTTGGCAGTGTCAGTTTCTACCGTTTTGCCGCGGAGTGTTTTTAGTTGTGTTTTGATTTTCCCCAATGCTGTGTTGCATGTTGAAATCTCAGTGTCAAGAGCGTCGAGTTCGGCCTGCTTATCAGCATCTTCTTTTCTGTAGGCCGTAATAACATCCCTAAGCATAAAAGCGAGCAGGCTGAATACAGCATCGGCACATTCTGTTCGCTTAGTCGGGCCAGCAGCCACGACAGCGTTGTTTGCATCAATCAGTTTGTTAAAACTATCGATGATATCAGATAATTCCTCAAGAATTGGGCGGGTTTCCATAAGCGTTACTGTAGAGGCCGGGTTATCTATTTTAGTTTTTATAGCTTCAATGTTGGATTGGATTGTAGCCTTTAAAACAGCCAGTTTGTCAGTGTATGGTTTGAGATCGATTTTGGGATAGAGTTCACTCGGCATCGTCTGCAAGGGCACAAATAAATCATTAGCTGACTTTTTATAACGGACCTGGAATTCAGACAAAAGCCGCAGATTGTCTTGATATCTGTTATCAAAGCTGGCTATGAAGGTCTGCTCGAAATCTGCGGGAAGTTCAATGCCGCAATATGGACATCTTCCATTGGCATCATGAGAATAGGCATCGTGGCCCTGCCGCATCCATTCTGTTGCTCCGATGTCGCGCAGAAATCCGGCAAGTTCTGTATCCGCACTGTTTACGATTGACCTGACAAGTATATCTTTTCCTTCTACAGTGTCAATACCGGTAGAATCTGCAACGGTATTAAATCTCTGGTAGTGCTTTGCGGTTTCAGAATAAGCAGATTCATACAGCCTGCGCAGCTCCTCCAAATCCATATCTGCCGGCGCGTGCTTCATAATTTCCCGTACAAATGGGTCAGAACGTCCTTTGCCGCTCATTGTTGCAGGGAACTCCTCTCGGATAGCTTTGCCGCGTTCCCAGCACTCCTTAAGAAAATCCTTGTGCAGTTTATCCTTGGCCGTTGCAGTTTTTACACGCTTGTCTGTTGCCTCAGTCAACCGTTTTTTCACATTGGAACGTTCTTCAGTGACTTCATCAATTTGTCTCTGGGTTTCAGCATTTTTCGCGTTAAGGGTGAACACACCTTTCAAGTTGCGATAACTGTGAAAATTATCATCAATGAACTCTTGGTTATAAACTAACGGTAAATAATCTGCCTGTGCTCTTCCCGGGGCATATGTCACACCTGCACCGCTTTTTATGGCTTTGGCTATAGTGGACTTACCTGTGCCATTGTTTCCAAATAAGAAATTAATATATGTCGGTTCAATGAAGGCATGACTGTCCTTATAGCTTGCATCCGTCAAATCAATGCGGATAATTTCTGATTTGATTTTTTCAGCCACAAAGACACCCCCTTATACGGGCATTGGAACACCGGGAATTCCGGCTTCCTTAAATGCCTCAAAAACATTTATTTTACGAACCGACCATGCACTTTGATTAAGATCCGTAATGGCACAGTCCATGTTCAACCCAAAAAACATGGCATTTCTCTTATCACACAGCTTTATCTGCTGTATTGGGGCAATTGGCTTGAATGCAATTTTTATGTTCTTTCCAGCCGCCATAACTTTTTGAATGTAGCAAAGCATACAGAATTGATTGGGTGATGTCACACCTTTCATTTCAGTGTTTTCCTGGCAGATAATTGCAGGGAAACGCTTTAGCTCTTCAATTCCATCCTCAGTGAGAGCAGAGCATTTTTCAAAAATTTCCGGCGGTACATTATATTTGGTCAAAGCGCGGTTTGCAATCACAGATACTACACCGTCTTTAAAAACATCTTCATCACAGGTGACAATCAGCTGATAGTATTCCGTGCTGAAGGACTGAATTGCAATCATCATCTCCGCGGTGGAGTCCGCCGACTGAGGATAGTGGATATTATATGTAAAATTAACCGTGGCGCCCGGCTGGTTAGAGACAGCAACATTGTTCGTACCAATCTGCTGCAATGCAGGGGCAGCCGGCAAGCCATTCTGTTTAATAATTTGGTTATTACTCATAATGCACCACCTCAAAATTTAAAATTCATTGTGCCGTTATTTGTCAGATTGAAGTTCTTTTCTCCGTTTTGAATGACATTTATCTGATGTTGAATAACGGTCATTTTCGGGTCTTCTGTGGCGGCACCTGATGGCTTTTCGTCATCCACGACCTCCGCCTCTATGGGTTCAGCATCATCTTCTGGTGATGTTGAACTTTTTCTTTTTACAGCCGCTGCCGTTCGGATAATGCCCGCAAAAAGATCTGCAATTTCATCCCCCACGTTGCGAGCATTAATTTCCGGCAAATAAGGTTTAAATCTTTCACACAGCTCTAACTGAGCCGATTCTTCAAATTCGAATATAAATGAAGCAAACTCTACCTGGTCAAGATGAGGACTCATTGCTTTTGCTATCTCCGTGATTTGAGTAGTTCCGTTGGCGTAAGCCTTGTAAGAACTGTCGCTGTAATCATCAAGAATATCTCGACCATCGTCGGTCAGTATTGCATCAAACAGGCTGCGAACATATTTCTGGACACCACCCCTGCCGCCAATGACAGGGCGTGTCAATTCAACAAAATCTTTAAACGTCATGCCATGCTCCTCTCTCTGTCCAAGACCACCGAAGCCTACCAACGGCTGCCGATGGCTGCCAACTCAATTTACTATAATGCAAATAGAAGCTGACACAAAAACAGCTTCTAAATCAGGGCAAATATCCGCGCATACAATTTTAACTTATATTATAACACACAAATATAAAATTTTCTACTTATTTCACAGATTTTATTTCTGTACTTACAGAGATTAAATCGCAATTTCAAATTTTCCATTCCTTAACGCCAGATACCGCATCACCTGATCACTGATGGCTCAACGGTATCCGGCGGCACAA
>ENA-UOOI01001721-UOOI01001721.1-fermentation-metagenome-genome-assembly--contig:-NODE-1721-length-21438-cov-55.570921_pt1 | contig 21438 bp, 17 predicted proteins | sample MGYA00245779_ERZ724027 | MGnify/ENA primary metagenome ERZ724027 (study PRJEB28704, sample SAMN03018318) | fermentation metagenome | biome: anthropogenic terrestrial biome; feature: soil...
CCCCTCAATGTCTGATCAATTATGTCTGATGAGGTGATAAATCAATGGATGCCGCAACAGAAAAAGAGAATCTGCCGGAAGAGGAATCCGAGAACAACGATATGAAAGGAAAGTACCTGACCTTCTGGACAGACGGCCAGCTTTTCGGCGTGCCGATTTCCGATGTGGTTCAGATCATCGGGATGCAGGAGATCACGCCGATTCCGGATTCCCCCGCCTATGCAAAGGGCGTCATCAATCTGCGCGGATTCATCATCCCGCTGATCGACGTGCGCCTGCGCTTCGGCAAGCCGGAGACCGAATACAACGAACGCACGTGCATTGTCGTGACAAGTCTGGAGGAAAACTACATCGGTTTTATCGTGGATTCCGTCAACGAGGTGGCGACGATCGACGACGACAACATCTCGCCGCCGCCCAAGGTGGTCTCCAGCGACCGCACCAACGCCTATCTGACCGGCGTCGGGAAAATCGGGGAAAAAGTCGTCCTTCTTCTCGACACCAACAAGATCCTGAACGCCGACGAAATCGAACAAGTAACCGGTGCGGTACAAAATCTGAATGAAAAAAGAGGAGATTTGGAATGACAATCAAAAAGAGCCTGCTGCTCTCTCACCTGATCACCATCGTGCTTTCGCTGATCTGCGGAATCGGGGCGGCCGTCCTTTATTTCAGGGCGGGAAACATCCTGCTTTCCATCATTCCGGTCGCGGTTCTGGCGGTCCTTCTGGTTCTGCTCGATCTGCCGGTCGCACGGTCGCTTTTCAAGCCTTTACAGTCGCTGAAAGCAGCCGTGACGGAGCTGAAGAACGGGAACCTCGATTACGAGGTCGATGATACGGCAGATACGGAGCTCGGCCGTCTGTGCCAGGATTTGCAGGAGATTTTCCATCAGCAGAAACACTACATAGACGCGGTTTCCGACGGGCTCGGACAGGTTGCGGCCGGGAACCTCGACATTCACAGCGAAGCCGAATTCAAGGGCGGGTTTCTGCGGATCAAGGAATCGCTGGACCATATTGCCGAAATGCTGAATGAGAAGGTGTCGGACATCAGCCGTTCCGCGGTCCAGGTCGCCAACGGCTCCGAACAGGTCTCAAGCGCCTCGCAGTCCCTGGCGCAGGGCGCGACCGAGCAGGCGAGCTCCATTCAGGAGCTTTCCGCAACGATCAACGATATTTCGGAGCAGGTGAACAAGAACGCCTCCTACGCGACGGATGCCAACCAGGCTTCCGAAGACGCATACGCGAAGATGCAGAGCGCCACGGAGGAAATGAAGCAGATGCTTCAGGCCATGGCCGACATTTCAGAATCCTCCAGTAAAATCAGCAACATCATCAAAACGATCGACGACATCGCGCGGCAGACAAACATCCTCGCCCTGAACGCCGCGGTGGAGGCCGCAAGGGCCGGTTCGGCAGGCAAGGGCTTCGCCGTGGTCGCGGAAGAGGTCCGCAACCTGGCGAGCAAGAGCGCGGAAGCCGCCCAGAACACCACCGAGCTGATCGAGGGCTCGATCGGGGCCGTCGAAAAGGGCAAGACCATCGCGGACCAGACGGCGCAGACGCTGAAGGAAGTGCTGGATGTCAACAGCAAGGCCACCGAGCTGATCAAGCAGATCGCGTCGGCTTCCAACGCCCAGGCGAATTCCATCAGCCAGATTTCCCAGGGCATCGACCAGATCTCTTCCGTCGTTCAGACGAACTCCGCAACGGCGGAGCAGAGCGCCGCTTCCAGCAAGGAAATGGCCGATCACGCCGAACGGCTGAAAGGGTTCGTAAAGTCTTTCACCTTAAAAGAAGCGTAATTCCGGCTGTACACCGAAAAGTTCTCCCTTCCTCAGGAAAGATTTTTCCTGGGGATTTTTTATGCCCGCAGCTTTCCGCCTCCGCCGAAAACCGGGCCCACTTCCCCGCTCCAATGCAAAAGCGCCGGACGTACTGCTTTTTTTACAGGGAGCTCGTCGCAATGTTGCACGCGTTTTCGATGACGACGTGGTAGGCTTCCCGGTCGCGGTACAGATCCAGAATTTTTTCCGGATTGCTCAGAAGGCGCACCATCGGCCGAAGCGGATGATAATCGTTCTGGCTGACGACGATCGCGATTTCGCCGTTGCTCAGCTTGACGCACGAGCCGATCGGATAGGGGGAAACCCGTTTCAGAAAGGCTTCCACCACCGCGATGTCGAACGTGCTGCCGCTGCACCCCATGACGTACTCGATCGCATCCGCGGGGGACGACGGGTCGCGGTACGGCCGCGCCGAAGTGAGGGCGTCGTACACATCCGCCACCGAAATAATTCTGCCGAACAGGGGGATCTGATTCCCCTTCAGGCCGCTCGGGTAGCCCGTGCCGTCAAATTTTTCATGGTGGGTCAAAACGCCCGCGCATACTTTTTTGTTGGCGAGCTGATGCTTTAAAAAAAATTCGGCACCTTTCAGCGGGTGCTGTTTTACGATTTCAAATTCTTCTTTCGTCAGCTTGGCGGGTTTTGAAATAATTTCGATCGGAATCGCCATTTTCCCGATATCGTGCATCAGGGCGCAAAAGCCGAGCTCGTACAATTCGGCCGTTTTCAGCCCCATGGAAAGGCCGATCGCGATGGAGAGGATCGAAACGCCGAGGGAATGGTTATAGGTATAATCGTCGTACATTTTCAGGCTGGCGATGCTGAGCTCTATGTTTTTGTTGCTCTGAAGGGCAGTCACCAGCTTTTTGGAGATCTCCACCGTCTGATTGATATAGCTGATATTGATATTCTGGGCGCTTTTGTCAAACATCTTGAAAACACACTGGATGTTGGAAATCGCTTCTTCCTTCAGCTCCGGCCTGATCGGGCCATCCGTCAATCCGCCGGGCCCGTCCCGGTCGTCCGAATGAATATAAGCTCCAAGGATCTGAAGCTCGTCCAATTTCTGTATATAAGAATTTGTCAGGACCTGCCCGGAACGCAGCATCGCAATCTTGCAGGTTTTATAATCGTACAGGTACACGTCCCGGTCCAGCATCATTCCTTCTTTTAGCCGGTCAATTGGAACAAAAGTCATGGACTGCCCTTTCTTTCTTTTGTTAGACTATACTGTATCGTATGCAACATAAATATAACAAAATTCATTTCTTCCAGTCTACAATATTATGCTAAAAAATGCAATATTTGGTCGAAAATTAAAAGATTTCTCATTCATTTACTCTTTATCGTCTTTAAAATCCATGGAAGAAAAAGCTCATCCGGCCTGTCTCGCGATGCCCGTTTGCGTAAAGAAAGGCAGCTGCTGCCGATCCGGCAACAACTACCCTTTAATGCTCTGTTTGTTTGAGTATCAGTTCCCCGCCGGGGCCGCACCGGCAGGCGGCGCCTCGCAGGCGACCGCTCCGCGGGAGACGACCAGGCGCAGACGAAACGATTCGTCCAGCGCGATAAGGTCCGCCCGCTTTCCTTCCCGGATCGAGCCGATCTCCCCGTCCATGCCGATTTCGGCGGCGGGGTTGATGGTGGCCGACCGGACGGCCTGACGAAGCGGGATGCCATAGCGGACCAGATTTCGGACCTCGTCCAGCAGATTCGTCGTCGAGCCCGCGATCGTCCCGTCCGCAAGCCTGGCCGCCCCGTTTTTCAGGAAGACCTTCTGCCCGCCCAGCTCCGATTCTCCGTCCGGCAGGCCCGCCGCGCGCATGGAATCGCTGACGACGATGCTTCTCTCCTCCCCCAGCAGCCGGAAGGCCATGCGGAGCACCGCCGGATGGACGTGCAAGCCGTCGCAGATCAGCTCCGCGCGGATGCCGGGGTGATCGAAAACAGCGCCGACGACCCCCGGATGCCGATGGTGCAGGCCCGTCATCGCGTTGAAAAGATGCGTCGCGTGGGTGATTCCCAGCCGGAAGGATTCCATCGCGGTGTCGTAGTCCGCGTCGGAATGGGCGATGGAGACCGTGCACATTCCGGCGGCCTTGGGGATGAACGTCCGGGCGTTTTCACATTCCGGGGCGACATCCACCAGACGGATGGCTCCGCCGCACCCGTCGTAAAGCCGATGAAATTCCTCAAAGTCCGGCGAGCGGAGGTCGCCGCCCCTCTGCGCGCCCTTTTTTGCCAGGGAGAGGTAGGGCCCCTCCATATGCGCGCCGAGGACGGCAGCGCCCTGCGGCGGGCGGTCCATGCAGTCCCGCACGGCGGAAAGCGCGGCGGCGATCTTTTCGGCGGGGCCCGTCATCGTGGTCGGGCAGAAGGAAGTGATCCCTTCCCGGACCAGATGCGCGGCCATGCGCGCGATGGAATCCCTCGTGCCGTCGAAGGTGTCCGCTCCCGCGCAGCCGTGGATATGGATATCCACAAGGCCCGGGACGACCAGGCATCCGCTCAGGTCGCGCTCCTCCCCGCCGGTCAGGCCGGGGCCGATCCGCACGATTTTGTCCCCGCGCGTTTCGACATCGGCCCGTACCGCCTGAAAGCTGTCGTCAAAAATTTTCGCATTTTTTAAAATCAAAATGGAATCCCCCGTTCAAATAAATCTGAGCCTGTTTCCTATTTTAGATTCAGTTCCACAACGGTGTCGCACTCGTCCGGCAGCGGGCCCGCAGGCAGGTTCAGAAAAGCGTCCGAGTCGTTGTCCGGCTGGTTCCAGGGCCGGGCGGCGTCGACCTCGGACCCGTCGCACAGAAGGCGCGCCGAACGAACCCGGTCCGCCATTCCCTGCAGGATGACGGGGCCGATCCCCCGGTCGTAGACGTGCGCGTACAGCTTGTCCCGGCTTTTTGTGAACCGGCCCCACTCCGGCTTTTCATATTCCGCCGCGCGGCATCCGTAAACGCTCGCTCCGTTTTTCCGCATCCACGCCCCGGTCTTCCTCAGAATATCGGCGGCGGGCTCCGGAATCACGCCTTTCGCATCCGGGCCCACGTTCAGGATCAGGTTGCCGTTTTTGCTGACGCATTCCACGAGCGCCCGGATGACGTCCTTCGGCTGCTTATAATTCCGGTCCGCCGCGCAGTACCCCCAGTGGTCGTTCAGGGTGACGCACGCTTCCCACGGAATCGGGCTCCCGCTTTCGTCCGTCATCCCCTTCGGGGGCAGGTACTGCTCCGGCGAAACGAAGTCGCCGTACTGCAGGGTCGGGTGGATCGAGCCGGTATGCCCGCCCATCCGGTCGTTCAGGATGATGTCAGGCTGAAGCGAACGGATCATCCGGATGAGCTCCGCCGCGCCCCATTTCTCCCCGGTCATGTCGTTGACGGAGTCCCGGTAGGAAAAATCGAACCACATCACGTCGATCTTTCCGTAATTCGTCAGCAGCTCCCGCACCTGACCGTGAAAATACCGGAGATAGTTCGAAAAATCCTGATGAATCCCGCGGAAGGCTTCCTCGCCCCTCATCGGGTGCTGCTTGTCTCCGTAAACCGGATAATCCGGATGGTGCCAGTCCAGCAGGGAATAATACAGGCCGACCTTGAGGCCTTCCGCGCGGAACGCCTCGACATACTCGCGGATCAGATCGTGCCCGATGGGGGTGTTCGTGGATTTGAAATCGGTCAGCTTGGAATCGAACAGGCAGAAGCCGTCGTGGTGCTTTGCGGTCATCACCGCATATTTCATGCCGCACTCCTTTGCGAGCTTCGCCCATTCCCGAGGGCGGTACTCCGTGGGGTTGAACTGCTCAAAATACCGGCGGTATTCCGGCGCGCCGATCCTTTCAACGCTCTGGACCCACTCGCCGCGCGCGGGGATCGAATACAGCCCGAAATGGATAAACATGCCGAACCGGTCGTTCCGGAATTCCGTCATTCTTTCCGGAGTTTTCATCGCGCTTCCTCCTTTTTATACGATTCTCCCCGTTGAAATTTGCAAAATATATCATGCTTTTGCACGCCGCCTGAGGCGGCGTGCAAAAAGCGTTTTATCGTTTCCATAGAGATCAGCATTCATTCAGCAGGCCGGCCGAACGGCTCTCCGACAAAGCGTCTTCGTCCGCCGCGACGGTCACATCCGGGTGGAACTGCAGGATCGACGCCGGCACCTTCGGCGTCACCGGGCCGAACAGCGCTTCCTTCAAAACAGCGGCCTTGTGTTTTCCGCTGACCACCAGCAGGACCTTTTTCGCCCGCATGATCGCGCCGATCCCCATCGTGAACGCCGACCGCGGCACCTCGTCAATGCTGCGGAACAGGCGGGCATTCGCCGCGATCGTCCGTTCGCTGAGCCGCACCCTGTGCGTGCGCCGGTCAAAGAAATCGTTCGGCTCGTTGAAGCCGATGTGCCCCGTAACCCCCAGGCCGAGAAGCTGCAGGTCGATCCCGCCGAGCGATTCGATCAGCCCGTCGTAGCGCCTGCATTCCCGCTCCGCATCCCGGGCCGTTCCGTCGGGAATATGGGTGTTTTCCGGCCGGATATTGATCCGGCCGAAAAGATTTTCCTTCATGTAGCAGTGATAGCTGTTCGGGTCCTCGGCGGAAAGCCCGCAGTATTCATCCAGATTCACGCTGCGGACCCCGGAAAAATCGACCTCACCCGTTTCATACCGGCGGACGAGCTGCCGATAGATGCCGAGCGGCGTGGAGCCGGTCGCAAGCCCCAGCACGCTCTCCGGAAACAGGGTCACCTGAGCCGACAGGATATTCGCCGCCTTACGGCTCATCTCTTCATAGTTGGACATTTGCAGAATTTTCAAAGCCATTTTCCCTCCGTTTTTTCCATTACGCTTCCTGCTCCCCGGACAGCGCGGCGCCGATGATCCCGGCGTCGTTGCCGAGCTTCGCGAGGCAGAGCACCGTTTTATTTTCCACATTCATCGGGTTTGCCTCCCGGTCCACATATTCTTTCAGCGGGCGGAGAAGAGCCTCGCCCTCGTTGCTGATCCCCCCGCCGATGCACAGGATGTCCGGCTGGAAAATATTGATGCAGTTGACAAGCCCGCATCCCAGATGCGCGATATACCGTTCCACGACCGCTTTCCCCAGCGGATCCCCCGCGCGCATGGCGGAGAAGGCCATCCGGCTGTCCACGTTTTCCAGGCTCCCGTCCGCGAGCTTCCACAGGAGCGAATCGCGGCTTCCGCCCCGCATCATCTCCCTGGTCGTCGCGATCAGCCCGGTCGCGGAAGCGTAGGTCTCCCAGCAGCCGCGGCGTCCGCACGGGCACGGGCGGCCGCCGAACGCGATCACCGTATGGCCGAATTCCCCGCCGGCCGAATTGCTCGCCGCATAGATTTTTCCGCCGATGATGATCCCGCTGCCGATCCCCGTGCCAAGGGTGATGGCGACGGCGTTTTCCGCCCCTTTCAGGACGCCGGCCCGGTATTCCCCGTAAGCCGCCGCGTTCGCGTCGTTCTCCACGCAGACGGGCTTGCCCGTGCGCTTTTCCATCAGCTCCCGCAGGTTCACGTTTTTAAAATTCAGATTGCTCGAAAACCGCACGATGCCGGACTTCCGCTCGACCGTACCGGGCGTCCCGATCCCGATCCCGCGGATATCCCGCTCCGAAATCCCGGCCTTTTCCACCGCCTCCCCGGCGGCCTGTGCCATCTGCCCGCAGATTCCTTCCGGGCCGCGCGGCACCTCGGTTTTCCGATTGGCCTTTTCGATCAGCCGGGCGTTTTCATCGACGACGCCCGCCGCGATGTTCGTTCCTCCAAGATCAATTCCAAGATAATACATCGGTTCCACCTTTTCCCGGCGGCCATCCGGGCGGCGCTCCTCTTTCGGAACATCTTTTCGGTAACCGCCGTTGGCCCCGGTCTTTTTATTTTATCAGGGGGTGCGTCCCCATCCTCCGGCTCCGCCGGGGGAACTGTCTACATGATCTCATCCAGCAGCCGGTAAGCGGCAAGCGTCCCCGCGCCCACCAGCGTTCCATCCGAATTGAAATCGGAGGCTCTCAGGTCAAAGGAGCTCAGCGCATAGTCGCCGATCTCCCTTTTATAATTCTTTAAAATCAGGTCTTTCAACGCGCCGTGCTCCTCGATCAGCCTTCCGCACAGGATGATGACATCCGGGGCATAGGTGTTCGCAAGCATGCTGATCGCGACCGAAACGTATTCCAGCACCCGGTTCATCAGGTTGATCGCCCACGGCTCGCCGTCTGCGTTCGCTTCGAGCAGGCCATCCATCGTGACGTCCTCCCGCACGGCCCTGGCTTCCCGCAGGATCGCCCAGTCGGCGATATAGGTCTGAAGGCAGCCCCTGCGCCCGCATTCGCACATGTTTCCCCCGGGGCTGACGCAGATGTGCCCGATTTCACCGGCCATATTTTGTTTTCCGCGGTACAGCTCGTGGCGGTTCACGGCCGCGGAGCCGACGCCGGAGCCGATGCTCAGCACGACGCTGCGTTCATAGTCCCTGCCGGCCCCGAACAGATCCTCCGCGACCGCGCGGACCTTGACCTCGTTGTCGATAAAAATATTCCGGAGCCCGGTCTGCTTTTGCAGGGCCGGAATGACCTCCACGTTTTTCCATTTCAGCTGGGACGAAAAACGGATCACCCCATCCGCGATCAGCCCCGGACACGCGATCCCCACAAAGGGCGCCACCGACAGATCGGCGTTCTCCGAACGAATCCGGCCGATCAGGCGGCCGATGAGGGCGATCACGTCCCCGGGCGAGCCGGCGCTCAGATCCCGGCGGTGCTGAATCTGCCGCAGGACCTGGCCGTGGAGATTGACGATGCCGACGTTGACGCCGTCGCGGTGCATTTCGACCCCGATGCACAGGAAGACATCCGAAGCGACCCGAAGCCGTTTCGGCCTGCGCCCGAGCCTTGCATCCGAGCCCTCCCCGTCCTCCTCCAGGACGATCCCGAGCCTTGCGAGCTCGTCGATGATCCGCCCGACCGACATCTGGCTCATGCGGCTCTGCGCCGCGATCTGCTGCCGTGAAACGGAGCCGCCGCGCAGAATGATGGAGAAAACAAGCCGCCGGTTCGACCTTTTCATGATGAATTTATCCAGTTTTCCGCCCGTGTCCGCCATCGATCCGCCTTCCTTTTTTCCCGGAAATTCCCGCTCCCGCGCAGCCGGAAATCGGCCCGGGTATTTTCGCCGTCCGAACAAACAGTGTCCCCCACCGTTCATTTTTAACATGATGTGATTGAAATCTTTCAACCAAACCATTTATTTTACTTAATTAGAAATTAATTGCTGTTTTTTCGGGAATGTCATTATGATTTCATCCGGACTTATTATACTTATGTTATCAATTTCGTTATAACAGATACGGGCGGTAAAGTCAACCACAAAGCGGAAGATTCCCGGAAAAGATTCCTCGCGGAAAGCCGCGACGCGCTTTCCATTTCAGGGCCGCCCGCGTCGTGTTTCCGATGAAAAAAGGAAGGATGACAGGGATGAAAAAACTGACCGTAGAAGTCTGCTGCGGCTCCGCCGACGACGTGATCGAGGCGCAGAAGGCGGGCGCCGACCGCGTGGAGCTCAACTCCAACCTGTCCCTCGGGGGGATCACCCCCTCCCTCGGCGAGCTGAAGGTGGCGAAGGAGAAGACCCGCCTGCCCGTGATGGCGATGATCCGCCCGCGGGAATCGGGGTTTTACTATACGCACGCCGAATTCCGGACCGCCCTGCTGGACGCGGAGGCGCTGCTTACAAACGGCGCCGACGGAATCGTGTTCGGCTTTCTGAACGCGGACGGCACGGTCGACACCGGACGCTGCCGGGAAATTCTGCGCCTGGCCGATGGCCGGGAGACGGTGTTCCACCGCGCCATCGACGTCGTCCCCGACTGGAAGGCGGCGGTCGACCAGCTCTGTGAGCTCGGCGTGACGAGAATCCTGACCAGCGGGCAGCGCGCCTCCGTTTTCGACGGGGCGCCGGCCGTGGCCGAGATGATTTGCTATGCCCGCGGCAGAATCCAGATCCTTCCCGGCGGCGGGGTCCGCAGGCACAACGTGCAGGAAATCATCGCAAAAACCGGCTGCACGCAGATCCACATTTCGCCGCATAAGATCTGCCTGGACCCTTCCGCCTCCGGAAACCCGGAAATCCACTTCGGCGCCGCCGATGCCGGCGAAGACCGTTACCGGATGGTCGACGCGGATGAAGTGCGGAAGATCCGCGAACTGATCTGTTCGGATTGATATCGAAAGGAAAAGAGGAAAAAACGATGCTGAACCGGGCGGAGCAAGCCTTGATCGAGGAAAAATTTCAACAGGCCGCCGGGCGGATGGGAGGAAGGAAGGATGCCTTTCTCGGGCCGATGAAAGGTCTTTCCGGCGACGAGCTCCTCTGCATGAAATTTCTCATCGCGTCCCTGCCGGCAAGCGACATGGCGGGCTATGACGGCGGGCTGCTGCTGAAATTTGCGCGGCACGCGCTCTTCCTTCGGGAAAACGTCCCGTGGGGAAAGCGGATTCCGGACGTCCTGTTCCTGAATGACGTGCTGTCCTGCCGCGTCAACAACGAGGCGATCGAATTCTGCCGGGATGCGTTCTACCGGGAGCTGCGGGAACGGATCGCCGGGAAATCCATGGCCGAAGCCGCGCTGGAAATCAACTACTGGTGCTGTGAAAAGGCGGCATACCGGCCGACCGACGGGCGCACCGCCTCCCCCATGGCCGTGATCCGCAGCGGCTTCGGGCGCTGCGGGGAAGAATCGACGCTGGCCGTCACGGCATTCCGGAGCGCCGGAATCCCGGCGCGGCAATGTTATGTGCCGCGGTGGTCGCACTGCGACGACAACCACGCCTGGGTGGAAATCTGGGCGGACGGGCGCTGGCACTATCTGGGCGCGTGCGAGCCGGAGCCTGTGCCGGACAAAGGCTGGTTCACCTTTGCCGCCAGCAGGGCCATGCTCGTCCGCTCCCGGGTCTTCTCCCCCCTTCTCCCCGAGGAGGAAATCGTCGGGCGCAGCGGCTGCGTGACGGAAGTCAACAACCTCTCCCATTATGCGGAAACGGCAAGGCTGACCGTGACGGTGCTCGACGAAAACGGCCTGCCCGCCGCGGGCGCGCAGGTGCGGTTCGAAGTTCCGAATTACGCGGAGCTTTTTCCGATCGCCACGCTGCAAACCGACGGGAACGGCCGGGCGTTTCTGACAACCGGAAAGGGCAGCCTGATGGTGCACGCGAGCCGGGACGGCCTGTTCGGCTGGCGGATGGCGGACCTGCGCTCCTGCGGCAGCGTGACCGTCGCCCTGCGGGCCGCGGACGATCTGCCGAGGGAGTGGGAAGCCGACTTTTTCCCGCCGGAGGGGATTTTCCGCCCGGAGCCCGCGCTGCCCGGGGACGCGGCCCGCGCCCATCGGACGAAGCTGGAACGGGCCGTATCCGCGCGGGAAAGCGGATATTCCGGCTATTCCCGCGCGCAGGCGGAAAAGGCCGCGCGGGCGTACCCCGCGTTCCAAAGTGAAATTTCCGCTCTTCTGCAAAAGGCGCGTGGCAACCGGCGGGAAGCGGAGCGCTTTCTTCAGGGCGGCGAAGATCTGGAGCTCCGGGTCCGGATGCTCGAAACCCTGACGGAGAAAGACCTGACCGACCTGAACGCCGACGTGCTGAACGAACATCTTCGTTATGCAAAACCGTTCGAGCGGGAAGCCGACGCCGAAACGTTTCGGCGCTATGTGCTCTGCCCGCGGATCGAAAATGAGCGGATCGTGCCTTATCGGGCGTTCCTCGCGGGCTTTTTCGACGATAAGACCAAAAAGGCGTTCCGCCGCGATCCCACGCTGATTTGGAAAGCAGTCAACGAGCGGATTGCCGACTGCGGAGACCTGGATTACGATGCGCTCTCCGCCGACCCGTGCGGGCTGCTGCAGATGGGGCTCGGCTCCGAACGCTCCAGAACCGTCCTGTTCGTCGCCGTCTGCCGCACGCTCGGCATCCCGGCGCGGCTCGACCCTGCCCTAGGCGGTCCCCGGTTCCTCACGGGCTCCGGCTGGGCTGATCCCCGCAGTGGCCGGCCCGCGGACGGCGGAAGCGCCGTGCTGCTGCTGAACAACCCGAGCGGGGAGCCGCTCCGCTACGGCGAAAACTTTACCGTGGCAAAGCTGTGCGGCGGCGTCTATCAGACACTCGGCTGCGATTCCAAATGGAATGGCCGGATGCTGCGGATGGAGCTGGAGCCGGGCGATTACCGGATCCTGACCGCAAACCGGCAGATCGACGGCTCCGTCCTGCTGCGGGCGGAAACGGTGCGGCTTTCCGAAAACGAAACCGTAAAAAAAGACGTCCGGATGCGGGAAAGCCAGCTTGCCTCCCGCCTGCGGCACATGCCGGTCGGGGAGCATCTTCTGACGGCGCCGGACGGGAAGCAGTTCCCGCTCAGCGTGCTCGCGGCGCAGGCCCCTGCGACGATCCTCGCGGTGCTGCAGCCCGGCGGGGAGCCGACCGAGCATCTGCTTCACGAAATGATCGGGCTGCGGGATTCCTACCGGGACAGAAACACGGTGCTGATCATCCCTTGCCACGGCGCGGAAAATCCGACCCTCCGGCGCGTCCTCGGGGAGATTCCTTCCGCGCGGCTGTTCACCTGCGAAGAGCCGGGGTTCACGGAACGGCTTTGCAGGGAGCTGCAGCTCGGCGACCGCCGGCTGCCGCTCGCCGCCGTTCTGGACGCGGGCATGCACGCAAGATTCGCGTTTTCCAATTACAACGTCGGCACGGCGGGGCTGCTCCTGCAAATTGCGGACTGTTGAGCCAAGCCGAAAACCTTGGACGTATAAAAAAACCGGAAGCCTGTGGCCTCCGGTTTTTTTATCGGGATACGATTGCTTTCGGCGCCTTATTCCGCGCCTTTCCCGTTCGCCGCGCCCCACAGTTTGCAGAAATGATAGAGCGTCGTAACGCCCGCGCCGGTCGCTCCCTTAGACTGGTATTCCCAGCGCGGCGGGTCGGTCCAGGCCGTTCCGGCGATATCCAGGTGCATCCACGGCAGCCCTTCGGCGAACCGGCGGATAAAAAGCCCCGCGGTGATGGTGCCGCATCCGTCCGCGCTGACGTTGCTGACATCGGAAAGCTTGCCGTCGATCATCCTTTCGTATTCGGGGAAAATCGGCAGGCGCCAGTACTGCTCGCCCGAAAGGCCCTCCGCCCGCGTAAAGGTCTCGTACATCTCCTCGTCGTCGCAGAGCAGGCCGGCGGTGGTAAAGCCGAACATGCCGACCACGGCGCCGGTCAGGGTCGCGATGTCGAGGACCGCGTCCGCGTGCTCTTTCCGGATCGCGTACGTCACCGCGTCGGAAAGGACCAGGCGCCCCTCGGCGTCGGTGTTTCCGATCTCGATCTTTTTGCCGGACATCGAGCCGACGACGTCCCCGGGGATAAAGCTGCCGGGGGCGATGCGGTTCTCCGCCGCGGGGATCACCGCCGTCGCATTCACCTTCGCCCCGCTTTCGGCCAGCGCGCACAGGGCGCAGAACACGGCCGCCGCGCCCGCCATGTCGCCCTTGATCCCGCCCATGGAGGAAGCGGGCTTCAGGCAGTATCCGCCGGTGTCGCAGGTGATCCCCTTGCCGACCAGCGCGATCCGCGGGCTGTCCGGGTCGCCGTCGTACCGGGCGACGATCAGGCGGGGCGGCCGGGCGGCGTCCTTCCCGACGGTCAGGAAGGCTTCCATGCCCAGCGCCCCGGCCTGCTTTTCATCCAGCACCGACATGGAAAGGCCGGCCTTCTGGCCGAAGCGGACCATCTGCTCCGCCATCGTCTGCGGATAGAGCAGGTTTCCGGGCGCGTTGACCAGATCGCGCGCGCGGCAGACCTGCTCCGCCAGCCGCCGGGCTTCCTCCAGCTGCGCCTGCGCGTCCGGGATTTCGCGGACCCCTTCGATCAGAAGCGTGGTCTCCCGCCGGGGCTTCTCCTGAAAATGCCATCCGGGCAGGCGGTACAGCGCGAGCAGCGCGCTTTCGGCGACCGCCCGCAGGCTCCCCTCCCCCAGCACGGACAGAACCGGAGAAAAATCGACCGCGATGGGCGAAGCCTCCATTTCCGTCAGGATGCGCACCCCTTTCGCGGCCGCCCGGCGGGCCCGCTTTTGATCCAGCTCCGCGCGTTTCCCAAGGCCCATCAGCAGCGCCGGCGCGCCGCCGTTGGACTCGACCCAGTGGGAGAGGAATTCGCCCGTAAAGGGGCCTTTTTCCCGTATCTCCCCTTCCCAGGCAAAGCGAAGCCCGAACTGGGCGGTTTCTCCGTTTGAAATGCAGATTTTCATCAGAAAATACTCCCTTTCACTCAAAGGGGGGAGCGCTTCCGGCCGGCCGCCGGGGCGCTCCCCCTGAAATTCAGATATGATGGCACGCGACGATGTGCCCGTTGCCGAGATCCCGCGGTTCGGGATGCTGCCGGCGGCAGACGTCCGTGCAGAGCGGGCAGCGGGTGTGGAACAGGCAGCCTTCCGGCAGGTGGATGGCGCTCGGGATATCCCCCTGCAGGATCACGCGTTCCTTTTTGGCTTCGGGGTCCGGAACCGGGACGGCGGAAAGCAGCGCCTTCGTGTACGGATGCCGCGGGTTCCCGTAAAGCTCCGCCTTGGGTGCGGTTTCGACGATACAGCCCAGATACATCACCGCGATTCGGTCGGAGATCATCTCCACGACGCTCAGGTCGTGCGAGATGAAAAGGTAGGTCAGCTGAAATTCATCCTGCAGGCGCTGCATCAGATTCAGCACCTGCGCCTGGATCGACACATCCAGCGAGGAAACGGGCTCGTCGGCGATGATCAGCTTCGGCCGCACCGTCAGCGCGCGCGCAATGCCGATGCGCTGGCGCTGCCCGCCGGAAAACTCGTGCGGGTAGCGGCGCGCATGCTTCGCGCTCAGGCCCACGATCTCCAAAAGCTCGCGGGCGCGTTTGAGCCGTTCGCCGGCGGAAAGGCCCGTGTGGACCAGCAGCGGCTCGGCAACGGAATCCTCCACCCGCATCCTCGGGTTCAGGGAGCCGTTCGGGTCCTGGAAAATCATCTGCATGTCCTTGCGCAGCGGGCGCATCTCATTTTCGCTCATCGACGAGATCTCTTTCCCGTCAAACCAGATTTCGCCGCTGTCCGGCGTCAGAAGGTGGTTGACCAGGCGGGCCGTGGTGGATTTTCCGCACCCGGATTCCCCCACGATCGAAAAGGTTTCCCCCGGCATGATTTCAAACGAAATCCGGTTGACCGCGTGCACGACGCTTTTTTCCCCGAACAGCTTTTGCCCGGCCGGGAAGGTCTTGCTCACATTTTTTACCTGCACCAGCGGGTTCATTGTGCGGTCGCCTCCTTGTCGTCTTCCGCAAGCACACAGCGGCATTTGCGCCCGCCCGCAAGCTCCAGGAGCGGCGGCTCCTCTTTGCGGCAGCGCTCCTGCGCGTAGCGGCACCGCGGCGCAAACTTGCACCCGGGCGGCATCATCGAAAGGTCGGGCACGCTGCCGGGAATGGACGGAAGGCTTTTGACCCCCGAACCGAGCTTCGGCACGGAGGCGATCAGGCCCTTGGTGTACGGGTGCATCGGCGAAGAGAACAGAAGCTCCACCGGCGCCTCCTCCACGATCCGGCCCGCGTACATCACGATCACCCGGGAGCACATTTCCGCCACGACGCCGAGGTCGTGCGTGATCAGCAGGATCCCGGTGTGGATTTCCCGCTGGATCTTCCGCATCAGGTCGAGGATCTGCGCCTGGATGGTGACGTCCAGCGCGGTCGTCGGCTCATCCGCGATCAGCAGGTGCGGGTCGCACGACATCGCCATCGCGATCATCACGCGCTGGCTCATGCCGCCCGAAAGCTGATGGGGATAGTTGCGGCTCACGCGTGCGGGGTCGGGGATGCCGACCAGCCCGAGCATTTTCAGGGCGTGCTCTTCCGCCTCGCGCCGGGTTTTGCCGGTGTGCAGGCGGATGGCCTCCACCAGCTGCGCGTCGATGCGCATCGCCGGATTCAGCGACGACATCGGCTCCTGAAAAATCATCGCGACATTTTCCCCGCGGATCTTCCTCATTTCCTCTTTCGAGCACTCGAGCAGATTCTTGCCCTCGAGATAGACCTCGCCGTTCGTGATTTTCCCCGGCGTATCCTTTAAAAGCTGCATGATGGAAAGGGCCGTCACCGATTTTCCGCAGCCGGATTCCCCGACCAGCCCCAGAATCTCTCCCTTACGGATCTGGAACGTGACGTCGTTGACGGCCACCACCGAGCTCTTTTTCCCCTGTGAAAACTCCGTGCGCAGATGGCGCACGTCAAGGAGCAATTCCTCAGGCATTTTGATTTTACCCCCTTCTCGATCGAATTCCCTTTTGGAATTCCGTCGCATTTGAACTGGAACCGCGCGCCGGACTCTATTTGATTTTCGGGTCCAGCGTGTCCCGCAGGCCGTCGCCCAGAAGATTGAAGGCCAGCACGGTGAGGAAAATCAAAAGCCCCGGAAAGTACACGAGGTGGGACGCGACGCCGATGTAGTTGCGCCCCGAGGTGAGCATGGCGCCCCAGTCCGGCTCGCTCACGTTGGCGCCGAACCCGAGAAAGCTCAGCGAAGCCGCCGCCAGAATCGCGGTGCCGACGCGCATCGTGAAATTGACGATCATCGACTGCACCGTGCCCGGGAAGACGTACCTGCTCAGGATCCGGCCGTTTTTGCACCCGATGGAGCGCGCGACTTCAACGTAAAGCGATTCCTTCACGGACAGGGTCGCGCTTCGCATGATGCGCGCGAACGAGGGAATCGTGAAAACCGCGACCGCGATGACCACATTGATGATGCCGGGGCCGATCATCGCGACGATCGCGATGGCGAGCAGGATGTCCGGAAAAGCGAACAGCACGTCGGAACCGCGCATCACGAGGGTTTCGAGGATGCCGCCGTAGTAGCCGGCCAAAACGCCCAGCACCGTGCCGATCGCCGCGCCGATGATCACCGAGCTCAGCGAAACGCCGAGCGTCAGCTGGGTGCCGGCCATCAGCCGGCTCAAAACGTCGCGGCCGTATTCGTCGGTGCCGAGCAGGTGCGCCGCGCTCGGGCCGGTCAGCAGGTTTTCGTAATCGGGCGCGGCCGGGTCGTAAGGGGCCATCCCGGGGCCGACGACCGCGACGATCAGCAGAAGCAGCAGGAACACGGCGGACGCAACCGCGGTCTTCCGCTGCAGAAATTTTTTAAAAAATGCTTTTTTTTTGCTCTGCGCCTGGACGACGGGGCCTTCCGCCTCATGTTCCGGCGCCCGCGCCGTCTCATTCCGTTCCGGCATATGGAAACTCCACTCCTCTCACTGATACCGTATTTTGGGGTTCAATACTCCGTAAAGGAGATCGACGATCAAATTGATGACGATGTATTCCAGAGAGAAAAACAGCAGCTCCGCCTGGATGACCTTGTAATCGCGGAACGCAATGGAATCCACCAGCAGCCGCCCCATGCCCGGGATCGAAAAGACGGTTTCCACCAGCACGGAGCCCGCCAGCAGCCCGCCGATCTGCAGGCCCGTCACCGTCACCACCTGCACCAGCGAGTTGCGGAACGCGTGCCGCAGCACCACCAGCCACTCTTTCTGCCCCTTCGCGCGGGCCGTGCGGACGTAATCCTCCCGCATGGTCTCGAGCATCGAAGAGCGGGAAAAGCGCGCCAGCACCGCCATAATGCCGCATCCGAGCGTCAGCGACGGCAGAATGAAGCTCTGCCAGCTGTCCAGCCCGCCGGTGGGCACGAGCCCCAGGTTGACGGAGAAGATCTGGATGAGGACAAGCCCGAGCCAGAACCCCGGGACCGAAATGCCCGAAATGGCGAGGAACATCCCAATGTAATCGGCAAATTTTCCCCGCTTGACGGCCGACAGGACGCCGATAAAAATACCGAGAAGCACGGACCACACCATCGCGGTGAGCATAAGCTCGATCGTGGGCTTCAGCCGCCCCAGCAGCATTTCCGACACCGGCAGGCCCGTCTTGTAGGAAACGCCGAGGTCCCCGTGGAACAAGCCTTCCATGTAATTTTTGTACTGGGTGATCAGAGGGTCGTTCAGCCCCAGCTCCTGCCGGATTTTCACCAGATCCTCCTCGGTGGCTTCCTTCCCCGCCATCTGCCGCGCGGGGTCGCCGGGGATCATATGTAAAAACAGAAAAATCAGGATCGAAATGACAAGCATCATCGGGATGGTGCCCAGCACCCGCTTTACAAAATAACGGCTCAAAATTTCAGCCTCCTTTGCCGCAAGGAAACATTTCCCTTTCGCTGAAAATATCTTTTTTCAGGCCTTGTCTGAAGAATCAAAAACGACGGATTTTCGATCATCCCGGGCTGCTCAAGCGGGGCCCGGACCGAAACCGGACTCCGATGGAAAGGGCCCGTGAAGAACGATATCTTTCCATAAGAAATCCGGCAGCAGCCAGGCTGCCGCCGGATCCGCTTTCTGATCTTTATTCTACCCCGCTTTTTGGGATGATGCAAACGCTTTTTCGTCCGCGGGTTCCGGATGAAAACGGCCTGAAATCAGGACAGCTTCGCCTTTGTCACATCCAGCTTGCCGTCCGGGGCGAGGTAAATGCCGGAAACATAAGTCTTTTCCCCGGCGATCACCTGGTCGCTGCCGAGGAAGATCCACGGGGCGTCCTCCCAGACCAGCTTCTGCGCTTTCGCATAGAGGTCGGTCAACTTGGCGGTGTCGGTCGCCGCGAGCGCTTCGTCCAGGGTTTTGTCAAATTCGGGATTGTTGTAGTACGCCGTGTTGGCGGATGCGGGCGGAATCATGGAATAGGCCAGGATGTTGCGCATGGCCCCATCCGCGTCGAAAGAGGAGGGAGACCAGTTGACATACCACAGCTGCACCTTCGCTTTATCCGGCTCCACAGAGATCATGCTGCTCAGCGTGTTGGGCTCCATCGGCGTCACTTTCACCTTGATGCCGATCTGCGCCAGCTGCTGCTCGACAAACTGCATCCCCTTCATTTCATTGGTGGTGTTGTCGCCCCATATGGTGAGCTCAAAGCCGTTTTCATAGCCTGCTTCCTTCATCAGGGACTTTGCTTTCTCCAGGTTGAAATCATACGGAGTCTGCTCGCTGTAATACTGGACGGTCGACGGGTAGCAGGAATGGACTTCGCTTGCATAGCCGTTGAAGATCGTCTTGATATAGGCCTTTTTGTCGATCGCGTAGTTCATGGCCTGACGCACGCGTTTGTCCTTCAATTGCGGCAGATTGGTGTTCAGGGTCACATAGCGCATGATGGCGGAAGGAGAAGTGACGACCTTGATGTCCTTCTTTCCGTCGACGGTCGGAGCCTGTGTGGACGGCATGGGATAGATATAGTCGGCTTCGCCGGTCTGCAGCATCGCGACGCGCGCGCCATCCTCCGGCACCGCTTTGAACGTGATGCTGTTGACGGCGGGCTTCCCGTTCCAGTAGCCGGCAAAAGGAGTGACCGTGACATGGTCGCCTTCCACGCGCTCCTTGAACTGATAGGCGCCCGTGCCATCCGGGTTCTTCGCCAGATAGGCGGTGCCCTGCGCAAGGGCCTTCGGGCTTACGATTTCGAACATCGTCATCTTGTTGATGAAGGCGCAGTTGGGTTCCTTCAGCTTGACGACGACGGTGTAGTCGTCCGGGGTCTCGACCGACTGCCATTTGGAAACCGTGCGGTACTGACGCAGCTTCTGGTCTTTCATGCAGCGGTCGTAATTCGCTTTGAAGGCGGCCGCGTTGAACTCGGTTCCGTCGTGGAATTTCACGCCCTTGCGGAGCTTGAAGGTATAGGTGAGGTTATCCGACTCGGCCTTCCAGCTTTCCGCGAGCGCCGGAACGATCTTCTGGTTCTCATCGAATGTCACGAGCGGCTCATACATGGTGGACTGTACGGACATGGACAGCGTGTCGGCAACCTGATGCGGATCGAGAGTAGAGATATCCAGGTTGAATCCGATGACAAGGTCCTGGTCCGGCGCTGCGGCCTTCTGACCGGCAGCCGCGCTCCCCGTCCCCGAAGCGGACGATGCGGGTGCCTTGCTCCCGCAGGCCGCCATTGACAGGGCCATTGCGGAAGCGAGAAGCAAAGCGATGATTTTCTTTTTCATACGGCAAGAATTCCTCTCTTTTTGATTGATTCCTGACGGAATCCGATTCGGCGGGCGGCAGGGATGATGTTTCTCTTCGGTAGCCGGTTTGTTCTACCGCCGAACCTACGCTTTAAATTTAAAAAAAGTATAACATCCTGTTCATTGGTTGTCAATAAAATTTGGTGAAGGTTCTTGAAATTATCCAAAATCCCATTTCGCTTTATTGAATTTATAGGAGATCCATGCTATGATAAAGGCAAATTACCGCTTTCGCAAAAAATCGTCGTAAAAACACAGAACCATGAGGAGATACCATGCAGAATTGTGCTGACGAATGGATCCGCGAATCGAACCGGCGGGCGCTGCTGGAAAGGATCCGGCAGGAAAGCCCCGTTTCCCGGGTGCAACTCGCGCAGGAGCTCCATCTGAGCAAATCGACCGTAACCGACAATATCACGCCCCTGCTCCGCGAGGGCATCGTGCAGGAAGTCGGGGTGGGCCTTTCCCAGGCGACGGGAGGCAGGCCCCCGGTTCTGCTCAAGCTGAACGGGGCTTACAGCTACATCGCCGCGATCGAGCTCGGTTTCCGGGCGCCGCTTTTCGCGCTGGCGGATCTGGAAGGGCACATTCTGCACAGGCTCACGCTCTCTGTTCCGGATGGGGCCGCATACCCGGAGCGCCTGAAGGCGGTATGCGAGAAAATCGACGAGCTTTTAAGCTGCGGCGGAATCGGACGGGACCGCCTGACGGTGATCGCGCTGGCCTCGCCGGGCGCATACAGCAGGCACGAGGGACGATACCTTTTGAACCCCGAATTTGAGGATTGGGATTTTTCCCGTTTCCGGGATGACCTTGGCAGGTGCTTTCAGACCGAGGTCATGATGATCAACGACGTAAAAGCCGCAACGCTCGGCGAGCTGCACCAGGGGGCGGCGAAAGGGTTCCGCAACATCGTCTATCTCAGCTGCGGGGTCGGGGTCGGCGCCGGGATTATCCTGAACGGACGGCTTTATTCGGGGACCTCCGGCAGCGCGGGGGAAATCGCCCGGGTGTTCGTCCCGGGGATCAGCGGCCCCCTGCGCACCCGCGTGGAAATGAACGCCCTGCTGCAGAAAATGCGGATGCAGGCGCCCGAAGCAACCAGACGCGCCCTTCGGAAGCCCGCGAACCGAATCAATTTTGAAGACGTCGTCCGGCTTTGGAAGGCCGGGGACCCGTTTACCCGCGGCTGCATCCGCGACATCGCGGTGGTGCTGGGCAAAATGGCGGCCGCGCTGGTATCCGTGCTGAACAGCGAGCGGGTGGTGTTCGGCGGCGAATACCTGGTTTTTCAATCGCAGATTCTGGATATTCTGCGGAAGACCATCCTGCGGGAAGCGTTCGACCCCATCCCCGTGGTCGGCTCGGCCCTGGGGAAGGACGCCGCCCTGCAGGGCTTGCTTTCGCTTGCCTGCGAGGCGATCCTGGACCGCCTCGCGCGCAGTACATAAGCGCC
>ENA-UOOI01001724-UOOI01001724.1-fermentation-metagenome-genome-assembly--contig:-NODE-1724-length-21431-cov-3.910788_pt1 | contig 21431 bp, 16 predicted proteins | sample MGYA00245779_ERZ724027 | MGnify/ENA primary metagenome ERZ724027 (study PRJEB28704, sample SAMN03018318) | fermentation metagenome | biome: anthropogenic terrestrial biome; feature: soil; material...
CGCCGATGGACCGACCGGACCAACCGGTGCTACAGGACCGACAGGCGCTGACGGAACCGACGGAGTTGACGGGGCTGACGGGGCTACCGGACCGACAGGACCAACCGGGCCTACAGGTGCAGATGGCGCCGATGGACCGACCGGACCAACCGGTGCTACAGGACCGACAGGCGCTGACGGAGCTACCGGACCGACAGGACCAACCGGAAGCGGTGCAATTATTCCATTTTCCTCCGGACTTCCGGTTGCACCCTCTTCAATCGCCGGCGGGCTTGTGGGACTACCGGCTGTCATTGCTTTTGGCGATGGTACGGTTCTCCCGAACATCTTAGGTACGACGATTGATCTGACAGGTGCAGCAGGTCTATTAGCCAATACGGCATTTTCCCTGCCGAGAGATGGTATTATTTCGGATATTACAGCATATTTCAGCGCCGTGCTGAGTTTGAATCTGATCGGAACAAACTTGACTGTTCATGCACAGGTTTATGAATCTACAAACCCAGATAATACTTTTTCACCTATTGGCGGAACTGAAGTTGTTCTCTCTCCGGACTACAGCGGACTAATATCTATAGGCGATATTGCCTCTGGGTCGCTCACCGGACTAAATATACCGGTAACGGCAGGAACAAGACTTCTGATGGTATTTACCGTAACGGCAAGTGGTATTTCACTTGCAAATGTATTAACGGGTTATGCCAGTGCCGGAATTAATATACTATAACGGAATCTGCTGAAGCATACCCGTTTTTTTCGAAAAAGGGCTGTCGCATTCGTGCGGCAGCCTTTTTTCGACTATAAGAATCATTATTTATCAATATATACTTATCGAAATACGATAAATATATATTGACATACATGTATTAATATCTTATACTTGTGTAAACATCATATGATATTTCTCTATAAAAAAAGCAAGATTATACAATGGAGGTATATAAGAATATGAAGCAAAAAGAAATGGCCGTTTACCTGAAAACAGTCACAATTGCAATTACAATTTTGTTCTTCGCGTTTACAGTATGGTTTCTTCCCACTGTGATTCGTGAACAGATTACGAAAACGGCTGGCAAGGCAGCCTATCAGAGTGCCTGTTTGTTTATCTGGATCACGGCAATCCCATGTTTTATGTCTCTATGGAAGTTCTGGAACATCTGCACAAAAATCGGAAAGAATCAGTCTTTTATCAGAGAAAATGCAAAAGAGCTCAAACATATCAGTCACTATATTTTGTCCGACAGTGTTTTGTATGTCATCCTGCTTTTTGCAGGATGCATTATGAAATGGTACAGATACAGCATCGGCCTCCTATTCGGAATTGTTGTAATTCTGTTTATCTGTCTATTTATTGTAATTGCAGCCGCTGCTCTTTCCCATCTGGTATACAATGCAAGCAAGCTGCAGGAAGACTCTGATTTAACCATTTAGGAGGAAATTATGATTATAATTAACATAGACGTAATGCTTGCAAAAAGAAAAATGAGTGTGACTGAGCTGTCAAAAAGAGTTGGCATCACGATGGCAAACATTTCGATTCTCAAAAATGGCAGGGCAAAAGCAGTAAAATTCGAAACTCTGGATCGAATCTGCAGAGTTCTGGATTGTCAGCCAGGTGATATATTGGAATATAGAGATGACGAAACTGCTCATATGGAGGCAAAATCATGATGGAAGAAAATAAAAAAGATTTAGATCGGCTGTTTGCTCTTATATATACAGTCCTTGGCTATGGATTTGTCTATCTGTTCACAGGTGGGACATTTGCACCGGGAATAGCAGCGTTCACGGTCTGCTATATACTGACTATACTTGCCTATCTCTTTATAAAGAAGGTAAAACCCGCACCGGAAAGCTGGTTTTGGATGATTGTGATCTTATCATCAGGCATGTTCTATAACCGATGGAGTATCTTCCCGCTTCTTCAGTTTATTGGATTAATTGTGGCAGCAGCGTACTGGACACTGACAGCAACGGGAAATCTGATAGAAGAAGGCAGAACTTCATCCTTCGTCTTTTATGACGGGCTTAACGCATTCATTATAGTCCCTTTTCGGAATTTCTTCTGTCATTTCAATATACTGATCCACGGCAGCAGAGATTTTGGGCACTCAGAGAATAAGTTCGGCAGAGGCGTATGGCCTGTAGTCCTTGGAATTATCATTTCTATTCCTGTCCTGGTTGTAATTCTCCCACTGCTTTCCAGTGCAGACAGTCAGTTTGAGGGAATCACCGAATATCTGTATTCATTTATCGGTAATCATGTAGGAGATTTTTTCATGAGACTACTGTTGTCTCTGCCCGTTACAGCTTATCTCTTTGGCCTTGTATACGGAGGAATCCACCATAAAAATACAGATCATTTTTCAGAAGATACGATACGAGGCTCGGCAGCACATCTTCGAACACTTCCGGATACTGCTGTCCACACAGTTAATACCATCATGGCACTGGTTTATCTTTTGTTCATTGCAATCCAGGGGAGATATTTATTCTCGGCCTTTGCCGGAATCCGACCGGAAGGCTTCACATTTTCCGAATATGCCCGGCGTGGATTCTTTGAGCTGTGTGTCATTGCAGTGATAAACCTAGTCATATTAATTGTCTCAAATAGCTTCTCAAAAAATCCCTTTCAAGAAAACGTATGGCTGAAAAGGGAAACTGTTCTGCTGTCTGCACTCACGATTCTTTTACTGGCCACAGCTATGAGCAAACTGCTCCTGTATATCAGTGCCTATGGTCTCACAGAACTTCGAGTCCTGTCCCTGACCTTTTTAATCTGGATGTTTCTTGTATTTTTGCTGATTATCATTTCTCGGTACAAAAACATTCCTCTCGTCAGAATCAGCGTAATCGCAGGAGCTGTGCTCTTTTGTCTTTTATGTGCCATTCCGATATCAAAGTGTATAAAGCAGTACAACCTGATCTTTCATTACTGAGAGAGTCTGTTAGTAAAATACACCCGATTTGCAAGATATGTCTTTGAATCGGGTTTTACTTTCCCCGCCATCTCATTATACGTATTGGCTGTCCTGTAATCACCAAGTTTGTCATAGCACACACATAACTGAAGATAAGGGATATAGTCATAACAGTCCGGCAGGACAAAACCACCTCTCTCATCCTGGCGGGTGGTATTGGCGGCGAGTTCATACCAGAATACTGCAATCGGATATTTTTCACTCTCGAAGAAATATTTTCCGATATCGCAGCAGATTTCTGCTCTGGGAATATCCAGACTGAAGCTGTAGAACAAAGCCTCCAGTTCTTCTTTCTTCTGGCCCATCTGATGATAACAATCGGCAATCTGTCTACATGCCTCGATCTGGTTTTCCAGCCATCCGCCGCCTGACCTTAAGAAAATCTCATAGTTCTCCTTTGACTCTTCATATCTATGGTGATAATATAGTTCACCGGCATAGTAAAACTGCTGCCGGGGATCCAGTACAGTACCTTCTCTGATCATCTTTTCAAAGATACGAAGGTTTCTGTCCGGATCTGCCGCTTTTAGTTTCCTGTGCTCTACCCCGGTTTTTGAATAAATGATATTACCGCTTGGTGTTATAGCCTCATGGATGGGGCTGTTCCACTGATAGCCTTTGTGATTTTTAATCAGCCTCTCCCGATAATAAGAAAAACTGGGATTACCCATCTCATCATATCCCGTATGATATTTCATCATCACAACATCGACAGAAGGATCAAGATCTTTCTTTAACGCAAGAAATCCCTGCCTGTCTCTCTCGCTTATCACGTCATCGGCATCCAGCCACATCAGATACTCCTTTGTCCCCTTTGAAAATGCATAGTTTCTCGCCGCTGAAAAATCATCGATCCATTCAAAATCATAGACCAAATCTGTGTATCCCGCGGCAATTTTCCGTGTTCTGTCCGTGGAACCGGTATCTACAATCACGATTTCATCGACTATATCACGTGCACTGTCAAGACAGCGTGCGAGAACATCTTCTTCATCTTTTACAATCATACATAAACTGATAGATATCATATAAACCAGTCCTTTCAATTCTCTATACTCTCTTTTTAGCCTATGTTGTAAAAATAAAATAAGGTACCGAAAGCGAGAAAATTATCGTTTTCGGTACCTTATGAAAGGACTCATATCTACTTATTGTGCAAGCTTATATATCTTTTCTACTTCCGCAGCCGTCAATGGTTTCAGCCTGGAAAGTTTCACGGTATCCTGCTTTGTGGCATCCATTGCAAGATTGTGGATTTCTTCACTGGATGGATGAACACCGAGTTCTGTAAGGGAAACCGGCATTCCCAAAGACTTGAAATACTCCTCCGTCTTTTTGATTCCTTCCCCGGCGATCTCCATCTGATCCTTTCCCTGTGCTGAAACTCCCATAACATTTACCGCATACCGGGCAAACCTGTCCGGAGCCGCATCGCACTGGAACCTTGCCCAGGATCCCCAAAGTGCTGACAGCGTTTCTCCATGCGTGATGTCGTATTTTGCACCGAGTGCCTGACCCATCTTATGGACAGAGAAATCTTTTCCTCTTCCGCAGCCCGTCAGGTCATTATGTGAAAGACTGCTGCACCACATGATTTCAGCCATTACATCATAATCCTTCTGATTCTGAAGAGCCTTCGTACCATTTCTCATAACCGTGCGAAGAAGTCCCTCTGCGATCTCATCCGTCATCTCGCAGGTAACATCCGTTATAAAGTAACGCTCCAGTGTATGCATCATGATATCTGTGACGCCACAGGCAATCTGTTTCCCGGGAAGTGTAAAGGTGAGTTCCGGATTCGTGACAGCAAATTTTGCACGATTAAACGGTGTATTAAGCCCAGCCTTTCTGCCTTCTGCTTCATTTGTGAGAACAGCCGAATCACTCATCTCACTCCCCGCGGCAGCAATCGTCAGAACCGCGCCCACTGGCAGAGATTTTGTAATCGGCGTCTTTCCCGTCCAGATATCCCACAGATCCAAGTCCGGATTTGCGGTGCCATGTGCAATACCCTTAGCGGTATCGATCACACTTCCGCCACCGATGCCCAGGATAAAATCAGCTTTAAAACTGATCGCCTTTTTCACGCCCTCTTCGGCCAGTGCCAGACGTGGGTTCGGTTTCACTCCTCCAATTTCCTCATAGAGAATATTTTCCACATCCAGAGATTTTTTAACCCGGTCGAGGAGGCCGCTTTTGATGACACTTCCGCCTCCATAGACAAGTAAAACACGTGAACCGCCCCACTTCTTTATCTCACTGCCCGTTTGATTCTCTGTTCCTCTGCCGAAAACAACTTCTGTCGGCGTGTACTGTACAAAATTATCCATCTGATCCTCCTTCTTTTATTCTGTTACTTCCGTTGAAAACCCATACTCTACATAGCTGTTATCCCAGTGAGCCGTCACCTGATAGACAAACCCGGGTTCCACATCTTTTAATACATAGTGATCTCCGTCTTTTTCAGCTTTTACTTCTTCACCCTCCGGTTCGTCATCCGCATTCTCTTCGCTGTCTCTCATCAGGGGATTGAGTCGGTTCACATCCACACTGTCCGGTTCTTCAGTAAAGGTAAGCGTGACATTTGTTTTCCCGGCCAGATCAAGTTCATTGATCTCATCCCATGTCAGAATCGGGGAGGTATCCCCAATAGCAGACTGTGCGTCTCCATTCTCATCTTCATAATTCCACTCATATCCGCCTCTTGTAGCAGCTGCAGAAACCTGAGAATCTTCATCTTTATACTCGAGGCTCAGTGAAGGAGGCTCCGCGGGATCCGGTTCCTGATAGATCTCATCTATAATATTCTGATACTGGTCGGCATCCGAAGGTTTTCCCTTTTCTTTAACTTCTATCTTTGTCACCCCGGGATACTGACCGGGATAGGACTGAAGCATAATTCCGTTCCCATAAATATCAAGAATATTTCCTTTTTCTAACTTCTCTTCTTTTATCTTATCGCCATGAGAATCATAAATTTCATCCGGCATTGTCACGGTAAATACCGTTCCCCTGTCCTGATCGATCATCACATACTGATCTTCCTTATCTCCATAAGGAACATACATTGCGGTAATAACCTCTTCCTCATCTGATCCGGATTTTATCCCGTCACCTTTCGTATTGGTATCATTGCCCTTTCTTCTTGTAAATGCAAATACACAGGTAATAGCCATAAAAACAACAACAATTACTGCAATAATAATCCATAATGTTTTCTTATTCTTCTGCTTCATCTTTACGCCTCCATTTCAAGATTTCGGTTTCCGATTTCGAGAATAATTCTAAGGCAGCTGCCAATGAATCGTTACTAACAGTATAACACTTAATGCATTCACATGCAAAGGAGAAGCCCTCCGGGATATGGAAGACTTCTCCTTTATCATATCGTTTATTTCCTTCTTGGATCCAGCTGAAAACGGAATGTAAATTCTTCTTCATCCAACTTATATTTCTCTAACAGTTCCGGTCCGCAGCTGTTGGTTCCGATACCGTTTTGTCGATAATCGACACATAAAACCGTATATCCGCTTGGCACCAGCTCATAGTTGTGAGCTTTCTTCGTCAGCTCTTCCTGTGTGTAGGGAGAAACATTAAAGGAAAATGTTTTATCGCTTGCCACAGTAAGGCCCGACCTTTCACCTTTCACCCTGACATATTCACAGTCGTCATGGCTGCCGTTCTCCTGTGGTCTGATATAGTCCTCATGCATCCCGGCTGCTTTCGTTTTAAAGAGGCTGTGGAAACTTGCTCTGCACTTATCCATATAACTCTCCACAGGCCCAAGTCCGTAATAGAAAACCTGATCCATCTTCTCCGGCAGGAACATCCGGATACCAAACCTTGGAAGCTCCGGAAATTCCATGTCTCTTTTCACATGGATTTCTGCCTTCACTTTTCCGCTGGACTCTATCGTCCAGAGAAGCGAAATGTTCAGGATTCTTTGAATGGTAAGTGCAGATAAGGAAACTGTGCTTTTGATCGTGACCTTATCCCCGGATTGTTCCATCGTTGTCTCATACGCCCTGGAATATGCCCGGTCATAATGAGCACGCATCCATTCATGTTTGAGGTTCCGGTCATTATCCGTAGGAGCACGCCAGATATTCAGTTCCATTGGCTTCTCCAGGATCTGCTGCTGTCCGTAAACCATCTCTTCAAAAAGGCCGGTCAGCTTATTATACGTATAGGAAAACGCTTCATTTTCCACATACAGATACCGGTCATCTTCCTCCGCAGAGATTTCATCACTTCCGGTCTTCTCGTCCGCCAGCAGCTGCAGAGTAACCTGATTCCTGGAATCATTCGTTTCCACCATAATCTCATCAAATCCAAGCGGAAATCCCGCTTTTAAAAACATCTCATCATGCGATAGTGTGTAATTCACTTTCAGCCAGCATTTCCCTCTTGCCGGAACATTGAGGTTCAGGTTCAAAACAGTTTCTTTGTGTGTGGGGACATCAGGAAGATCATCCGTATTAACTGTACCCGTTCCTACAATCTGTCCGTCACAGTTTAGTTCATAATTCAGATCAATATAACCTTTCAGGTTTCTGAAATCCATATAGTTGTGAAGAACAATTTCCTTTTTCTCCTGATCGAAAGATACCACCCTCGCCGGACGATGAACGTTCTTAAACTCCAGAAGCCCCGTATGCGGTCTGCGGTCGGGATATACGAGCCCGTCCATGCAGAAATTACCGTCATTTGGTTCTTCGTTGTGATCGCCGCCATAAGCATACATCTTTTTTCCGTCTATCGTCTCGCCCTTGTAGATCGCATGATCACACCACTCCCATACAAATCCGCCGCAGAAACCGTCATACTTCTGGAACTTTTCAAAGTATTCTTCCAGATCTCCGGGGCCATTGCCCATCGCATGGCTGTATTCACACATGACAAACGGTTTATCGGGGTTATTTGCAAAGTAATCGTCAATTTCGGGAAATCCCGGATACATCCGGCTGTACAGATCTATGTTTGAATAATCATATTTCCGGTCATTTGGAGTATATCTTGCCGATTCAAAATGTGTCAGACGAGTCTGATCATATTCTTTTGTCCACGCAAGAGCACTCTCAAATGTACACCCATATCCGCATTCATTTCCCATCGACCAGATCACTACGCAGGGACGGTTTTTATCTCTAAGCACCAGTCGTTTTGTACGGTCTACTACAGACTCGGTAAACGCGGGATTATCGGCAATCGGTTTGCTCCACGCTGCAGCTTTCTTTTCCCAGTCATTATCCTTTAGATAAACATCCTGTGCTCCATGTATCTCATCGTCGGCCTCATCAACCAGATAAAATCCATACCGGTCGCAAAGCTGGTAAAACTGAGGAGCATTCGGGTAATGACTCGTCCGGATCGCATTGACATTGTGTTGTTTCATCACAAGCAGATCTTTCTTCATCTGATCCAGCGAAATCGTAAATCCCGTCACCGGATCGCTGTCATGCCGGTTGACCCCATGGAATTTCACTTTCGATCCATTAATATACACGACTGCATCCTGAATCTTGATTTCCCTGATTCCCATCTGATCTGTGATCACCTCATCACCGCAGGTTATCTCGATCCGATAAATATAAGGATCTTCAGCACTCCACAGATGCGGATTCAAAATTTCAAGAGAAGCCAGGGACTGCCAGCCTTCTTTGTCTTCGGTGATCTGATCTGCCTTTGTCTTCGCGACACTATTTCCGGACATGTCGTATAAGCATACAGAAACCGGAATCGCTTTGTTTCTGTATTTGAATCGGATATCAACTTGTGCTTTCTGATCCTGGATACTTGTAGTTGAAAAATAGTCGTAAACCCCTTCGGCCGGTCTTTTTAACAGATAGACGTCACGGAAGATACCGCTCATACGGAATTTATCCTGGTCCTCCAGATAACTTCCGTCACACCACTTCAGTACCAGCACCGCCAGTGTATTCATTCCATCTTTTAAGAGTCTAGTCACATCAAATTCACTGGTAGAATGAGATACCTGACTGTATCCCACGTAAGATCCATTCAGCCATACATACAAGCAGGAATCCACTCCTTCAAAATTCAGATAGGCATGTGGTGCTTTTTCATCAGTCTGATAGCTGAAGGTATGCACATAAGTCCCACATGGATTATCTAAAGGTACATAGGGCGGATCCATCGGGAACGGATATCTTGTATTCGTATACTGATGATGATCATATCCGTGCATCTGCCAGACACTAGGAACAGGGATCTCGTCGAAAGATCCTGTGTCAAAACCTTTCTCATAAAACTTCTCTTTTACATCATAAATACTTGCGTAATAACGAAATTTCCAGTCACCATTCAATAACTGGAAACGATCGGAATCCTCCCGATGCTCCACGAGATTCTCCATCGGTTTTGAAGCCGGCACATAATAAGATCGATTCGGCATCGTATTCTCATGCAGCACATCCAGATTTTCATAATGTTTTGGTACAATCATAATGCAGTTAACCTCCCTGATACAGTTCTTTTTAACCTCTGTGATACACGGATTACTTCATGCTATACGCTCACATAATCCTGTATATATTGTAGCGTTTATCCTAAAGAAATGATATACTTAGTTTTATACAAAACATACACGAAATGATACTCAAGGGATGAAAGCTCATGCGTTTCATGCCTGCATGAAAAAGCATGAATTGTGAGAGCACGCAGTGCGGAACAATTCGTTGAGTATCACACTACTGAGAAGCCATACCCGATCAGGATGGGATTCGAATGTTTTAGAATTGTGGAAGCACGCAGTGCGGAACAATTCGTTGAGTATCACACATCAATTCAAGGAGGCAAGAGAATGTACGCAAATACGGGATATTTAAATCAGGTAGATGTAGATCTCTGTGATCTTAAACAGCCCCTGACGATAGAAAGCTGTGGTGTCTACCGCCTGATTCACGTACCTTCTATGATTATCAACCGAACGGAAGGAAGGAAAGATTATCAGCTTCTCTATATTTCCTCCGGAAAAGCCTGGTTTGTCTTTGATGGAATCAGAAAAGAGGTTTCTGAGGGCCATATGGTACTCTACCGCCCCGGTATGCCTCAGCAATACGGATATTATCTCGAAGACCGCCCGGAAGTATACTGGATTCATTTTACCGGATCAGATGCCGGTGAAATCATGACAGAGAACGGATTCAAGGAGCCGATCTTACATACGGGAACCGATGCGGAATATCAGCAGTTGTTTCTCAAAATCATATGGGAACTTCAGATTCATAGACCTTACTTTACGGATCTCCTTCCTCTGTTGTTTCGTCAGCTTCTCCTCACAGTAAAAAGCAGGCGCAGCGAAGGAACAAAAGAGGTATCCGCTGTCGATCAGGAAATCGACCGGGCTGTTCTCTTCTTTCATGAACACTTTTCTTCTCAGATCAATATAGAAGATTACGCCAAATCACAGAATATGAGTATCTGCTGGTTTATCCGCAGCTTTAAAAAGCACACCGGTATGGCTCCCAAGCAGTTTATCACTTCCATTCGGATGTCAAAAGCAAAGGATCTTCTGGAAAATACCGATTACAATATCACCGAAATCGCACAGATCGTGGGATACGAAAACCCTCTGTACTTCAGCCGGAGATTCAGGAAAGATATGGGTGAATCTCCGTCGAAGTACAGAGGGCGGGAAAGTTAGACTTAAACGTTACTTCCTATTCGCATCGTATGAAGAGGTGTTGCGCTCTCGATCCCGTACTACTTGTGTCTTATATCCTTCAACAGCTTCCTTATACTCCTCCGTCTCCTCAATGTCTGAACTACTATTTAGATTCTTCTCCAAACTATCGATTTTCCGATTCGAGTTCGGCCCTGATACGAGCAGAGAACCATCTGGCTGAGCATAACTATAAAAGATGTACACATTTCCTTCTACAGGAAGCTGATCCTTTTCATACAAAAAATACTGGCTCTGATCTTCTGCAATACCACCGGATTTTTGAATTGGTATGTCTTTATCGGTAACAAGTTCGCCTTTTATATTCTTAAGAACATTTACAGTATAATTTGTATATGGGCTTGCAAGTTCGATTGGTTTACCTCTCTCATCTTCCCCTGCTACTGGATCCTTATATATTGTATCGTTCATACTAATTACCTTTCCGACAAACACATAATCAGCATCCCCTGTGAGCTCAGATCTATTGTCAACATTGATTACAAAAGAACCATGCATTTCTGCTGCATATCCTTACTCATATGATTTATCTGACTGTTTTTACTCATAATCTCCCCTCTTTTCACAGATGGAATACTATATTTCCAGACGTTCCAAATTTACGATAATACTTCTATTTTACACTCACGCTTTTTCGACCTTTTATCATAAGTGATTCCCACTGCCAATATTTTTCCTGTATGTCTTCGATGGCCTCCTAGTTTACCCCGAAACTGTAAAGCGTACTTTTTTTCTTTGATTTGTCTGATTGCATCATCCGGTGTCTGACCGATTTTTAATTCTAATATAATCCCATCATCCCCGGATTTTCTGGGGAAAAAGATGAAATCAACATATCCAATACCTGATTTCTGCTCTCGTTCGATACAGTAACTGTCTCGTGCTGACAGATATACCAGATTGACAACAGCAGTCAGATCACTTTCGTTGTTATAACTCAATAACGGTACTTCTGTATCATGAGCATATTCCAGGATCTCTACCATAGCCTTTGTGTCTCCAGATAAGGTTGCCTGCAGCATTCGCGCTGATTCTTTTGCCAGACGGTGCACATAGCCTAAAGCGGGTTCCTTTTTGAGCATATCTGCAAACTTATCCATCAATTCTTTATTGGGTATGGAAACCTTCTGATCCTCATAACTTAGGAATCCATACACTACCATTGCAGAAAAGATCTCATCTTTTGTCTGCAGATTCATCGAGGTTGCTGCATACTCCTTGATCTCGGCAGAAACAGGAATCCCAGAAACCATAAAAGCGATGTCATCTCTCACTTCGGTAACATTATTCTCAATATAATAAAAGATCTCATCATAAGGACCTGCGCTGGTCCAATAATTACCCAGGTTATTGTTTGTCAGAGAGGCAACTACAGATCGCGGGTTATATACTCTTTCTCCGTCATAAGTATGATAGCCATCATACCATAGTTTTAAATCTTCTCTCGTTATTCCGGGATTATCGATTCTTTTCTTATAACGTTCAAAAATCAAATCCACTTCTTTCTCAGTGAATCCAAAGTCATCACTAAACCAGCCCTCCGTCACCATCGTATATTCCAGAAACATATTCAGCTCTGATCCGCTTGAATATTTCGCAATTGGAAGGATTCCGGTCATATATGCCATCAGAGCATATGGCTTGTCTTTTAGAAGATTGTTCAAGAATGAAAGATATCTTTTCTTGTCTTTTTCAGTGATAAACTTCTGATGAAAGATAAAGTCCCACTCATCCAGAATAAAGATAAAACTAACCGAGGGATCCCAGACAAAAACATCTGTAAGAGCATCCCAGACGGCCTCATTCTCAACAATACTGACCATAGGATACTCTCTTTTCAGATCTGAGATCAGTCTTCCTGCTATCCGGTTTATATACTGATCGTAAGTGGTACAATCCATTGGCATCTCATTAAACGAGATGTGAATCACCGAATATTTGTTGAGATGTTTTTTATACTCCTGGTGATTTGAAATAGCCAGCAAGTCAAATAGTTCTTTTGAGTCACAAGTGCTTGAAAAAAAAGCGGCAATCATATTCGCCATCACTGTTTTTCCAAACCGCCTGGGTCTTGTAATACAGATATCATGATTTCCCTCAGACACCAAAGGAAATAACTGCTCCAGCATTCTGGACTTATCCACAAAATACGGCTTCGCCGCTTCTCTCTTGAAAAAAGTATATGCTGATGGACTGTTCAGATAAACTCCCATAGTTCTCCGCCTCCTTCACAAACAGAACTAATTTCACGCACTTTTATCTTTATACTGATTGTATCAGCATACCCTGAGATATGCGACTGTGTTTATAAGTGAGTTTCGCTGACTCACTGACGCTTTCTTCTGTCCGTTTGTCATCCAGAGTATATTTCGAATAATCCGTATCATTTCATTTTTTGGCACGAGCTTCTTGTTTACTCTTTCGAATAAACCTGACAAAATCAGGATTTTCTTCTATCATTTTCTCATATGGAGCAATATGTATCTGACTTCCCTTCTCAATGAAAATAATCTCATCATACAACTGCATGATTTCCAGGTCGATGGAATGATGTATCGCAATCAGTGTTTGATCTAATGAAATAAAATACTTTTGTATCTCGATACTGTTCTGGTAGTCCAGGGATGCAAAGGATTCATCAAAAATGATAATCAGAGCATCTTTATACAATGCTCTGGCAAGATTTAACCGCTGTAATTCACCACCGCTGTATTTCACGTTGCCATCTTTGTTCTCCAGTTCCAGGTTCTGTTCTTTTAAATTCACCTTTTCTAATACATATTCGAATCGGTCTTGATCAAATGCTTTGCCAAGCGCAATATTTTCTTTTAATGAGAATGGCAGCCAGCTGGCATTTTGATCCACATAGGAAACATAGGAGCGGAACGCGGAATAATCCATATCTCTGATCTCTACTCCGCCCAGAGTAATCTTTCCCTCATAGTTCTCGATTTCTCTGGATAATAACCGAACAAGTGTCGACTTTCCATTTCCGGAAGAGCCGCAGATAAAATATTTTTTCCCCGTTTCAAAGGTTACATTCACATTTTTTAAGAAATACTGATCCTTGAGATAACCAAACGATACATCAGAAAGTTTGATATCAAAGTTATTTAAATGCAGATCCTCTATCATCTTCTCATAATCTTTATTCAGAATATGATTCATCTTTTCTACGGTCGGCCGGGCCGCATAATATTCATTTCGGACAGTAGCGAGACCTGACATAGGAATAAAGATCAGGTTACTTGTCTGTGCGATGGCCAGCAAATCTCCAAGTTTCAGCTGATTACCTGTTACCATGACAGAGCCTACGACAAGAATGCCCAAAAACATGATCAGAGAAAGTAGATTATTGCCGTCCGATGTAAATCCAAGAAAACTTTTCGTCTTATACTCCGCAGACGATAACCCGTGACTGCTTTCCTTGATCTTATTCAGTGCCAGTCTCTCCCCGCCAAAATTTCGTATGACCGGAAAATGATTGCCCAGCTCTTTTATTGTACTGATCCATCTATTCTTCGCTTTAAATAAAACTGTCTGATTCTCTTTTAATTTTTTTGAAAAAAATTTGTTCAATAGTAAAATAGCAATCACAAACAAATAGATAATTCCTAAGATCAGAATGCTCTTTGCACCGATATAGATACTTCCCAGCAGAATTGAGAACGCATAATAAACCAAATTGATCTTGTAATTAAAATAACTGTTGACAATCAAAGTATTACGATTTTCATATCTATCTTTACAGCGATACTGGCAACATATTTTTTTGATTATAATCCCAATATAGTGTATGGGCTTTCATTTTCAATGTATCTGGCTATGTTATGTGTAACATTCTTCCTACAAGAAAATAAAGTAGCTATTATGGAGAATGCAAAACCAAAAGAAAAGATTCATAAAGAAAAAGTGGTTAAGTCGAGTCTTGTAAAATATAAGATGTTTATACTTATCTCCTTATTTTCATCCATGGTTATACTTCTGGTAAGTAATGTTTCAGAATATACATCTCCAATCTTAATCGGGAATGGAATGAATGTTAAACATACAGGGTATATCATAGCTGCCTCAAAAATTGTTTCTATTATATTACTGCGAAATCAGTCTAAAATAAGTGAGGTTACCAGAGGGCACTTGTTCGCCGTTGTTACTTTGGTTCTGGCAGGTCTCCTGTTTCTTCTGTTTTCAATTCATCACTTATATTATTGGATTTTTGTTATTTGCATAATTACAGCAATTAATAATTTTCTGCAGCCGATCATCAGTGAAAGAATTAACGGGTATATAGATTCCAGCAACAGAACAACCATGTTATCGATATCTAATATGCTTGATAATATGTTATTCTTTGCCGGAGATCCTGTTCTCGGATGGTCAATCGATAAAGCAGGATATAACAATGCTTTCGGCGCTTTTGGAATACTAATTTTTCTGCTTCTTATGATTTATATCATCTTCAGAAAAACAAGAAGGAAATCGACTGTATATAATTGACAAAGTAAAATCCATAGGAAATATAGTCAGAGTAAGTTTCACTCCTGGAATATCGACCGTGGAACTTACTTTGGAAATTAAGATCAATTTACATGGATTCTGTATTTTCAAAAAAGGTATTGACAAACTTCTACAATTCGTGTAATATATATATTTGTCAGCACCAATCAATTACATACTCTGCGGGTGTGGTTCAATGGTAGAACATCAGCCTTCCAAGCTGAATACGTGAGTTCGATTCTCATCACCCGCTTTTGTGCGCGAGTGGCTCAGTGGTAGAGTATAACCTTGCCAAGGTTGGGGTCGCGGGTTCAAATCCCGTCTCGCGCTCGTCAAGTTTCCTGAGAATCAGGGAACTTTTTTATTGCAAAAAAACAAATCACGGCCTGATCGGCTTCTTCTCTTTGTATCAAAAAAAACACAATAAACATGTACTATTTTAGTTGACTTTCAACCTGCTTATCCGTTATCATATATGTATACAAAATATTTGTATACAGTAAACAGTTAAAGCATAAATGGAGGTTTGACTTATGAGACAGATGGAACAATGGAACGACTTTAACGGAAGAATCTGGAAAGAAGAAATTAACACTCGTGATTTTATACAGCAGAATTATACCGCTTATGACGGGGACTCTTCATTTCTTGAAGAACCCACAGAAGCGACAAATAAATTATGGGAATCTCTGCAGAAGCTGCAGACAGAGGAACGCAAAAAGGGTGGTGTCCTCGACATGGATACAGACGTTGTCTCCACTCTCATATCCCACGGACCGGGATATATTGACGAAGGCTTAAAGGATCTGGAACAGGTTGTAGGACTTCAGACCGATAAGCCATTAAAAAGAGCTTTCATGCCTTTCGGTGGAATTAAGATGGCGGAAGATTCCTGTAAAACCAATGGCTACACACCTTCACCGGAACTCCACAAAGTCTTTACCGAATATGCAAAGCCACACAATCAGGGAGTTTTCGATGTCTACACACCTGAGATGCGTAAAGCGCGCCACAACAAGATTATCACCGGACTGCCTGACACGTACGGCCGCGGACGTATCGTCGGCGATTACCGCCGTATAGCTTTATACGGAATCGATCTACTGATGCAGCAGAAACAGGAAGACTTCGACAACTGCGGCTGTGGTGTGATGACTGATGATGTCATCCGTCTAAGAGAAGAAATCTCCATGCAATACCGTGCTTTAAATGACATGAAGAAAATGGCTGCGGAATATGGCTTCGATATCTCAAAACCGGCTGAAAATGCAAAAGAAGCGGTACAGTGGCTGTACTTTGGATATCTTGCGGCGATTAAAACCCAGAACGGCGCAGCCATGAGTGTGGGACGTATCTCAACATTCCTTGACATTTACATTCAGAGAGACCTTGAAAGGGGAATCTTAACGGAATCTGAGGCACAGGAGCTGATTGATCATCTGATCATGAAATTTCGAATGGTAAAATTTGCCCGTATTCCCTCCTACAACGAACTGTTCTCCGGGGATCCGGTATGGGCAACGCTGGAAGTAGCAGGCATCGGTCAGGATGGACGCTCTATGGTCACAAAAAATGATTATCGTATCCTGCATACGCTTGTCAACATGGGACCGGCACCAGAACCAAACCTGACGGTACTCTACTCCTCAAAACTGCCTGAAAACTTTAAGAAGTTTGCAGCTTACATTTCCGTAAAAACGAGTTCCATCCAGTACGAAAATGATGACGTGATGCGTCCGGTATGGGGAGATGATTATTCAATCTGCTGCTGCGTATCTGCAACCGAGACAGGAAAAGAAATGCAGTTCTTCGGCGCACGTGCGAACCTGGCAAAATGCCTCCTCTACGCAGTCAACGGTGGAATCGATGAAAAGACAAAAGTTCAGGTGGGACCCGAATATCGTCCGATCACAGCTGAATACCTGGATTACGATGAAGTCATCCACAAGTATGACATCATGATGGACTGGCTGGCAGGCCTTTATGTGAATACTTTAAATGCCATTCAGTATATGCATGACAAGTACAACTACGAAGCGGCGGAGATGGCACTGATCGACACCGATGTGAGACGTACCTTTGCTACAGGCATCGCAGGTTTCTCCCACGTTGTGGATTCCCTTTCAGCGATCAAATATGCGAAAGTAAAAGCTGTCCGCGACGAGGACGGACTTACCACAGACTTTGAAATCGAAGGAGATTTCCCACGTTACGGAAACGACGATGACAGAGCCGATGATATTGCCCTGTGGCTGCTGCACACTTTCCTTGAAAAGTTAAAGAAAAACCACACCTACCGCGATTCCGAACCGACAACATCCATACTTACGATTACCTCGAATGTTGTTTACGGAAAAGCAACCGGTACGCTTCCTGATGGAAGGAAGGCCGGAGAACCGCTCTCACCGGGTGCAAACCCCAGCTACGGAGCAGAGAAAAACGGACTGTTAAGCTCACTGAATTCCGTTGCAAAACTGCCATATGAATGGGCACTCGACGGAATTTCGAATACACAGACCATCAACCCGGGTGCACTTGGCCATGAGGAAAGTGAAAGAGCTGATCATTTAGTCAATGTACTCGACGGATATTTTGATCAGGGAGCCCATCACCTCAATGTCAATGTATTTGGAATTGAGAAACTGAAAGACGCGATGGAGCATCCGGAAAAGGAAGAATACCAGAACTTCACGATCCGAGTATCCGGCTACGCAGTCAAATTCATAGATCTGAGCCGAGAGCAGCAGTTAGATGTCATAGCAAGACAGGCACACGAAGTCATCTGATGATACCAGAGTCAAAAGGTCAAGCTTTTTCATGCTTGCATGAAAAAGCTTGACCTTGGAGCCCACAAAAATATAAGAATGCAGAAAGGTTGTGATTCGATGAAAGCAAACAGTCAAATCAAGGGAGCCGTTCACTCTATGGAAAGTTTTGGTTCGGTTGATGGCCCGGGTGTCCGCTTCGTCATATTTCTGCAGGGCTGCCGCATGCGCTGTCAGTTCTGCCACAACCCGGACACCTGGTCGACAAATTCCGAAAACATGGTAACCAGTGATGATCTTTTAGAGCGTGCACTCCGGTATCGTTCTTACTGGGGAAAGGATGGCGGCATCACCGTCAGCGGTGGTGAACCACTTCTCCAGATAGATTTTCTGATTGATTTCTTTCAGAAAGCAAAGAAAGCCGGCATTCACACGGTCCTAGATACCGCAGGGAGCGTATTTAACAGAAATGAAACATTTCTCAAAAAATTTGATACACTGATGGCCGTCACGGATTTAATTCTCCTGGATATCAAGGAAATTGACGATGAGAGACACAAAGTACTGACCGGATGCAGCAATCACAGCATCCTCGATATGGCCGGATATCTCTCTGAAATTGGCAAACCCGTCTGGATCCGACACGTACTCGTACCCGAAAGAAACGACTATGATGAAGATCTGATACAATTGGATCAATTTGTCGCTTCACTTAAAAATGTAAAAAGGCTCGAAGTACTGCCCTACCATACGATGGGAATCTACAAGTGGGAAGAATTAGGTATTCCTTATAAATTAAAGGGAATCGACCCGCCGTCAGAAGAGCGAATCGAGAATGCCAATGCACTGCTGCATACCGAATCCTATATAGGATATCTTGATAAATAATTTTTTATTATAACTACTCAAGTATTTGGTTTAATAACTTTACGATTTCTTAATTATATGGTCATACTTTCAACACATATTTTTACTATACTAGGTTTTGGATAGTTGATAACCACTCACTATCTCCCCCCTCATTTTAAGAAAGCGGCCTGCATTCGTGCAGGCCGCTTTTGTTATTATATGATGTAGTTGTCTCCGGACTGCATCTGCCAGTCCATTAAATCTTCCAATGTGTATTTATCAACAACTTCTTTTATCGCCCGGTCTAGCTTTTCCCAGAATAACAGGGTTGCACAATTTTCGGATCTGGGACACTGGTTTTCATCGTCTTCCAGACACTCCACCGGAGCAAGGCTTCCTTCGGTAAGCCTTAAGATAGAACCACAGGTATAATCCTTTGGAGACATCGCAAGACGGTATCCACCCTGCGGTCCACGAACACTTTTCAGATATCCTGCGCGGACTAATATGGATACAATCTGTTCCAGATATTTTATGGAGATCTCCTGTCTGGATGCAATATCCTTGATACGTACCGGTTCCCCGGTATCGTGAAGTGCCAGGTCCAGCATCATACGAAGCGCATATCTGCCTTTTGTGGAGACTTTCATGAAGCAATCACCTCCTTCTTTATTTCATGATAAAGAGCCACAAAGGCCATATATCAGATTCGAAATATACATGCCTTTTGGCTCTTAACAATTACTCTACTGCCTGAAACGCTTCATCCAGATCCTGAATGATATCATCGATATTTTCTGTACCAATTGAAAGGCGAATCGTATTTGGTCTGATTCCCTGCTCTAAAAGTTCAGCTTCATTCATCTGAGCATGAGTGGTTGAAGCGGGATGAATGACAAGCGATTTCACATCGGCTACATTCGCGAGCAATGAAAACAACTCCAGATTATCTATAAAATCTTTCGCTTTCTGTGCGTCCCCCTTAATCTCAAAGGTAAATATAGAACCACCGCCATTCGGAAAATACTTTTTATAAAGCTCCTGCTGTGACGAGTCCGTGCTTACTGCCGGATGATGAACTTTCTCGACCTGTGGATGATGATTCAGATAATCTACCACTTTCAGTGCATTTGATACATGGCGTTCTACACGAAGTGAGAGTGTCTCAAGTCCCTGAAGGAACAGGAATGCATGGAATGGTGAAAGTGTCGCACCGGTATCCCGAAGTAAAATCGCACGAATCTTCGTGACAAACGCTGCAGGACCGGCAGCCTTTGTAAAACTCACTCCATGATAACTCGGATTTGGATCCACGAGTGACGGAAATTTACCGGATGCCTCCCAGTCAAAGGTTCCTCCATCTACGATCACACCGCCAAGCGATGTTCCATGTCCGCCGATGAATTTTGTAGCCGAGTGGACAACAATATCTGCACCATACTCGATTGGGCGAACGAGATACGGAGTGGCAAATGTATTGTCAACCACAAGGGGAATCTTATGAGCATGAGCAATTTTTGCAATCTTCTCTATGTCTACAACCTCTGAGTTCGGGTTTCCCAGCGTCTCAATAAAAACAGCTTTTGTGTTGTCCTGAATGGCTTCTTCTACTTCTTTTTCATTGAAGATATCAACGAAAGTAGTTTTGACACCAAAATCCGGAAATGTATGCTCTAGGAAATTATAAGTCCCGCCATAAATGTTTCCGGCTGAGACAATATGATCTCCTTCGTGGGCAAGGTTTTGGAATGTGTAAGTGATTGCGGCCGCACCGGAGGCAACTGCAAGTGCCGCAGCGCCTCCCTCGAGTGCCGCCATCCTCTGCTCAAACACATCCTCCGTCGGATTTGTCAGCCTTCCGTATATATTCCCGGAATCACTCAGGCCGAAACGTGCCGCAGCATGATCACAATTGTCAAACACATAAGAAGATGTTGCATAAATCGGTACCGCTCTGGCACCGGTTGACGGATCAGCATTTTCCTGACCAACATGAAGCTGTAAAGTTTCGAATTTTAATTTTCTGTCTTTTCTTTCGATTTTTTTGCTCATATACATTCTCCCTGGTAAGTTATTTGTTATCAATCAGTTCTCAAAGAGTGGTGTGGAGTAATACCGATCTCCGCTGTCCGGAAGAACAACAACGATATTCTTTCCTTCATTTTCAGGTCGCTTTGCAAGTTCAATTCCTGCTTTCAGTGCTGCTCCTGAGGATATTCCGACCAGGATTCCCTCCGCATGTGCAAACTCTTTAGAAATCTCGAATGAATCTTCATTGTCAATCGGAAGTATCTCGTCACAGATCTTCATATTCAATACCTTCGGCACAAACCCGGCACCGATTCCCTGTATTTTGTGAGGACCACTGACGCCTTTCGTAAGAACCGGCGAAGATGCAGGCTCAACACCGACTATTTTTATATCCGGATTTTTTTCTTTTAAATATTCTCCGGTTCCGGTCAGTGTTCCTCCGGTACCGATTCCGGCTACCAGAAAGTCGACAGCGCCATCCGTATCACTCCAGATTTCAGGCCCTGTAGTTTCTTTGTGTGCCTTAGGATTAGCCGGATTATCAAACTGTCCGGGAATAAAGCTGTCCGGAACTTCTTTTGCAAGCTCTTCCGCTTTGGCTAT
>ENA-UOOI01001726-UOOI01001726.1-fermentation-metagenome-genome-assembly--contig:-NODE-1726-length-21404-cov-9.646681_pt1 | contig 21404 bp, 18 predicted proteins | sample MGYA00245779_ERZ724027 | MGnify/ENA primary metagenome ERZ724027 (study PRJEB28704, sample SAMN03018318) | fermentation metagenome | biome: anthropogenic terrestrial biome; feature: soil; material...
TCCGGATTCCGAGTATTTTTGACGCAGGGCGGCGCAATTTTAGCCGAAATAGACTCGTTCCTTGATTTTTTAAACGGGGCCTAAACATTTGCCAATTTCAGGCGATAATATTAATATCAAACAGAAAAGCGGGTATGTTCTATGGCGGTGGAAAAGGTTGCGGCGTCGCTTTCGTCCGGCTCCCAGCCGACGGAATCCGGGCAGGGTTCGGCTCAGGAACGCATTTCGGAACTGAAGCGGCTGGCGCAGGACGTGCGGAAGCTGAAAACGGAGTACCAGAGCAAAACGGAAAAAAGCGGCGTCCCGCAACCGGCGGCGGACGGCAGGATCCGCGAATACGACAAGCTGATCGCCAACATCAAGCGGGAGGTCCGCCGGCTCCAGCTCGGGGAAACGAAAAAGAAAGCCGACCGGAAAAAGGGCGTCCCTCCCCCGGTGCAGACCTTCCCGAAGGTCCGGTTCCAGGCCGACCACAGCTCGATCTCGGTTTCGGCTTTAAAGGCGGCCTACCACCTTCTGGCGCGTTCCGGCAACGCCGCCGCGCTGTCCCTGGACAAAAAGGACGGCGCAGGGGAGAGCGGCGCAAAGGAGGACGGCGCCGAATCGGACGCGGCGGGCACGACTCTGGACGAACTGATCTAAAAAACAAAACACACCCTGTTGGGAAGAACCCATCCTTCGCTCCATGCGTCGGATGGGTTCTTCCCCGTTTCCGGAGGCGCGTTTTTTCTACGTCCGCTTTCGGTTCTTTTCATACAGCTCGCGGATCAGCGCGAGGATGTTTTCCGCGGAGCGGGATTTGTCGAACCCCTCGCACGAGGAGCGCATGGCCTCGAGCCTGCGGCTGTCCGCCAGAAGGGAGCGGAGCGTTTCGCCGCAGTCCTCGCCGGGCTCCAGCCGCACGGCCATGTTGTGTGTCAGGAGGAAATTCGCGTTTTCCTCCTCCTGGCCGGGGATCGCGTCGAAAACGGCGAGCGGGATGTCGCATGCGAGCGCCTCGGAAACGGTCAGCCCGCCGGGCTTCGTGATCAGGAGGTCGGAAGCGTGCATGTAGTTTTCCACCTCGCCGGTGAAAAAGACGAGCTTCGTTTTTTTCGGGCTGTCCGGGACCAGCGCGGCGAATTCCTCATACAGCTTTTCGTTGCGCCCGGTGATGACGATCACCTGAAATTCGAGCGGAAGGCGGACGATCTGCCGGTAGATCTTCAGGATGTTCGTCACGCCGAAGCTGCCGGCCATGATCAGGACGGTCGGCCTGTCCGGGTCGAGGCCGATCCGCCTTAAAAAAGCCGGCTTGTCCCCCGGGCTGAAAAAGACGTCCCCGACCGGAATGCCGAACGGGTGGATCTTCTCCCGGGAAACGCCCATCGCCTCCATTTCGGAAATCATGTCGCCGTTCGCGACCACATAGGCGTCCACATGGTCCGCGATCCACGCGCGGTGAGGCCCGTAGTCCGTCATCAGGCAGATCAGCGGCGCCGAAACGACCCCGGCCCATTTCAAATGCGAGATCATTTCCGTCGCGAACGGATGCGTGGAAATGATGACGTCCGGCTTCTGCTGTTCCAGAAGCGGGATCAGCTTTTGGCTGAACGCGCCGCTGAAGCGGGAAACCAGGCTGGAAAGCAGGCTGTTCTGATTGGTCCTGCGGTAAAGCTGACCGAACACCTTCGGCGTTTTGGTCGCCAGGAAATGGTAGCCGTCGCACACGGTTTTGTCCAGGATCCCGCTGATGCTTTTGAGGGCGTCCACCACCGCGACCTCGAATTCGGGCGAATGTTCGGAAATATAGGTTTGGAGCGCGCGGGAAGCGCGCAGATGCCCGCCGCCGGTCGCCGCCGTCAGAATTAACAGTTTCACAGCAACACCTCTGCGATTGCTTTTGATGGTTTTTCTCCCGTGATCGAGAAATAACTCCTTTATTATATCATATATTTTGGAAAGATACCATGCCCGGCTTTCGGCCGGCGCCGCGGTAAAGTTTCGTCCCGCTCCGCGACTTGTTACGCAAATGAAACTTTACTTGACGCCCCCGCGGGGACTATAATGAAAGAGCGGCCGGCACCGGCCGCAGGAGGCGGAACCTATGGCAAGATACAAGAGGGCCGGAATCCGGCCGGCAGTCGTCGCGGCGGCGGTCTTTCTCGCGGCGGCGGCCGTTGTGGCCGGCTGGAAGATTCGACAGAAAAAGCTGATTTCCGACACGCTCAGCACGGATACGTTTTATCCGGGAACCGTCGTCGCCGGGGTCGACCTCGGCGGAAAGACCATGAGCGGCGCGAAGGCGGCCGTCGAAGCCGCCCTTGAGCCCGAAGAAAACAAAATACGGCTGAAGCTCGTTTACGGGCAGAAAAGCTGGGGCCTGAAGGAAAAGGACCTGGGCTACCGTTACAATACGGACGAGGTCCTGAAGCAGGCCTATGCATACGCGCGCAGCGGCAGCCCTGAAGAACGATACCGGCTGGTCCGGCAGCTTCGCTCCGCGCCGAAGAAATACGACCTGAAAAAGACGCTGGACGGGAAGGCCCTGTCCGCCTCGCTCGGAAAAATCGCGGACGAGGTCGACGTCGAACCGCTGGGACCGAAGGTCGTTTCGTTCAACCGGCAAAGCCTGTCGTTCTCGTTCGGGAATTCCACTCCCGGCATCAGCGTGGACCGCGCGAAGCTCCTCGGCGACGCGAAGGCCGCGCTCTCCTCCGGCGCGGCGGCGGTCGCGCTCCCGGCCGCCCCGGCCGAAGCCTCGGAGTCGCTTTCCGAGCTGAAGGCGCACATGAAGAAACTCGGTACATACAGCACGGTGAGCAAAAATTCGGCGGACGGCACGTTCAACATGGCGCGCGCCCTCGCCGCCGCCGACGGCACCCGCATCGATCCGGGAAAGACGTTTTCGTTCTTCGGAACGGTCGGCAAATGCGGCAAGGCGGAGGGGTACCGGCCGGCCGGCGCGATCCTCAACGGCAAGTCGGTGCAGGAATACGGCGGCGGCATCTGCCAGGCGTCGACGACGATCTACGGCGCCGCGCTGCGCTCCGGCATGAAGATCACGGAGCGGTACAACCATTCGATCCCGTCGAGCTACTGCCCGATCGGGCAGGACGCGACGGTCAGCTACCCGAGCCTCGACTTCAAATTCACGAACCCGACGTCCTACCCGGTGTGGCTCGTGACCTCGACGAAGGGCAGGACCATGACGGCGGCGTTTTACGGGTATCAGCCGGACGATTACGATTCGGTCGCGGTCACCTCGCGGGTGACGGCGACCGTCCCCGCCCCGTCGCAGGCGCAGTATACCGCGGATTCGTCGCTCGCCAAGGGCGAGGTCCGCCTGTTGGCGCGGGCGCGCACCGGGTACCGCGCAGCGGCGCAGCGGATCTTCAAGAAAAACGGCAAAACCGTCAGGACCGAAGCCCTGCCCTCTTCCTATTACCGCCCGCAGGCCGCCTATTATGCCCGCGGCAGCGGGTCGGACCCGGGGGACGCAAAAAAGGGGAAAACCTCCTCGTCCGGCTCCAGTCAGCCGAGCTCCACGCCCCGCGCGAACGACGACGTCACGGAAAACGGGGAAGAAGCCGCATAACCGCGCAAAGAGCTTGACTTTTCCGTCCCAATCTGCAAAAATGGAGAAAAGACGGGGCCGCGCCCTTTGCCGAAGCCGGCCGCCCGGCCGGGCCCGCAAGATGGAGCGGCGTTTTTACAGGCGGACTTTTGGAAAGGAAGAGTTGAATTGGCTGACAAGGCGCGCAGACCGGCCATCAGCGTTGTGATACCGGTCTACAATGTGGAAAAATATGTGGGGAAATGCCTTTCCTCCCTGGTGGAACAGACGTTCCGCGATTTTGAGGTCATCGCCGTCAACGACGGCTCGACGGACGATTCACTGGAGATTCTGCGCCATTTTGAGCAGAAATACGATTTTATCCATGTGCTCAGCCAGAAAAACGCCGGCATGTCTCAGGCGAGGAACGCGGGCATGGAGCTGGCCCGCGGGGAATACCTTTCGTTCGTCGACAGCGACGACTACGTCGCCCCGACGTTTCTCGCGGAGCTTTACGAAGCCTGCGCCGCCTGCGACGCGGACATCGCCTGCTGCTATTACTATTACCACTTTATCGAAAACGATTTTTTATTCGAATACCCGTTCCGCTGCAAGGGCGTCTACAACCGGACGCAGGCGATGAACAAGCTGCTGCGGGACGTGCAGATCCAGAGCCTGGTGTGGAACAAGCTGTACCGGCGCAGCCTTTTTTCCGATTACGGCATCACATTCCCCTCCATGTGCTTCGAGGACATGGCCACCGCGAACCGGGTTTTCACGCACGCGCGCCGCGTCGTGGTCCTCGACCGGCCGCTCTACTACTACAACCAGCGTTCGATGAGCACGCTCGCGACCATGAACGCGAACAAGATCAACGATTTTATCCGCGCGATCGCGCTGGTGCGCCGGTCGCTCGAAAAGAACGGCCTGTATGAAAAATACAGGAAAAGCTATCTCGCGCTGACGAGAAAAACCTGCGGATGCTGCTATCTGTATGTATTAAAGATGCACGGCGAGAAAAAATGTATGCGGGGGTGCATGGCGAACATGCAGCGGGTTTCCCGCGCGATCCGGCGCTACACCGCCGACAAGCCGGGGAATTCGGTTTTCGAGGATCTGCCGGACGCGGTGGCGCCGCCGGAAAAGCTGGAGGAAAACTATTCGGTCCGGTAAAAGCGCGCAGGCCGGAATGGGGTGAGCGACGGGTCGCCGTCGGAGCATGAACGGAAAATCGAAAAAACAGATGGCTTTTCAGGCGGTCCTGTTCGCGTTTACCGTCGGGCTGCTCATTTATTTCTGCGTTTCGGGGAACAATCTGGTTGTGCTGATCCACAGCCTGCCGACCATCGGCGGATTCTGGATTGTCGGCGCGGCGCTCTGCGTCGTTCTGAACTGGGCGATGGACTGCCTGGTGACCCGGTCCCTCGTCTGCCAGGCGTACGGCGGCGGATACGGCCTGAAAAGCGCGCTGAAGGTCACGATGGTCGGGCAGTACTTCAACTCCGTCACGCCGTACGCGATGGGCGGGCAGCCGATGCAGCTCGTCACGCTGATCCGCCAGGGGGTTTCCTCGGGGATCGCGGTTTCGACGCTCGTGCGGAAATTTTTCGTCTATCAGACGACGATCACCGGTTACTCGCTCGTCGTCATCCTGCTCAAATACCCTTTTTTCCGCAGCCAGTTCCAGGGCTTCATGGCGCTGGCGTTCATCGGCTTTCTGTACCAGGCCGCGACGGTCGTCGTACTGCTGCTGTTTTCGTACAGTCCCGGCGTCACGACCCGGCTGATCCGCGGCGTGATCTGGGCCCTCGAAAAGGTCCGTCTGGTCAAGCAGCCCCGGGAAACCGAAAAAAAAGTCAAGAGCCAGCTTGAATTTTATCTGGAAAACAACCGGGCCCTCAGCGGCAACCGAAAGCTGGGCGCGCGCGTCTACGGATTCACGCTCATCCAGCTCACGGCGCTGTTTTCGGTGCCCTTTTTTCTTTACAAGGCGTTTCACAATCCGGGGATGCCGGTTTTCGACATGATCGCGGCGCAGAGCTTTGTGACCATGATTTCCGGCTACACCCCGCTACCCGGCGCCGCGGGCGCCGCCGAAGGCAGCTTCCTTGTGATTTTTCAGATCTTTTTCAAGTCCGGGGTCATCCGGCAGGCGATGCTGCTGTGGAGGCTGCTCGCCTATTATTCCTGCATCCTGGTCGGCGCGTTCTTCGCCGTGCCGGAAAAGAGGCGCTCCGGGCTGAAAACCGCGACCCGCGCGGGAAAGACGGGGCCCGGAAACGGCGCCGGAAAACGGAGGATGGAAAAATGAACGACGGTTTTCTCAAAATCGCGGCGGCGACGCCCAGGATCCGGGTCGCCGACTGCAAATACAACCTGGAATCGGTCTGGGCCCTGATGCTAGAATGCGAAAGACGCGGCGTCGCGGCCGTCGCGTTCCCGGAGCTTTGCCTAACGGGCTACACCTGCGGGGACCTGTTCCGGGACCGCGCGCTGATCTCCGGCGCGGAGGCCGCGCTCGCGGAGCTGCTCGCGCGCTCCCGGGAAACGAACCTGCTCGCGGCAGTCGGCCTGCCGGTCGCCGCGGGAGCGGAGCTCTACAACTGCGCCGCGGTTTTCTGCCGCGGGGAGCTGCTCGGCCTGGTGCCGAAGCGGAACCTGCCGAATTACAGCGAATTCTACGAGGCCCGCCATTTCTCGCCCGGGCCGGATTTCCGGCAGACCGCGCTGTGCGGGCGGCAGGTGCCGCTCGGGAGCGGCCTTGTGTTCCGCTGCCGCAGCATGCCGGAGTTCGCGGTCGGCGCGGAGATCTGCGAGGACCTGTGGGTACCGTGCGCGCCCTCCGCGGAGCTCGCGCGGGCCGGGGCGACGGTGATCTTCAACCTGTCCGCCAGCGACGAGGTCATCGGCAAGGCGCCGTACCGCCGGGACCTGGTCCGGATGCAGTCCGGGCGCCTGATCTGCGCCTACTGCTACGCCGACGCGGGCGAGGGGGAGTCCTCGACCGACCTCGTGTTCACCGGGCACCGGATCGTCGCCGAAAACGCGACGGTGCTCGCGGAATCGGAGCAGTTCACCACCGGCCTGACCACCGCGGACGTCGACCTCGGCCGCCTGTGCCAGGAACGCCTGCACATGACGACGTGGAAAAACGCGCCCGAAGCCCGCGAGATCGGGTTTTCGATGGATCTGCCGGAATTCGAGCTCGAACGGAAATTCCCGTCCCTGCCGTTCGTCCCGGACGACACGCGGGACCTTGCGGACCGCTGCGAGCTGATCCTGAACCTGCAGGCGGACGGGCTGAAGACCCGCCTGCGGCACACCGGTTCCCGGTGCGCGGTGATCGGCGTTTCCGGCGGGCTGGATTCCACGCTCGCGCTGCTCGTCGTCGCGCGGGCGTTCGACCGGCTCGGCCTTCCTCGCGGCGGGATCCTCGCCGTGACGATGCCCGGCTTCGGCACGACCGGCAGGACCCGGAGCAACGCGCAGCGCCTGACGGAGTTCCTGCACGCCCGGTTCCGCGAGATCCCGATCGGCGGCGCCGTGACGAAGCATTTTTCGGACATCGGCCACGACCCGGAAAACCGGGACGTCACCTATGAAAACGCGCAGGCGCGCGAACGCACGCAGGTGCTGATGGACCTCGCGAACCAATGCGGCGGCCTCGTGATCGGCACGGGCGATCTTTCGGAGCTGGCGCTCGGCTGGGCGACGTACAACGGGGACATCATGTCGATGTACGGGGTGAACTGCTCGATCCCGAAAACGCTCGTGCGCCATCTGGTCCACCACGCCGCCGTCACCGGGCCGCAGGGCCTGCGGGAGCTGCTGGAGGACGTGCTCGCGACGCCGGTCAGCCCGGAGCTGCTGCCGCCGGCGGAAAACGGCGAGATCGCGCAGAAGACCGAAAACATCGTCGGGCCGTACGAGCTGCACGACTTTTTCCTGTATTATATGATGCGGTTCGGCTTTCCGCCCGGAAAGATCTACCGCATGGCGGTTTCGGCATTCCGGGAGACTTACGACGGCGCGACGGTCAAAAAATGGCTCAAGGAATTTTACCGCCGCTTTTTCACGAATCAGTTCAAGCGGTCCGCGCTGCCGGACGGGCCGAAGGTCGGCAGCGTCGCGCTTTCTCAGCGCGGGGACTGGCGGATGCCGAGCGACGCCTCCGCCGCGCTGTGGATGGAAGAAATCGAAAAATTGTAGCGTCCGCCCAATTCCGGGGCGGACGGCGGGATGCGGGGGAATCGAAATGGCAAACGACGGCGCGGCGATCTTCGACCTGGACGGGACGCTGCTCGATTCGCTGGACGTGTGGGAAAAGGTGGACCGGGACTTCCTCGCGCGGCGCGGCCTGACGGTGCCGTCCGACTATTCGGACGCGGTCGCGGCGATGAGCTTCGGGGAAGCGGCGCGGTATACGGCGGACCGGTTCGGCTTTCCGGACAGCCCGGCGGAGCTGATCCGCGAATGGAACGGCATGGTCGCCAGCGAATACGCGCACAACATCGGCCTCAAACCCGGCGCGCGGGAGCTGCTCTCGGCGCTCTCCCGGCGCGGGATCCGGCTCGGCGTCGCGACCGCGCTGCCGGAGGAGCTGTACGGCCCGGCGCTGCGGAACAACGGGATCCACGGGCTGTTCGGGGCGTTCGCTTCCGTCCCGGAGGCGGCGCGCGGCAAGGGGTCCCCGGACCTCTATCTGCTCTGCGCGCGCAGGCTCGGCGTTTCGCCCGCCCGCTGCGTCGTCTTTGAGGACATGCTGCCGGGGCTGCGCGGCGCGAAGGCCGCGGGGATGGCCGCGTTCGGGGTGTTCGACAGCCGTTCCCCGCTGCGGGAGCGGGACGCCCGCTCCGCCGCGGACGGATATCTCCGGAACCTTTCGGAGCTCCTGGAGCCGGGCCGGCTCGACGCGCTTTTCCCGCCCCGGCCGGGCGCGGAATCCGCTCCGCCGTCCCGCTGAATCCCGCCGCGCCCCGTCACCGCCCGGAAAGGGCGGCGGAGAGCTTCGCGATCTCCTCCCCGTGCCCTTTCAGGTCGTTCGGCGTTTCGAGGATCATCGGCAGATTCCTGAGGGCCGGATGCTCCGCGACGCGGAGCAGGGCCTCGAAACCGATCGTCCCGAAACCGATCCGCTCGTGCCGGTCCCTGCGGCTGCCGGGCGGATTTTTGCTGTCGTTGAGGTGGACGGCGCGCAGGCGGGAAAGCCCGACGACGCGGTCGAACTCCTCCAGCACGCCGTCGAGGTCCCCGGCGACGTCGTAGCCGGCGTCGTACACATGGCAGGTGTCGAGGCAGACGCCGACCCGGCCGGAGCATTCCACGCGGCCGAGGATTTCGCGCAGCTCCCCGAAGCTGCGCCCGACCTCGCTGCCCTTGCCGGCCATGGTTTCGAGCAGCACGGTCGTCTTCTGCTCCTCTGAAAGAACGGCGTTGAGCGCCGCGGCGATCCGCCGGATCCCCTCCTCGGGGCCGCTTCCGACATGGCTGCCGGGATGAAAATTATAATAATTGCCGGGCAGCCGCTCCATGCGCGCGAGATCCTCCGCAAGCACACGGTTCCCGAACGCCCGGACCTTTTCGTTTTTGGAGCATACGTTCATGGTATAGGGCGCGTGGGCGACGAACGGGCCGAACCTGTTTTCGCGCAGGATCCGCAGAAACGCGCGTTCGTCGGCGGGGTCCGGAGCGCGGGCGGCGCCGCCGCGCGGATTGCGCGTGAAGAACTGGAACGTGTTCGCGCCGATGGACAGCGCGTCCCGGGCCATGGAGTCAAGGCCCTTCGCCGCCGAAAGGTGGCAGCCGATCCATCGCATCGCGATCCCTCTTTCCGTTTTCCTTTCCGCGGCCCGCCGGATCAGGCCCGGGCTTCTTCGTCCGAAGGCCGGCGGGCCGCGGCCGGCTCGGCCCGCTCCGCGGAAAGATACATGTCCCGCAGGTAGCGCTTTCCTGTTTCCGTGCGGAAAACGTGGTCCAGCACGGCCTGCGCCTCCTTCTTCGGGGCGCCGTCCTCATACAGATTGACCAGGAAATCGGCTTCGACCAGGATCTGGTAATCGCTGCCGTTGATCCCGGTATAGGTATGGTGGTGACCGATCAGGTAGCAGACCCGGTCGACGAACTCGGGCGGCAGGCCGAACGGCTCCAGCAGATTCCGCGCCACCGGCGGCCCCTCCTGCTCCTGACGGTATCCCGCGCTGGAGCCGTATTTCCGCTCGCTTTCGTGGATGCCGATGTCGTGCAGCACCGCCGCCGTTTCCAGAACGTCCCGTTCTTCGGGCGGCAGACCCTCTTCCCCGCCGATCGCCCTGGCGAGCGCGTAGACCTTCAGCGCGTGATGGATCCGTTTCGCGTCGCCCGCGTCGCAGCGGATCATTTCCGAAATAATTTTCTCTACCGGAATTTTCATATTCGTGTTTCCTCCCCTTTGATCCGCCCCGCGCGGCTCATGATCCAAATCAAAAAGACCGGCGGGGTACAGGTTCTTATTATATTCCCTTTTCGCGTTTTTGTACAGAGGGACTCCGACGGGGCCCGCGGCGGGCCGGGACCGGCTTTGAAAGCCGGAAAGGCGCGTCCGGAAGCCCGGGCGCGCCTTTCCAAATTTGGAAACGATCAAAATTTTCGAACGTGAAGTTTACTTGTTGCTCTGCGCCTGGACGGCCGTGACCGCGACCACGCCGACGATGTCCTCGGCCTTGCAGCCGCGGGAAAGGTCGTTGACCGGCTTCGCGATGCCCTGCAGGATCGGGCCGTAGGCGTCCGCCTTCGCGAGGCGCTCCACCAGCTTGTAGGCGATGTTGCCGACGTTCAGGTCCGGGAAGATCAGCACGTTCGCGCGGCCCGCGACCTTGCTGCCCGGCACCTTGGACTGCCCGACGGACGGAACCAGCGCCGCGTCCGCCTGGAGCTCGCCGTCCAGCAGCAGCTCCGGCGCCTTCCGCTTCGCGATCTTCGTCGCCTCGACGACCTTGTCCACCAGCTCGTCCTTGCCGCTGCCGTAGCTCGAGAACGAGAGCATCGCGACCTTCGGCTCCGCGCCGACCAGGCTCTGGAACGATTTGGCGGAGGCGATGGCGATTTCCGAAAGTTCGTCCGGATTCGGGTTGATGTTCAGGCCGCAGTCCGCGAACACGAACGTGCCGTTCTCGCCGTATTCGCAGTTCGGCACGTTGATGAGGAAGAAACCGGAGACCATCTTCGCATCGGGCGCCGTGCGGATAATCTGCAGCGCCGGGCGCAGCGTGTTCGCCGTGGAGTGGCACGCGCCGGAAACCATGCCGTCCGCGACGCCCTTCTTGACCAGCATCACGCCGAAATAGGTCCCGTCGCGCATCGTTTCTTCCGCCTTTTCCGGCGTCACGCCCTTCGCCTTGCGCAGCTCGTAAAACGTGTGGGCGTAATCGTCGTGCAGATCGGTGTTCGCCGGATCGATGATCCGCGCCCCAGACAGATCAAGACCCCCGGCGGCTTTTTTGACCTCCTGCTCGTTCCCGAGCAGAATCACGTTCGCGATCCCGCGCCTGATGATTTCGGCGGCGGCCGTCACGACCCGCTTGTCGGTGCCTTCCGGAAGGACGATCGTCTTTTTGTCCGCGATGGCCCTCTCGATCGTTTTTTCGATGAAATTCATTGGTGACATCCTCTCTTATATCCGTCAGATTTTCAACTTCCGTGAAATCCGGAACACTTCCCGTTTATTATACCTCTTTGAGCCGGCAAAAAAAAGGGCTATTCATATTTTCGCGGGGGGAAGCCCTCAATTTGCGCTTTGATCGTAATAATGCCCCGGCGCTCCGGTATAATGAAAGCCGTGTGCGAAATGGGAAACGAAAGGAGCACGGATATGAATGATTCCGCAGAGGTAGAAAGAATGTGCGCGGTGACGAAAGGACCGAACCACGGTCCCGCGCCGATCCCGGAGGAGGGCAAATGGGTCAGAGCCTATGAGATCAGGGACCTTTCCGGCCTGACGCACGGCGTCGGCTGGTGCGCGCCGCAGCAGGGCGCCTGCAAGCTGACGCTGAACGTGAAGGGCGGCATCGTGCGGGAGGCGCTGATCGAAACGGTTGGCTGCTCCGGCATGACGCATTCCGCCGCGATGGCGGCGGAGATCCTGCCGGGCAAAACGCTGCTCGAATGCCTGAACACCGACCTTGTGTGCGACGCGATCAACGTCGCGATGCGCGAGCTGTTCAAACAGCTCGCCTACGGCCGCAGTCAGACGGCTTTTTCCGAAGGCGGCCTTCCGGTCGGCGCGGGGCTCGAAGACCTGGGCAAGGGACTGCGCTCGCAGGTCGGGACCATGTACGGCACGCTTTCGAAAGGCGTGCGCTACCTCGAGATGACGGAGGGCTACGTCACGAAGCTCGCCCTCGACGAAAACGGCGAAGTCATCGGCTACCAGTTTGTCCGCCTCGGCAAGATGATGGAGGACATCCGCCACGGCGTCAGTCCCGACGAAGCCTACAAAAAGAACATCGGGCAGTACGGGCGCTTCGATCAGGCGGCGAAAACCATCGACCCGCGCGAAGAATGAGACCGGTATAGGGAGGACAAACAAAATGGCAAACGACGTACAGTTTGAAAATAAAGAGAGAAGACTGGCCAAGATCGAAAAGTGTCTCGCCGAATACGGCATCGAAAGCCTGGAGGCCGCGCGCGGCCTGTGCCTCTCGAAGGGCATCGACGTGGAGAAAATCGTCAGGGGCGTGCAGCCGATCGCGTTCGACAACGCGGTCTGGGCCTACACCCTGGGCTGCGCGGTCGGCCTTTCGACCGGCGTTTCCTCCGCGGCCGAAGCCGCCGAAAAGATCGGAGCCGGCCTGGAGGCCTTCACGATTCCCGGTTCCGTCGCGGAGCAGAGAACGGTCGGCCTCGGCCACGGCAGGCTCGGCGCGATGCTCCTGCGCGACGAAACGCAGTGCTTCTGCTTCCTTGCGGGGCACGAATCCTTCGCGGCGGCGGAAGGCGCGATCGGCATCGCCCGCTCGGCGAACTCCGCGCGCAAAAAACCGCTCCGCGTCATCCTCAACGGCCTCGGAAAGGATGCGGCGTACATCATCTCCCGCATCAACGGCTTCACCTACGTCAAGACGGATTTCGACTATTCTGGCGACAGGCTGAACGTCGTCGGGACCCGCGCGTTTTCGGACGGCGAGCGCGCGAAAGTGAAATGCTACGGCGCGGACGACGTGCGCGAGGGCGTCGCGATCATGCGGCTGGAGGGCGTGGACGTCTCGATCACCGGCAACTCGACGAACCCGGTCCGCTTCCAGCATCTGGTGGCGGGCACCTACAAAAAATGGGCGCTCGAAAACGGCAAAAAATATTTCTCCGTCGCGAGCGGCGGCGGCACCGGCCGCACCCTGCACCCGGACAACGTGGGCGCCGGCCCCGCCTCCTACGGCCTGACGGATTCGCTCGGCCGCATGCACGGCGACGCGCAGTTCGCGGGCTCCTCCTCCGTGCCGGCGCACGTCGAGATGATGGGCCTGATCGGCATGGGCAACAACCCGATGGTCGGCGCGACGGTCGCCTGCGCGGTCGCGGTCTACCAGGCAACGTGACGCCGCATCCTTCGGCCCGCCGGGCGGCGCTGTTCCGTCCGCGCGGACCCAGGCGGACAACGCCGCCTCGCTCGCGCCGCAGCGGAACCTGGGCTTTACCGTTTCCGCGCGCGTCGTCCGCTTCCTGACGGCCGCGCCGCAGACGCCTCAAAACGGAAAATGACAATCTTTTAAACGGTATGACAGTTTTGTCATACCGTTATTTCCCTCTTTTTTACGGCCGGCAAATGGAGTATAATAAAAGCGGAGATTTTGCCGGCTATTTTCACCCTGAGCGTTGAAAGGAACCGATCCGCCGATGCAGCTGAGAAACGAAAGAGTCATGCGCCGCCGTTCCAAGCGCAGAGGGCTTTTTTTGTGGAGAAGCGCCCTGTGCCTGTGTCTCCTTTCGCTGCTGTTCGCAGCGGCGCGGGGAACCACCGCCGTCATCGAGGGCATGTCCAGCCCCCGGACGGATTCCTCCGCGCGGGAGGACCTTTCCAGCGCGGGTCCCCCCGCTTCTGCGGCCCTTCCGGCGGCCGCCCCCGCTTCGTCCGCTCCGGCGTCCGGCCTTCCGGCGCAGAGGCAAAAGCCCGAAGCACGGTTCGACGACGCGCTGTTCATCGGGGACAGCCGGACGGAGGCGCTGCGCAACTACGACGGGCTGGACGGCGCGACGTATTGCGCGCTCAAGGGTCTGATGGTCAACACGGTCTACACCAGACGGGAAATCAGCGTGCACGGAAAAAAAATGACGGTCATGCAGGCGGCCGCCGCGCAGAAATACGGAAAAATCTACGTCATGCTGGGCCTCAACGAGCTCGGATGGTCCAGAACGGAGACGTTTGTTTCGGATTATAAAAAAATCGTCGGGGACCTTCGGAAAGAACAGCCCGGGGCGCGCATCTACCTTCAGTCCGTTCTTCCGGTCTCCGCGAAAAAATCCTCCGGCAGCTCCGTTTACAACAACGATAAAATCGCCTCTTACAACGCGGCGATCCAAAAGATCGCCGCGGAGGAAGGCGCCGTTTTCCTAAACGTCGCGCAGGCGGTTTCGTCCGGGGGGGCTCTTCCGCCCGAGGCTTCCGCCGACGGGGTGCATCTGAATTCCGCCTACTGCGCAAAGTGGTGCGCATACCTGAAAACGCACACCGAACCATGAATTTTTTTGGGGGAATTCGAATGAAAAAGGGAATTTGGAGCATCCTCGCCGCGCTTTTGATCCTCCTGCCCGGCTGCACCGGCGGCGGAACCCGTTCCGCGGATGTGGAAAAAATCGCGGAAGAGCTGATTTCGTCCGTGAAATTCCAGGACGAGATGTCCAAGACCGGGAAGGACACGGCCGTCAAGATCTACGGCATGGAGGCCGCGGACGTGGTCCGGGCCGGCGTGTACGAAAGCACGGGCGCGACGGCCGAGGAGGTCGCCGCGTTCGAGGCGAAGGACGGGGCGGCCGCCGCGCGGATCAGGGAAAAAGTCGGCGAGCGGGTCGAAACGCAGCGCGCCGGCTTTCAGGATTACCGGCCCGCGGAAATGGAAAAACTCAAGGATCCGGTGATCGCGGCGAAGGGAAATTATGTGGTGCTCTGCGTTTCCGGCGACAACGCCAAAGCGAAAAAGGTCATCGGCTCCTATCTGAAATAAAAGACAAAAAACAGAAAGCGCCGCCCTTCCCCAAAACCGGGGAAGGGCGGCGCTTTGTCACGGGCTGCGGAAACGCGGGACCAGCAGAATCGCGGCCGTCCAGAACGCCTCGTAGATCGTCAGGGCCGTGAGGCTGAGCTGGGAAAGGCCGGAATACAGCGACAGGAACGCGACGAGCGCGAATCCGAGCGCGACGGCCGCCGCCTGGAGCGCGACGGCGACGACGACGTTGCCGCGCTGCCGCACGCATCCGGTCAGCAGGCGGATCATCGCGAACGGGCGGCCCTTGGTCGCCAGCAGCGCGTCCGCGCGGCCGGGCGGGGCGGAAACCAGGTCCGCGTACACTTTTCCCAGTTTTTCCGGCAGAACGGAAACCGAGTTTTCCTCCACGCCGAAACACTCCGAGATCAGCCGCGGCGTCACGTTCGGGTCGCTGGTGCGCACGATCAAACAGATGCCGCTGCGCTCCATGCGCCGCAGCTCCTGGGAACGGCGCAGGTCGGAGCGGTAGGTGACGAGGAACATGGCCACAAGCTCCCCGCCGGAGGCGAGATAAACGAGCTTTCTGCCGCTCTGCAGGTATTTCCTCTCGTAATCCCTCGACGGCGGCTCGATCCCGTGCGCCTTCAGGAGTTCCCGCCCGCCGACGAGAATCTGCCTGCCGGAAACGGTCCCGACCACGCCCCCGCCGTCCTCGTAGGCGGTTTCGCCGACCTTCGGCAGGATCTCACGGCGGCTTTTGATGATCTGGTCGAACAGATCGGCGAGCGGGCCGCCCACCGTGCCCATCAGCGCGGCGGCGTCGAGGATCGCGTCGTCGATGCGCTGCCCGGCGAACGTGCGGATCCCGTTCAAAATCACCGTCCCGCGCGGGAACAGATCCTGCGCGTCGAGCATCACGGCGTTGACCTCGCTGAGGCGCCGGACCGCCTCCCAGCCGGAAATCATCGACCCGCTGCGCCGCGCGAGGCCGCTCAGGCGGGAGACGGGCAGGTTGGCGCAGAGCATGTTCGCCATCGGCGCGCAGACGCAGCAGGAAGCCGCGAACGCGGTGAGCGCCGAAACCGCGCTGCCGGTCCGGAACGCGCATCCGACGCAGAGCGCGAGGCTGAGGACGAACCCCACGGGCGCCAGCACCTGCGAAACGCGCTCGGCCGGATCCGGCGCGTATGAGAGGCTGAGGAAATTCCGCAGGAACGAGGCTTTGGACTGGTAGGCGATGCACGGTTCGCCGAGCACGCGGTCCTGCGCGAGCTTGATCGCCGTGTTGTAGTCGTCGTAGATCCGCACGGCGGACCGCTGCTCCGGGGACGAAACATACCGGAAATTCAGCAGGATCCGGCGGGCCATGCTGAGTTTTCCCGCGGCGTTCAGGAACAGCGCCGCGGCGACGAGCGGCGCGTACAGGCCGAATCCCTGCGGGACGCCGAAGGCGAGCAGCAGGACGGTCTGGATCAGGGCGGAAAGCACGGCGACGGCGACGGCGCTGTCCGCGTTCGCCCGGAACGTCGTCAGTCCCTTGACGCCGTTCCAGAGGGCCGGGTAGCTGAACGCGGCGGCAACGGTCAGGAAAACGAGCTGCACGACCGCGACATAGGGGCCGCCGGCCAGTCTATGTAGCGCCGGCGGGAGCGCCGACGGATGCTCCGCCAGGATGCCGAGCGCGGTCATCAGCACCGCGGAAAGCCCGGTCACGGCCAGCCGCAGCAGAAGCCGCGTGACGTTTTTCAGAAGCTCGTTGCGCACGGAAGGCGCGTCCGAAGGATCCGTGTAGTCGTCCAGCTCCTCCTGCTCCGCTTCGGGTTCCTCGGGCGGCTCGGTCTCCTCCTCGGAACCGAACAGGCGAAACTTCTTTTTGTGCTCCGGCGGGCGCGGCCCCTCGTCCTCTCCGCCGTGCAGCGGGATCGGCGGGGCGGGTGGCCCTTCCGCTTTCTCCGGGACCGTCGGGGACGGTTCCGGCCCGCTCCCGGCGGGGCGCCGGGCTTCCCCGTCCTCTCCGGGCGGCGCGGCGTTCCCCGGCGCGGGGGGCTCCGGCGCGGGACGCTGCGGAAACGGGATCGGCTCCGGCTTCGCCGCGGGATGCGCGGCCGCCTCCGCGGCCAGCAGCTCCCGCAGGCCGGTCGGCCGGATGACGTGGATCGGCGCGCCGCCGCACCGGTACTGCGGCGGCGTCCTGCCCTCCGGCTCCGTTTCCGGCGGCGGGGTCCGCCCCTCGTCCTTCGCTTCCGGCGGCTTCGGGACGGGTTCGCGCACGGGCGCGGGCGGCCTTTCCTCCGTCTTCAGCGCGCCGGCGTCCTCCTCCCGGACGCGGGCGGCCGGTCCGGGGACCCCTTCGGCATCCGGCGTCCGCCCCATCGTGATCCCCGGACGGGACGGCGGGGGAGGGACCCGGCCGGGCGCGGGACGGGAGGGCTCCGGTTCCCGCCGCGGCCCGGGCGTCACGGGCGGCTGCGGGGCGGGGCGCTCCGGCGCGGGAACTTCCGGCTCCCGGCGGGGAGCCGGAACCTCCGGCCGGCCGGAGGGCTCCTCCCGAGGCAGGATCTCCTCCGGGTCCAGCCCGGCTTTCTCCATGACCTTCCGCAGGCGCTCGCCGCGTTCCCGGTGGATGCGCCGGACCGTTTCGTCCAGGCCCTGTTCCTCCGGCCCCTGTTGGTCCCGGTCGAACAGATAGCCGAACTTCGGGCCCTCCGGCGCCCCGCCGCCCGGTCCGTCCTCTTTCGCCCTCTCTGTTTTCCCTGTTTCCTCCGGCTTTCGATCCGTTTCGCTCTTCGGTTCCTCGAAGACCGTCTTTTCGTATTCCTTCCGGTATTCCTCCAGCGGGCGGAGCTGGAGTCCGTAATAGAGGTCCTCCTCCTCGCGGAACCCGTCCTGCTTTTTCTTTTTGCGCCTCAGCCACGAAAAACGGCGCTTTTTGCCGCTTTCCCCTTCCGGCGGGGCGGGCGTCCCGCCGGGGTCTTCCGGCCCGGGATGCTGAGCGCCCGCTTCCATGTTCAGCGCTTTCTGCGCGCCGCGGAGGACCTCCTCGTCCGGGGACTGCGCGCGGTCCGGACGGGGAACCGGAACTTTTTCGCGGCTTTTGCTGATGCGCGCCTCCGCCAGGATTTCCTCGACGGAATAATCCCTGCGCGGAGTCTTTCCGTTTTCGTCCATTCGATCCGCTCTCCCGTGTTATTTTGTCCGAATGCCGAGCCGCTGCCGGGCGACCTCGTAGCAGATGACGCCGCACGCGACCGAAGCATTAAGCGAATTTATCTTGCCCCTGATCGGGAGGGATATTACAAAATCGGATTTTTCTTTGACCAGGCGGCCGACGCCGAACCCCTCCGAGCCGATGACGACCGCGACGGGGCCGGTGTAGTCGAAGCCGCACCACGGCTCGCCGTCCAGGTCCGCCGCGTAGATCCACATGCCGCGTTTCTTGAGCCCGTCCAGCGCCGCGGCGAGGTTCGTCACCCGCGCGACGGGGACGTATTCCACCGCGCCGGCGCTCGATTTTCCGACGGCCCACGTCAGCCCGACGCTGCGCCGCTCGGGCAGGATGACGCCGTGCGCGCCCGCGCACTCCGCCACGCGGATCACCGCGCCGAGGTTGTGCGGATCCTCAAGGCCGTCCGCCACGATCAGGAACGGCGCTTCCCCGCGCTCCCGCGCCAGCCGGAACATGTCGTCGACGGTCGCGTATTCCTTCGCGGCGGCGACGGCCGCCACGCCCTGATGCGCCGCGCCCGCGCACAGGCGGTCGAGTTTTTTCGGGTCCGCTTCCTTGACCGGGACGCCGCGGCGCCTCGCCTGCTCGGCCAGCGCCGCGGCCGGGCCGGACCGCGCGCCCCGCGCAAGGTACACGCAGTCGATCGCGCGCCCGCCGCGCAGCGCCTCCGCGACGGCATTCCTGCCGGCGATCACGCCGTTTTCCCGCTGTGTTTTTCCGCCGTTTTCCAAAAGCAAACCTCTCCCGCATCCCGGACGCGCCCGCGTCCGTCGTCTTTCCTGTTATTATACCATAATTTCCGCGGGACCGGGCGGATTTTCCAAGAACTTTTCCCCGGTCCCGCGTTTCCGCCCGGACGGAAAACGCGGGCGGAACCCGGTCTTTCCACCGGGATTTTGAATCTTTTCGTGAAACATGCAGCGGGAAAACGCCCGTCCCGCGCGATTTATACTGCTTGTATTTGCATCCGTTGACATAATATCCGTGGGGAACCTGTTGAAAACCCTGTGGAAAGTGTTGAGAAGTTCAGCGGTACAAGCAGTGGAAACGGTGGATTTGAAAAATATGCATGATCGATTATGTCAACCGAATCGCGCGGGGCGTTTAACCGGGAGTATTGACGGACCGGTTGAATCCGGCCGAAAGGAATCGTATAATAGGGCCGTGGGCCGGTTGCGCGGCCGCGAAAGGGAGGTGGGGACCGTGCCGGTCCGTCTGGAAACGCTCGGGCAGTCGCTGGACTGCGGGCAGTGCTTCCGCTGGAAAAAGCTGCCGGACGGCTCCTGGGAAGGGGCCGCGGGACCGCATTTCGCGCGCTTCACGGCGAAAAATCTGGACCGGGCGCTTGCGGGCGGATTCTGGCGGAATTACTTCGACCTCGGCCGCGATTACGACGCGATCCGGGAATCGCTCTGCGCGCTCGACCCGGTCCTCGCCCGGGCGGCACGCTACGCGCCGGATCTGCGGATCCTGAACCAGGATCCGTGGGAGGCGCTCTGCTCCTTCCTGCTCTCCCAGTGCAACAACATCGGGCGGATCAAGGGGTTGATCGGCCGGCTGTGCCGCGCGTACGGCGAGGACCGCGGCGGCTTCCGGTCCTTTCCGCCGCCGGAGGCGCTCGCCCGGCTTTCGGAAGCGGACCTGCGCGCGCTCGGGTGCGGATACCGCGCCGCCTATGTGCTGGACGCGGCGCGCCGGGTTTCGGACGGGCGGCTCGATTTCGGCCTTCTGCGCCGGCTGCCGCTCGCCGAGGCGCGCCGGATCCTGATGCGGACCGCGGGCGTCGGCCCGAAGGTCGCGGACTGCGCGCTCCTCTACGGCCTGCACCGCCTGGAAGCGTTCCCGACGGACGTGTGGATGAAGCGGGCGATGAAAACGCTGTTCCCGGGCAAAAAGCCGGAGGACTTCGGGCCGTACGCGGGCATCGCCCAGCAGTACGTCTTCCATTACAGCCGGCATCACCCCGGGCTCTTCCGGCGGGGAACCCCCGCGGGCGGCGGCCCGAAGTCAGGATAAGGCGCTTTGCGCCAATTTTCATATTTATCTTTTCCGGAAACTGCGGTATAATAGAATCAAATTTGAAAACCGGGAGGAAATGCCGATGTCATTGGTCAATACAACGGAAATGTTTCAGAAGGCGTACAAGGGCGGATACGCGATCGGGGCGTTCAACGTCAACAACATGGAGATCGTGCAGGGGATCATGGGGGCGTGCGCGGAGCTCAAAGCGCCGGTGATCCTGCAGGCCTCCGCGGGCGCGCGCAAATACGCGACCCACACCTATCTGGTCAAGCTGGTCGAGGCGGCGGTCGTGGAGCATCCGGAGCTTCCGGTCGCGCTGCACCTGGACCACGGCGGGTCCTATGAGATCTGCAAGGACTGCATCGACGGCGGCTTTACCAGCGTGATGTACGACGGCTCCGCCAAGCCGTACGAGGAGAACGTGGAGGAATCCCGCAGGGTTGCGGAGTACGCGCACAAGTACAACGTCACCGTCGAGGCGGAGCTCGGCAAGCTCGCCGGGGTAGAGGACACCGTGAACGTCGCCGACGACAAGGCCCAGTACACCGACCCGGACCAGGTGCAGGATTTCGTCAAGCGCACCGGCGTCGATTCGCTCGCGATCGCCATCGGCACCAGCCACGGCGCTTACAAGTTCAAGCCCGGACAGAAGCCGCAGCTCCGTTTCGACATTCTGGAGGAGGTTTCCAAGCGCCTTCCCGGATTCCCGATCGTCCTGCACGGCGCGTCGAGCGTGATCCCGGAATTCGTCGAAACGATCAACCGGTACGGCGGCAAGATGCCGGGCGCGGTCGGCGTTCCGGAGGACATGCTGCGCCGCGCCGCGACGATGGCGGTCTGCAAGATCAACATCGACTCCGACCTGCGCCTCGCGATGACGGCGACCGTGCGCAAATACCTTGCGGAGCACCCCGACGTGTTCGATCCGCGCAAGTATCTCGGCCCGGCCCGCGAGGCCATCCAGGGCATGGTCGCGCACAAGATCACCGCGGTCCTCGGCTGCGCGGGCAAGGCGGCGGACTGAGCCCGCTTTCTCCGGTTCCCCGCGGCGCGCGGGGGAAATAAAAGCATATTCGGCGGGACGGCGTTCAGCCGCTTCCCGCCTTTTTGCTTTCGAAAAGAAGCTGTTCTATTTTAAGCGCACTCGCTTCATTTCCCGGGCCCCCCGTCGTCCATGGGAAGTGGATGACTGATCGAGCGCTCCGGGGTTGATGACAGGTGCCGGGGGGCGTCGGGGGACCGTCCGGTCCGGACTCGCCTCCGGCGCCCGCGACTTTCGGTTCATTCTGATCCGAGACTTCTTTTTCGCTCCGGGTACGCACGGCTGTGGTGCGATCGGGAACATCAGTCCCCCTTCCCCGGGCATATGATGTCTTTCGCGCCTACGGCGGACACAACTTGAGCCGAGTGTTAATGCCAAAATAATTTTCGACGCGCCGGGGACGCC
>ENA-UOOI01001727-UOOI01001727.1-fermentation-metagenome-genome-assembly--contig:-NODE-1727-length-21394-cov-279.042692_pt1 | contig 21394 bp, 17 predicted proteins | sample MGYA00245779_ERZ724027 | MGnify/ENA primary metagenome ERZ724027 (study PRJEB28704, sample SAMN03018318) | fermentation metagenome | biome: anthropogenic terrestrial biome; feature: soil...
TCCGGAAGGGGAAGGCCGATGGTTTTCAGCAGCCTGTTTTTTGTGTTTGTGTTTCTGCCGGTTTCGCTCGCGGCGTATTATCTGGTGCCGCGGCGCGGGCGCAACCTGTGCCTGATGCTTTTCAGCCTGGTGTTCTACGCCTGGGGCGAGCCGGTCTACGTTCTGCTGATGCTGTTCGCCGTGTGCTTCGACTACGCCGCCGGCCGCCTGATGGAGCGCGCGAAAAGCCCGCGCGGCAGAAAGGCCGTGCTGGCCGTCGCCGTGTGCGCGGACTTGGGGATGCTGGGCTTCTTCAAGTACGCGGGGCTGTTCGCGCAGACCGCGGCCGCGCTCACGGGGCTGCCGGTTCCCGCGCCGCAGGTCGCGCTGCCGATAGGCATCTCGTTCTACACGTTCGAGTCGATTTCGTATATTGTGGACGTTTACCGCGGGGACGCGCCCGCGCAGAAGAATTTTGTCAGCTTCGGCACGTACCTTTCGCTTTTCCCGCACCTGACAGCCGGGCCGATCATCCGCTACCGCGACATGGCCGCCCAGCTTGAGGGCCGCCGCCCCACAAAGGCGCAGTTCTGCGAGGGGTGCCGGCGCTTTCTGCTCGGCATGTTCAAAAAGGTGCTGCTCGCCGACCAGCTCGCCCAGATTGCGCAGCAGGTGCACTGGTTCGGCTCGCCCTCGGTGCTGAGCGCGTGGGCCGGCGCGCTGGCCTTCACGTTCCAGATTTATTTCGATTTTGCCGGGTACACCGACATGGCCGTCGGCATCGGGCGCATGTTCGGCTTCATCCTGCCGGAAAACTTCGACTTGCCCTACATTTCCCGCAGCGCGCGGGAGTTCTGGCGGCGCTGGCACATGACCCTCGGCGGCTGGTTCCGCGACTACCTGTATATCCCGCTGGGCGGCAACCGGTGCTCCCGGCTCAAAAACATCCGCAACCTCGCCGTCGTGTGGGTGCTCACCGGCCTGTGGCACGGCGCAAGCTGGAACTTCGCCCTCTGGGGCGCGTACTGGGGCGTGCTGATTATCTGCGAGAAGCTGTTCCTGCAGAAGGCGCTGGAGCGCGTCCCGGCGTTCTTCCGGTGGCTGTATGCGTTCCTCGCGGCCGTGGTCGGCTGGGTGTTTTTCGATTACACCGACCTTTCGGCGGCGTTCCGGATGCTGGGGGCCATGTTCGGATTCGCGCCCGGCGCGGACCGGCTGGGCGTGTACTCGCTGCTGACCGGCGGCGCGCTGCTGGCACTGGCGGCGGTCGGCAGCTCGCCCCTGCCCGCCCGCGCGGCCCGGCGCCTGCGTGCCGGGGGCGGGGCGGCCCGCACGGCGTGGTGCGCGGGGTACGCGGGCCTGGCGGCGCTCTCGCTCGCGGCCCTGGTGGGGAACCAGTACAGCCCGTTTCTGTATTTTCGCTTTTGATGATTGGCGGTGTGTGAGTTGAAGGATTCCGGGTTCTGCGCCCGATTTGCGGCGGCGCTGCTGATTTTCGGCATCGCAGCCGGAGCCGCCGCGCTGATTTTCACCCCGAAGCGGGAATTCTCCGAACAGGAAAACCGCGCGCTGGAGCCGCCGCCGAAGCTCACCCTCGATTCCCTGCGGGACGGCAGCTTCATGAAGTCCGCGGAAAGCTATGTCGGCGACCATTTCGCGCTGCGCACGCAGCTTGTCTCTTTAAACACGTCGTTCCGGCTGCTGCTGGGCCGGCGCGACTTCGCGGCGGACTATTCCGCCGACCCCGCGCAGGGCGGCGTCTATTTCGGCAGGAACGGCCATCTGTACGAGGTGCTGCTGCCCGACCGCACGGGCGTGTTCCGCCGCAACGCCGCCGCGCTCGGCGCGTTCGCGCAGCGGGCGGGCGTCCCGCTCACGGTGCTGCCCGTGCCCTCCGGCGCGCAGGAGCAGCCGGAGAACCTGCCGCTTTCCGCCCCCGGCCACGACCAGCGTGAGGAGCTGAACGCCCTGCGCGCCGCCGCCGGGCCGGGCACGGAAGTCGTGGACGTGTTCGACGCCCTGAGCCTGAAAAAGACCGGCCGGGACTATTACTTCAAGACCGACCACCACTGGAACGCCGCCGGCGCCTACGCGGGCTACCGCGCGCTCGTAAAAGCGATGGGCCTGCCGGCCGCGCCGCAGTCGGCGTTCACGTACCGCGCCGCGAAGGAGCCGTTCTACGGCACGCTCTACTCCAAGGCGATCTTCACCGGCCAGCAACCGGACCTCTTCGAGCTTCCGTACGGCAAAAACTGGTCCGGCCTCACGCAGCAGGTCGGGCGGAAAACCTACTCCGGAATATACAGAGAGGAATATTTAAGCAGAAAAGACAAATATTCCGCCTATCTGGGCGGCAATCCCGCCGTGACGGTCGTGCGCAACCCCTCCGCGCCGGGCGGCAAACTCCTCCTGCTCAAGGATTCGTTCGCCAACAGCCTGGTGCCGTACCTCTGCGAAAACTTCTCCGAAATCCACCTGGTGGATTTGCGGTATTACAATCAGGATATTTATAAATATATAAAACAGAACGGAATCAAAAAAGCGGCCGCGGTTTACAGCATCAGCCAGCTCTGCGAGATTCCGCTCGCCAACAAGCTGCTGCGGTAGCTCACAGCGCGGTCAGCCTGGCCGTCGGGTAGTACCACGCGAGGATGGCGCGGTAGTCGGCCCCCTGCCGCGCCATGGCCTGCGCGCCCACCTGGCTCATGCCGACGCCGTGCCCGTACCCCTTGACGGTGAAGGTGCATTTGCCGTTCGCCCACGCGGCGGTGAAGTTCGCCGACCGCAGGCCGAACGCCGAGCGCGCGCTGTTGCCCGTGACGCTCTGCCCGCCGAGCAGCACGGTTTTGACGGTGCCCGCGGGGGTGCGCTCGATTTTCCCGACCCACGCGGATTCCGGGCCGCTCAGGTCCGCATGCGGCGCGGCCTGCAGAATCCGCTTTTTCATCTCGTCCGGCGCGTAGGAGACGCTGGTCTGGAAGCCGCCCGCGAACGCGTCCATCGGGCTGGCCACGGAGACCAGGTACGGGCGCTTGGAGCCCCACACGTTCTCCGAAGCCTCCGTGTTGCCGGAGGAAATCGCGAAGTAGGTCGCGTCGATCAGCTCCCCGCCGCAGGTCAGCACCTGGCCGGAAACGGCGTCCGCTGCGGCCGAGAGGTTTTTGTACCAGGCGTCGAAATTTTTGCCCCAGCGCTGCCGCATCTGCGCTTCGGGGACATAGGTGTGCCAGTTTTCCGGCTCGGCGGAAAAGTCGGCGCCCTTGAGGGAGGCGTCCGGCTTGCCGCTGCGGTTTTCCCGCAGGCGGCTGTAATAGGTGTAGCAGGCCACGGCCTGCGCTTTCAGGGCTTCCTGCCCCGCAAGGGGCGACATCTCGGCCGCCACGGCGCCGCGCAGAAACGTGCGGTCGTCCACGGAAAGAACCTGCCCCGTTTTCGCGTCCAGGATCCGGAACTGCTTTCCGTTTGCGGCGGGCAGCCGGGCGGCGCTGCCCGGCTGCGGCGAGGACGGGCGCTTTGCCGCGGCGCCGCCGGTCAGCGCGAGAAACGGAATCAGAAACATCGCGAGGAACAGAACCAGACCAAGCAGAAACGCGCCTTTTCGTTCGGACATCCTTTTCAACCTCCCGCTCTGTAAAACAGTCTTACATAGTCAAAAAACAGAGAATTCATTTTTTATTCACAAGCCGCCGTAACGGCGCCTTCGATTCGATAAATATGAAAGAAAACGCGCTGTTTTGTGCAGAATACAGCCTCTTTTCTCTTGACTTTGTCCTCCGCCTGATATAGAATGGGACCGATTGAAAGATTTTGCCGCGCTTTTCGTACAGGCTGCGGCCGTATTTTTTGTTTGGAGCTTACTGGAGGATGATTGCGCATGGAGTTGGAGCCGCAGTTGGAGCAGCAGGATGTTTCGCAGGAGGAACGCCACAGGGAGCTGAAATCCCTCTGCGACGAGTACAGGGCGAACAACAGGATTTCCCCTGATAAATTCGACCTTTACAACGTGAAGCGCGGCCTTCGGAACCCCGACGGGACCGGCGTGCTGGCGGGTCTGACGCTGATCTGCAACGTGCACGGGTATCTGATTGCCGACAGCGAGCGTGTCCCGGACAAGGGCAAGCTGACCTACCGCGGCATCGACCTGAACGACATCGTGGACGGATGTATCCGGGAGAACCGCTTCGGGTACGAGGAAGTCGCCTGGCTGCTGCTTTTCGGGAAGCAGCCCACGCGCGGCCAGCTGGACCGGTTCTGCAAGGTGCTGAACAGCTACCGCGAGCTGCCCGAATATTTTGCGGAGGACATGATCATCAAGGCGCCGTCGCGGAACGTGATGAACAAGCTCGCGCGCTCGGTTCTGGCCCTGTATTCCTACGATGACAACCCGGACGACCCGTCGCTGGAAAACAACATGCGCCAGTCCATCCAGCTCATTGCCCGCCTGCCCACCGTCATGACGTACGCCTATCAGGTCAAGCGCCGGCATTTCGACAAAAAAAGCATGTACTTCCACCCCATCGACCCGACCCAGTCCACGGCGGAGTCCATTCTGAACGCCATCCGCCCCGACCGCGTCTTCACCGACGAGGAAGCCAAGCTGCTGGACATCTGCATGATGATCCACGCCGAGCACGGCGGCGGCAACAACTCCACGTTCACCACGCGGGTGCTGTCCTCCACGGGAACCGACATCTATTCCACGATTGCCGCGGCGATCGGCTCGCTGAAAGGGCCGCGCCACGGCGGCGCCAACCACCGGGTCATGATGATGATGCGGGAGCTGATGGCGAATGTGAAGGACTGGGAGGATGAGGACGAGGTCAGCGCCTACCTCGAAAAAATCCTGCGCGGCGAGGCGTGCGACCATACCGGGCTGATTTACGGAATCGGCCATGCGGTCTACACGCTCTCCGACCCGAGGGCGGTCATTCTGAAAAAGCGGGCGGCCAAGCTGGCGCAGGAGCGCGGGATGCTGGATGAGTTCCGCCTTTTCGAGCGGGTGGAAAAGCTGGCGCCGCGGGTCTTTGCGAAGGTGACGGGGAAGAAGAAAGTCATGTGCGCCAACGTGGATTTTTATTCCGGCCTGGTTTACAAGATGCTCAATATTCCGCCGGACCTTTACACGCCGCTGTTCGCCGTCTCCCGGATTGCGGGCTGGTGCGCCCACCGGATGGAAGAGATGACCACCTGCGGGCGCATCATACGCCCCGCGTACCGCTCGCTGACGAAAAACGTCCCGTATGTCCCGATTGGTGAACGGAAAGAATAAGGAGGGTCTGTCTGTGAAACGTGCTTGGATTGTTTTCGCGGTGACCGCGGCGTATATTGTTCCCACACGCATTTGGGCGATGTTTCGGTTTGCGGACCCCAAAACGGGATTTTATACGGACGGGGGGTGGACGGTCGGAATCCTGTCCGTTTTTCTGGCCGTCTGCGCCGCGGCAATTCTGGTTCTGAGCGCCCGCAGCCGGCTTCCCGGCGCGTCCGGGGAGCCGATGCGCAGCGTCCCCGCGGCGATCTCCGGGGCTGCGGCCGGTGTGGCGGTCGCCCTCCAGTCGGCCGTGTCCCTGGCCGTGCCCGCGGCGGACGCCGGCGCGCTGGACTGGATTTTTGCGCTCTGCGGCATCCTTGCCGCCGCCGCGCTTCTGACGGCCGCCTACGGCTTCGCCTCCGGCGGCGCGCCCCTGCGGAGGCTTCCGGTCCTGGCGCTGATGCCGTCCGTCTGGGGATGCCTGGGGATGGTTCTGCTGTTCATCCGTTATGCCGCGACGGTCAACCGGCTGGAAAACCTCTACCATACATGTACGGCGGCGTTTCTGCTTTTATTCCTGTTTTCCCAGGCGAAGCTGCTGACCGGCATCGACAGTGCGAAGAGCGGCAGGCGCGTTTTCGGGTACGGCCTGGCGGCGGCGACGCTCACGGCCGCGACCGCGGTCCCCAATCTGGCGCTGTATTTTTCCGGGCGGGGGACGCTCGGCCTTTTCCCGACCGGTCTGCATGCGGCGAACCTCTTCCTCGCGGCGTACGCGCTGTGCTACCTTGCCGCCGCCGGCCGCCGGGCGGGCGCGCCCGCCGCTTTCCCCGCCGCACGGGAAGATGCCCCGGCGGAAGGGCGGCCCGGCGGGGAAGAAACGGACGGGGAGCCGGACGTTCTGAAGAGCTGCGCCGATTTTCTGAACAGCCGCTACGGCTGGGAAGAAAAATTCGTAGGAGCTGCGGAAAACGCCCGAAAGACCGCGGAAAATGGGAAAGGGTAGTTAAATTATTATCAGAATCCCTTGTAAAATGCCCGCAGATGCTATAAAATAACAGTAGAGAAAGAACTTCAAATATTTCAGGAGGTAGCGATTTATGGCTATTAAAATTGGCATCAACGGTTTCGGCCGCATCGGCCGTCTGGTCTTCCGCGCCGCCGTCGCGCAGCCGGGAAAATTCCAGATTGTCGGCATCAACGACCCGTTCATCGCCCTTGACTATATGGTCTACATGGTCAAGTACGACACCATGCACGGCCATTTCGACGGCGACATCAAGGCCGAGAACGGCAAGCTGGTCGTGAACGGCGCGAAGATTGACGTGTTCGCAGAGAAAGATCCTTCCCAGATTCCGTGGGGCAAAATCGGTGCGGAATACGTCGTGGAATCCACGGGCGTTTTCCCGACGACCGAAAAGGCTTCCGCTCACCTGAAGGCGGGCGCGAAGAAAGTCGTGATTTCCGCTCCTGCGAAGGACAAGGTTACCCCGACCTTTGTGTGCGGCGTCAACCTCGACACCTACAGGAAAGACATGAAAGTCGTTTCCAACGCGTCCTGCACGACGAACTGCCTCGCCCCGCTCACCAAAGTCGTCAACGACAAGTTCGGCATCGTCGAGGGCCTGATGACGACGGTCCACTCCACCACCGCGACCCAGAAGACGGTGGACGGTCCTTCCAAGAAAGACTGGAGGGGCGGCCGCGCCGCTTCCGGCAACATCATCCCGTCCACGACCGGCGCCGCCAAGGCCTGCGCGCTCGTGATCCCCGCCGTGAAGGGCAAGCTGACCGGCATGTCCATGCGCGTGCCCACGCTGGACGTTTCCGTCGTGGACCTGACCGTCCGCCTTGCGAAGCCGACCACTTACGACGAAATCTGCAAAGCCATGAAAGAAGCCTCCGAGGGCGAGCTCAAAGGCATCCTCGGCTACACGGAAGATATGGTCGTCTCCTCCGATTTCCTGGGCGACCCGCGCACTTCCATCTTCGACGCGAAGGCCGGCATCATGCTGAACGACCACTTCGTCAAGCTGGTAGCCTGGTACGACAACGAATGGGGCTACAGCAACAAGGTCCTCGACCTGATTGCCCATATGTACAAAGTCGACCACGCCTGACTTGCGCCTTTTCTGAAATAAAATCCGCCGCGAAATTTCTATTTTGCGGCGGATTTTTGTCAAGAGAGAGGACAAAGCGCACCGGTGTTCGCAGTTTCGCGGAGATATAGCGAAACCATTGGGGCCATGGTAAAGCGGATGGGGTCAGGGTATTCAAAAGAGAAAATCCCTTTCACAACACGACGAAAAAAGAACCTTGTCCGGAGACTTGACAGGGCGGAAGAAATGGTGTATCCTACATAGTATATCTACTTAGTATGAATCCAGGAGGAAACAGCGATGATGTCGGTAAAAATTTATTACATGACATTCACCCTGAAAATGTGCTGCAGCCCTGTTCCCAGACAAAGGCCTGCAGACTGGATTCCTTCTGTGCCGAAACGCGCTGTGCTCGGTCCTTCGTTCACAGCGCGCCGCTGAGTATTCGCAAAGGGAAGCAGAACCGGCAGGTCGGAACGGCCTGCCGGTTCTATTTATGTTCCCCTTGAAGGGAGTTGGAAGAATGTATGAAGCGATCCTCACGTATTTTCGGCAGGATTCCAGGGACTATGCGATGCTGGTGCTGCAGCACCTCAGGGTAAGCGGATTTTCGGTTCTGGTCGCCCTCGCGATTGGCCTGCCGCTGGGAATTTACTCTTCGTTTCATGAAAAGCTCTACAACTTTTTTTCCGGCTTTTTTGGAATCTTAAGCGTCATTCCGAGCCTTGCGGTTCTGTTTATCTGTATCCCGATTTTCGGGGTCGGCGTCGTTCCCGCAACGATTGCACTGACCTTTCTGGCCGTGCCGCCTATTCTGATCAATACGGCCGTCGGCTTTCGGAACATTCCCGGACCTATCCTGGAAACGGCCGTCGGCATGGGCATGGACGGCGGCGATATCTTTCGGAAGATAAGGCTGCCGCTGGCGGCGCCGATGATGCTTACCGGCATACGGACTGCGGCGGTGGAAGTGATTGCAAGTGCGACGCTCGCGTCCTATATCGGCGCCGGCGGCCTGGGCGACTTAATCTTTACGGGTCTCGGACTTTACCGGATGGATTTTCTGCTGATTGGAGGCCTTTCCGTCGCGGCCCTTTCCCTTCTGGTGGACCTGATTCTTTCCCTGGCCGAGTTCGGGATGACAAAATACGAACGTGCATAAGACAAATTTTAAAGGAGCATCATTGCCATGAAAAAACTCACAGCGGTTCTTTTGTCCATCAGCCTGCTTGCATCTCTCGCAGGGTCGCTTTCCGGTTGCGCGAAAAGCACGCCTTCGGAAAGCTTGGCCGCAGGTTCGTCCGCCGGCTCTGCCGGTTCCGCCGTTTCCGCTGCGCCAGTTACGATAGGTTCCAAAGATTTTACCGAGAATCTGATTGTGGCGGAAATTTACGCCGAAGCCCTCGAAGGCCAGGGCGTCAAGGTGAACCGCAAATTCAACCTCGGCAGCTCGGTGATTCACAGCGCGCTGACCAGCGGGCAGATCGACCTGTACCCGGAATACACCGGCACGGGTCTGCTCACGATTTTAAAGCATTCCCTGGTGACCGACCCCAAAGAGGTCTATAATATTGTAAAGAGCGAATACAAAACGAAATTCAAGGCGGTATGGCTCGACTATTCGCCCGCGAACGATTCCCAGGGGCTTGTGATTCTGAAATCGGTCGCCGACCAGTACAACATCAAGACCATTTCGGATTTGCAGAAAAACGCCGGCAAAATCCGCTTTGCATCCCAGGGCGAATTCGACAAGCGCGACGACGGGCTTCCGGCTCTGGAGAAAGCTTACGGAAAATTCAATTTTAAATCCGACGCAATTTACGACAACAGCCTGAAATACCAGATTCTGAGCCAGAACAAGGCCGACCTTGCGGTCGCGTACACCACGGAAGGGCAGCTGGTGGATTCCAAGTTCCTGATTCTGGAGGATGACAAGCATGTCTGGCCGCCGTACAACCTCGCACCGGTTGTCCGCCAGAGCGCGCTGGACAAAAATCCGAAAATCGAGAAGACGCTCAATCAGGTTTCCGCGACGCTGGACACCAAAACGATTACCGCGCTCAACGCCAAGGTCGATGTCGACAAACAGGAATACGAAGAAGTTGCCAAGGAGTACTATAATTCCATTCAAGATAAAATCAAGGGTTGATGAGAATGGAGCGTTTTTTCAAAATTTTTGAGGTGCCCGATGCGGCGAAAAGCGTCATCGACCGGATTGTGAACAAAGAGGAAATCGAATTGCTGGAGGCCGTCGGGAGCGGGAGCTTTTCGGCGGAGGACGCTGCGGCCGCCCTGAAAAAGAAGGGGAAGGCGATGACGACGGACCGGCTGAACCGGCTCCTGCGCAGCGCTTACCGGCGCGGGGTGATCCGGCTTGAGGATGAGAGCTTCACAAAATTCCGGACCGGCCGCTTTTATGACCGGCTGGATGTCTTTGCCGTCACTGAAAACGAAACGTACCGGTCGTTCCCGCCGGAAGTCCGAAAAGCTCTGGACAACTGGTATTTTGACGCCTATTTGGGGAGCCTCGGCGGCGGGCCGAGGCCGACCGGCGACCGGGTCCTCACTTTGCAGCAAGCCTTCGGGCGAATCGACAAAGCGGACCGGCAGATCTGGCTCAACAAATGCGACTGCCGGTCCCTTTCGGGAGGCTGCGGAAAACCGCTCGACACCTGCCTGACCCTGAAAGGCGGAATCAACACGCTGGCGCACCGGGGGTGGTCCCAACCCCTGACGAAAGAGCAGGCCAAACAGGTCGTCGCGAAGGCGAACCGGGCCGGCCTGGTGCAGACCGCCAACCCCAACGGAATGTGCAACTGCTGCGGCGACTGCTGCTATTTGTTCCGCGCGCAGAGGGCAAGGCACAGCGAAGGCGTGTGGCCGCGGGCGGATTTCATCGCCTCGTTCCGAAAAAGCGCCTGCATCGCCTGCGGGCGGTGCGTCAAGCGGTGCAATTTCGGGGCGTTTACGCGGGGAAAAGACGGCATTGCCTACGACCCCGGGCGCTGCAGGGGCTGCGGCCTCTGCGTGACGACGTGCCCGAAGGCGGCGATTACTTTGGAAAGGAGAGCTCAGGATGGCGACGGCGGTTGAGTTCCGGTCGGTTTGCAAGAGATTTCCCAAGGCAAGCTACGACGCCGTGTCGAACGTCTCGCTGAAAATCAACGAAGGCGAGATCGTCACGATCCTGGGGACGTCCGGCTGCGGCAAAACGACGCTTCTGAAAATGGTCAACCGGCTTTATGAGCCCGATTCCGGCGAGATTTTGTTTTTCGGCCAGCCGATTAAGCAGATGAACCCCATCGAGCTTCGCCGCAAAATCGGATATGTGATTCAGCAGGTCGGCCTGTTCCCGCATATGAGAATCGGCGAAAATATCGCGACGGTCCCGAAGATTTTGGGGTGGCCGAAGCAGAAAATCGAAAAACGGGTGGATGAGCTTCTCGAGCTTGTGCAGCTTCCCGCGCGGGAGTTTAAACAGCGCTATCCGCACCAGCTTTCCGGCGGGCAGCAGCAGCGGGTCGGGCTTGCCCGCGCGCTTGCCGCCGACCCCGCCATTATGCTGCTGGACGAACCGTTCGGCGCGATTGACGCGATTACGCGCCGCAGCCTGCAGGACGAGCTTCTTTCCATCCACCGCAGATTCCGGAAGACCTTTCTTTTCGTGACCCACGATATTCACGAGGCGTTCCGGCTTGCCGACCGCGTGCTGATTCTGAATGCCGGCAAGGTTCAGCAGTTTGCCGTGCCCGCCGAGATCTGCTCCAGCCCGGCCAACGATTTTGTAAAGAAACTGGTCGATTCGGCCCGCGAGGAACAGCTGGAATGGAAAAGGGGCGTGTGCCGGAAATGATTCAGTTTCTGCTCCGCTATCCTGAAAAAATCTTTGTGCCGCTCCTGCAGCATATCGAACTGACGGGGCTGACCCTCTTGATTTCCATAGTGATCGCTTCGGCCCTGTCGCTTCTTCTGATGCGCTCGCGGTGGCTGTCCCAGCTTGTGGTGGGATTTTTCAGCGCGGTTTACGCCATCCCCAGCATGGCGCTTTTTGCGCTGCTGATTCCGCTGTTCGGGCTTGGAGAGAAGACCGCCGTCATCGTGCTGGTCATTTACAACCAGTTTATTCTTGTACGGAATATTCTGAGCGGCTTCCATTCCGTGGACCCGGCCGTTGTCGAGTCGGCTTACGGGATGGGGATGTCGGAACCGCAGATTTTTTTCAAAATCCGTCTGCCGCTCGCCAGTCCGGTGATTCTCGCGGGCATCAAAATCGCGTCGGTGTCCACCATCGGCATCGCCACCATCGGGGCGACGATCAATTCGGGGGGGCTCGGCACGTTGCTGTTCGAGGGTCTTCAGACCATGAACATGGTCAAAATCCTCTGGGGGACCCTGCTTTCCTCCCTGCTTGCGATCGCGGTAAACTTACTTCTCGCAGCGCTGGAAAAGAAAGCGCGGAAAGCCGTAAACGGCGAAGACTGAACCGCTGAATTTGAAAATGTCCTCGATATTTGACAGAGATTTTGATAGAGATTAGGAAGGAATTTGTTGCCATGAGCTATGAGGCTTATCGTGATTCATCACTCGCTTTTGAAACAAAACAGCTTCACTACGGATACAATCCGGCGGAACATTACAAATCCAAGGCGGTTCCGATCTACCAGACCACGGCTTTTGAACTTGGGAGCTTTGAACGCTGCAAACGGCTTTTCTCTTTCCGGGAGGAAGGCCATTCCTATGTGCGCTACTCCAACCCGACCAACGAGGTGCTCGAGAAGCGGATCGCCGCACTGGAAGGCGGGGCGGCGGCGGTTTCCATGAGCTCCGGCATGAGCGCGATTTCAAATACGTTTTTCAATCTGGCGCAGCAGGGCGATGAAATTGCCGCCGTAAAGACGATTTACGGCGGCACCACGACCCTGCTCAGCAAAGTCCTTCCCCCCTACGGAATCAAGACAAACTGGGTTGAAAACGCCGACGACCCCGATTCTTACCGGGCTGCCATTACGGACAAAACCAAGGCGGTCTATGTGGAAAGCCTCGGGAATCCCGGCATGAATGTGATCGACCTGGAAACGGTGGCGTCGATTGCCCACGAGCACGGCATCCCTCTCGTTGTGGACAACACGTTCGCCACTCCGTACCTGCTGCGCCCGTTTGAGTTCGGCGCGGATATTGTCGTGCATTCCTCAACCAAATATCTGAGCGGGCACGGGACCATCATCAGCGGCCTGGTCGTTGAAAAGGGAGGCTTTGACTGGTGGAACGGCAAGTTTCCGCAGTTTGAGGAATTTTATAAGGATTACACCGGAAAAATAGACGAGAATAGCCTTCGGAACACGGCGTTCACGCGCCGGCTTCGGATTCGTTACCTGACCGAATTCGGCAGTTCCCTGAGCCCAATCGGGGCGTTTCTGGTCCTGCAGGGCCTTGAGACGCTTTCCCTGCGGATGCAGCGCCATGCCGACAATGCCCTGAAGCTGGCGAAATTTCTGAAAAACCACCCGAAAATTCTCGACGTGGCCTACCCGTCCCTGCCGGGCAGCCCGTATTACGGGCTTGCCCAGAAATATTTTCCGCGCGGTTCCGGCGCGATCCTCAACATCCGGGTCAAAGGCGGGCTGAAAGCCGCGAAGCGCGTGCTCCGGAAGGTCCGCATCTTCGACTACCTTGTCAATGTGGGCGACGCAAAATCCCTGATTGTCCATCCCGCCACATCGACGCATTACGGGCTGCCGGAAGATGTCAAGGAGAAGGCCGGCGTTTACGACGACACACTCCGGATTTCCGTCGGCATTGAGAATATCGACGACCTGATTCGCGATATGGCCCAGGCCCTGGAGGACTGAGCTTTGACCGCTGAGTTCGATTCCGGGCGGCCTTGCCTCAGTCTGTTTCGGCCCTGTCCGCAGGCTGCCCGTTCGCTTCGCGGAAAGAAAAATCGAAAGAATCGGCCGCCGTTCGGCGGCAGCCGATTCGGATATTCCAGACAAACGCCGCTTGGAACGCCTCGGGGAACACGAGTTCCGCGTGTGCGGGAGCGATATTGTTCTCTCTTCCCTGTGCAGCGTCCGCGATATGACCCGGGAGGACACGATCCGCCAGATGCTGTTCCCGGAAAAATAAGGTACGGGTCAAACCGCTTTTCCGTCCGGTTCAGCGCTCTTTTGTCGGTTGACTGTTTTTTGCTGTTTTGCGATTGTTTTTTCAGTCGCATTTCAGGCGGAATATCTCTTCGTTTAACATCTCTGCTTTTGTATATCGCCCGGGTACCCCGGGTAAAAAGATGACCTCCTGTTGCAGTCCTATCTGCAACAGGAGGCCGCTTATTCATCACATTGAGCCGGACGAAACCGCTTTTTGTGGGAAAGCATTCCGAAATGTGCTAAAATAAGTTGTTTCATATAGGAGGCACTTGCATTCAGGAGAAAACAAATATGCGGCCGGTTGCATAGGCGATGGGCGCCGCCGGTGAGCCGTCAGCGGCAGAGAAAGAATTCGAATGTGATTACGGCGAGGTATCCGGTGGAAGGTGCGCCTACCCTAAAGAAAATTTATCATCTGCTTTAGAGGGGGATTTTTAACGCCGAAACTTTATGATATTTGCCATGTTCTGAATTACAATACATACTATGACCTGAATTTATATGAAGTGGGAACCTACAAATGCCCGCCGCTCTATTCCTACGGCCCGGTCGTGCGCAATCATTACATTGTACATTACGTTTATTCCGGCAAGGGAATACTGACCTTGGATAAGCAGAATTACCCCGTAGGAAGTCGGGAGATTTTTGTAATGCCGCCAAACGTGACGACGTTTTATCAGGCGGACGAACACGATCCCTGGAATTATATCTGGTTGCATTTCGACGGAGCGAAGGCTGTGGAATATCTAAGGAAAATCGGGATTAAACGGCACCGTCCCGTCATGCATCCCATTCGGGAGGACAACAAAGTCTCCTATTACATGGAACAGATTTTGCAGCACAGCACTGAAGAGGTTCTGTGCATCGGGATGCTGTATTCTTTTTTCCATGAATTGATCATGAATACACCGAATCGGCAAAGTCCGGATCATCGGGACCTGCACCAGAAATACACAAAAGCCATGCTGGACTATATCTCGTTGAAATACAACGAGCACATCCGTGTGCGGGACCTCGCCAACATCTGCGGTCTGGACCGCAGCTGTACCACGCGTGTCTTCAAGGCGGCGACCGGGCACAGTCCGCAGGAATATCTGATGAGCTACCGGATTAAAATGGCGAAAAGCCTGCTGAAAAATCCGCAGATTTCCATCCAATACGTGGCAAATTCCGTCGGCTATTTCGACCAGTTTGCCTTTTCTAAGATTTTCAAGAAGCACACGGGCATCTCCCCCACGCAGTACCGTACCCTTGCAGGGGAGGGAAAAGAAATTCCGGATAAGACGGGAATTTAACCATTCCCTGAAATACAGGTCACAGTTTTACATGAAATCATCACATTTTGACATTTGCAGTTCCCCAAAATCATTCTACAATATAGTCAATGATTGCATGCATGAATGAATAAATTTTGGGAGGAATGCAAGATGGGCAGAAAGATTTTCGCTTTAATTCTGACATTTGCAATAACAGTGGGTGTATTGGGCGGCTGCGGAACAAGTGCACCCGCCAGCACAGCCAGCACAAGCAGCTCCGGTTCCTCTACGACTGGGGAAAACGTAACGTTGAACTTTGCCATCTGGGATGTCCAACAGGAGCCGGGCCTGCGTAAAATTGCTGATAAGTTTGAGGAGAAGAATCCGGGGATTAAAATCAAAATCAACGTCACTGCGTGGGCAGATTTCTGGACGATGCTGGAAGCAGCGGCAACCGGAGGTTCCATGCCGGACGTACTGTGGATGCATTCCAACCAGATCTACCGCTATGCTTCCCACAATATGCTGCTCGATCTGACAGAGCGCATTAAGAACACCGAGAAGTTCAAGCTTTCCGATTATCCAGACGATTTGAGTCAGATTTATAACGTCGACGGGAAACAGTATGCGATTCCAAAGGACTTCGATACCGTCGGGCTTTGGTACAACAAGACCATGTTCGACAAGGCCGGCGTCAAGTACCCGGACGAAACGTGGACTTGGGATACGTTGTACAAAGCGGCAAAAAAGCTGACTGGGAACGGCGTGTATGGAATCCTGGCTCCCCTTCGGAATCAGGAAGGTTATTATCCCTTTATTTATCAAAACGGCGGTACGGTTATTTCCAAGGATAAGAAAAAATCCGGCTATAGTGATCCTGCCACCGTTGAGGCCATGAAATATTATGTAAGATTCGTGAAGGAGAAGCTAAGTCCCAAGATTTACGGCGACACTGAACGCGCGGAGACGCTGGAAAACGGCCTGTGCGCTATGGGCTTCTTTGGTTCCTGGAATATCGCGACTTTCGCTAAAAATGACTATATGGTAAAAAACTTCGATGTTGCCGTGTTGCCTAAAGGGAAAACACGCGCGACGATTTACAACGGGCTGGGGAATGCCATTTCAGCTTCCACCAAACACCCGGAAGAAGCATGGAAATTCTTGGAATATTTAAGTTCCAAAGAAGCTATGGTGGAACAAGGAAAACTTCTCATTGCCATTCCGGCCTACAAGGGAACCGCCAATGACTGGATCCAAGCAAATAAAGCGTTCCATGTGAAGCCCTTCATCGATATGCTCGATTACGCTGTGCCCTATCCGGCCTCTCACCAGACGACCAAATGGGAAGACAAGGCGTATGAGACTTTAAAGCCCAGCTTTACGGGTGAACAGACCGTGCAGCAGGCGTGTGAAATCACCGCGAAGCAGATGGACCAGATCCTCGCGTCTGAATAATAAACAGGCGGGGAAAATACAGCCGGCCAAGGGAAAACGCAGCAACGCAGCGTTGTTGCGTTTTCTTATAACAGAAAATGATTTTCATGGGAGGGAATGAATGGTGGAAGAAAGTATTGACAAATTAAATCCAAACAATCCGAAACAGAAGCAAAAACCTTCCAGACGGACGCGCAACGAGTGGCATTGGGCGTGGTTCTTAGTGGCGCCAACCATAATAGGCCTCCTGGTCCTCAATATTTTTCCCATGTTCCAGTCGCTGGTCCTGAGCTTTTATAAAAGCGGGGATTTCGGGCAGGGAAATATTTTTGTCGGTCTGCAGAATTATCAAAGGATGTTCGCGGACGCGCAGGTCTGGGGTGCGGTTCGGAACACGTTGCTGTATACCGTTCTGGTGGTTCCGCTCACAATTTTGATTTCCCTTGTGCTGGCGGTGGTTCTCAACAGTCATCTTCCGGGGAAGATGGTGTTCCGCACCATCTACTTCATTCCAATGGTCGCCGCGCCCGCAGCAGTCACTATGGTTTGGAAATGGCTTTATAACACGCGGTTCGGGCTAATCAACCACATCCTTACCTCTTTGGGGCTGCCGGCGCAGAACTGGATCAACGACCCAAATCTTGCCCTGATTTCGATTGCAATCATCGGAATCTGGAGCAGCATCGGGTATGATATGGTGCTGTTCCTGGCAGGGCTGCAGGAGATTCCCAAAGACTACTATGAAGCGAGCTCCATCGACGGAGCCAATTTCCTGCACAGATTTTTCGACATCACACTTCCCCTGATTTCCCCAACCATGTTTTTTGTGGCGGTCACCTCCGTGATTCAGAACATGCAGGTATTCGATCTGGTTTATATGATGGTCGACATTACCAACCCCGCCTATAATTCTACGGTTTCCCTGGTGTATCTGTTCTATAACAATTCTTTCAAATATTTTGATAAAGGTTATGGATCCACCATTGTCATGCTGCTACTTGCCATCATCATGGTCATTACCGTCATCCAGACGCGCGCAGAGAAGAAAATGGTTCATTATGCTTGAAATGGGGCGTTCAGATGAAAACAAAATCCATAACAATGAACCTTTTAAAATACATCTTTTTAGGGCTGGGTTCCGTTGCGATGATTCTACCGTTTGCATGGATGCTTCTGACTTCATTTAAAACGGTCTCCGAATCCACTTCCATAAATCCGTTCGTTGTGTTTCCCGCAGTGTGGCAATGGAAAAATTACGCTGAGGTTCTAAGGCAGAATAATTTCTTGCAGCTTTACCTTAACACGTTCGCAATGATGGCGCTGCGTGTGCTGTGTGCCGACCTGTTCAGCGCAATGGCCGCCTACGCTTTTGCGCGTCTGGAGTTTCCGGGGAAAAGGTTTCTTTTTGGGCTGGTCCTGTTTCAGATGATGGTGCCGACCCAGATTTTCATTATTCCGCAATACCTGATGATCGATGCGCTCGGCGCGCGCAATACCATTTTTGCTCTGGTGTTTCCCGGTCTGGTCAGTGCTTTCGGGACCTTCCTGCTGCGGCAGTTTTTTCTGGGCATGCCAAAGGAGCTGGAGGAGGCAGCAAAGCTGGACGGCTGCAATATCGGGCAGACATTTTTTCTGGTTATGCTTCCGCTTGCGCGGTCCGGCCTGATTTCGCTGTCAATTTTCACCGCGCTGTTTGCGTTCAGGGATATGATGTGGCCGATGATCGTAAATACAGACAGCAACGCGGCAACACTCGCTTCTGTGCTTGCGCAGATTCAGAGCTCCTATGCGGTCAGATATCCGGAACTGATGGCCGCAGCCGTTCTGGCAATCTGGCCGATGATGCTCGTCTACATGCTGTTTCAAAAACAATTTGTTCAGGGCATTGCCACTTCCGGTCAGAAACTGTAAACGGTGCCTGCCCATCGCTTTTCGCCGACCATTAAATTCTGAATAAAAATTAATAGGCGGGGCAAACCCGCCTGGACGGATGAGAAATTCATACAACTTGCGGAATCGCGGGGCAACTTCATCTGCTGCGTGGGCTGCATGTGCAAATTCCAGTCGGACGCAGGAGGCATTCCTCTTATTTGCAAATCTGCCGCCTTGCCCTGTGTGTTTTGCCGCAGCTTATTTGGCTGTCTGTAACCTGCGGCAGAACAAACCGCCCTTTGCGTATCGCCAACAATCCAGGAAGGAGTGCATGGCTGCAAACTCCAAAGAGTGTGCAGTCAGAAATACGCTATGCCAATCGTCTATCATCCATCGACTCGGGAATTTCATCTCTACAACCGGAAAATCAGTTACATCATGCAGGTGATGGAAAACGGCCAGCTCGGCAGCCTCTACTTTGGAAAACGGCTCGCCGACTGGCAGGCTTTTCGCAGCCTGCTGCCGCTGCCGGACAGGAACTATCCCCACGCCGTCGTGGTGCGGGAGGGCTCCTTCCTCTGCCTCGACCGCGTTCCCCAGGAGTATCCGTCCTACGGGACGGGGGATTTCCACGACCCGGCATTCGTCGTGGAGCAGGAGAACGGCAGCGCCGTTTCCAGTTTCACCTATGTGTCCCACAAAATATATGCCGGGAAAAAAGAACCGGACGGTTTGCCCGCGACCTATACGGAGTCCGACGAGGAGGCGGACACTCTGGAGATCCTGCTGGAAGACGCCGTTTCCGGGGTGCGCCTGATTCTCCGATACACCATTTTCAACGGGCTGCCCGCCCTCGCGCGCAGCGCGGAGTTTTCCAACGCAGGCGACTGCCCGGTCACGCTGAAGCGGGCGATGAGCATGAGCGTCAGTCTTCCGGATTCGGATTTCGACATGCTGAGCCTGTGCGGCGCGTGGGGCAGGGAAAGGTATCCGTCCGTCCGCCGGCTGGCGCCGGGAGTTCAGAGCATCGGCAGCATGCGGGGCATCAGCAGCGCGGAATACAACCCTTTCCTTCTGTTTCAGCGGCCCCAAGCCGACGAATTTTCAGGGGAGGTGTATGCCTGCAGCCTGATTTACAGCGGGAATTTTCTCGCGCAGGCGGAGGTGGACCCGTTCGGCCTCGTACGCGTCCTGATGGGGATTCACCCGAACGGCTTCTCGTGGCGCCTGCAGCCCGGCGAACGTTTTCAGACGCCGGAAGCCGTTCTGGTCTATTCGCGGGAAGGGCGGAACGGGATGAGCCAGACCTTCCACCGACTGTACGGCAGGCGCCTGGCGCGCGGCCCCTGGCGGGACCGGGAACGGCCGATTGTGATCAACAACTGGGAGAGCACCGGATTTGCATTCAACGAGGACAACATCCTGTCGCTGGCGCGCACCGCCCGGGAGCTCGGCGTGGAATGTTTCGTGCTGGACGACGGATGGTTCGGCGGGCGGAACAACGAACGCGCCGGCCTGGGCGACTGGACGGCGAACCTGGAAAAGCTGCCGGACGGCGTCGGGGGGCTGTCCCGAAAAATCAATGCGATGGGGATGCGGTTCGGGCTGTGGGTTGAACCGGAAATGGTCAACAGGGACAGCAGCCTGTTCCGGGCGCACCCGGACTGGATTCTGCACGTCCCGGGGCGCGGAGCCTCCCCGAGCCGCCATCAGTATGTGCTGGATTTTTCCCGCCCGGAGGTGGTGGATGCGGTGTATGGAATGCTGCATACGCTTTTGGCGGATGCCGACATCACCTGCCTGAAATGGGATATGAACCGCTACTTGACCGAGTGCTATTCCGTCACAAAACAGCCCTGGGAGCAGGGAAAGGTCTTTCATTCGTATATTCTGGGCGTTTACCGCCTTTGCAGAAAACTGCTGGCCGATTTTCCGGAACTGCTTCTGGAAGCCTGCGCCAGCGGCGGCGCCCGGTTTGACCCGGGCATGCTCGCCTATGCGCCGCAGGCCTGGTGCAGCGACGACACGGACGCCGTGGAGCGCCTGAAAATTCAGTATGGGACTTCGCTGGTTTATCCGCTCAGCAGCATCAGCGCGCATGTTACGGCGGTCCCGAACCAGCAGGTCGGCCGCATCACGCCCCTCCAGACGAGGGCGGAGGTGGCCATGTTCGGCGTGTTCGGCTATGAACTGGATTTCAACACTCTGACAGAGGAGGACCGCCGGATGATTTCCAGACAGATTGCTTTTGTCAAAAAGCACCGGAAACTGCTCCAGTACGGGACGTTCTGGAGGCTCCTGAGCCCGTTCGGCGGCAGCGAAGCCGCCGCATGGATGACGGTTTCTCCGGCGAAGGATGAGGCGATTGCGGCCTATTACCGCATCCTGAACAGCCCGAATCCGGGGTATCGGAATATCAGGCTCAAAGGGCTGAATCCCGGCCGGTCCTACATCGTCAACGGAGAGCGAAACGCCGTCTATCCCGGAGACGCGCTGATGGAAATCGGCCTGCCGATTCGGTCGGAATTTCCCCAGGACTTTTCTTCCCGCCTTTTTTATTTGCGGATTGCTCCGGAAACCTCATCGGCCGCCGATGAGAAAAAACCGCCTGACCGCTGAGGCCCGGCGGCTGCGTGGAATCATGGGAGACGAAAACTCGCGCCGGTCGGATGCTTCCGCATCTTGGACCGGTGCGAGTTTGTATGTATGCGATGAAACCGACGTGTGCCGAGCGGTGCGCGCTGTGGCGGGAACTTGGATTGAAATCTTTCTATGAAGCACCGTCTGTTGGGCGGATGGGACCGCTTCCCGTGGGGGAAGCGACGCGTCGTGACGGCCGTCAACTTCGGCGGATTCAGATTTCAATCCACGCTTCCCGTGGGGGAAGCGACCTGTGGTGCAGTGCAGTAGCGGCGCGCACTGCTATTTCAATCCACGCTTCCCGTGGGGGAAGCGACTGGAAACGGCCTGCATCATTTTGGACCGCGGCTATATTTCAATCCACGCTTCCCGTGGGGGAAGCGACGGTACATCGAACCGGTGCCACGTGAGTGGTGCAAGATTTCAATCCACGCTTCCCGTGGGGGAAGCGACCTATTTATTCCGCATGAAATAGGGAAATATCAGTGAATTTCAATCCACGCTTCCCGTGGGGGAAGCGACCTATAACCGGATGCTGAAAAGAATTGAAGGAATTATTTCAATCCACGCTTCCCGTGGGGGAAGCGACCGAATGGCGGCACGTGCTTTTGCTCCGGGCAGATAAATTTCAATCCACGCTTCCCGTGGGGGAAGCGACAATTATCTTTTCAACATCCCCAGCAGGTGCATCTATTTCAATCCACGCTTCCCGTGGGG
>ENA-UOOI01001728-UOOI01001728.1-fermentation-metagenome-genome-assembly--contig:-NODE-1728-length-21390-cov-93.232997_pt1 | contig 21390 bp, 19 predicted proteins | sample MGYA00245779_ERZ724027 | MGnify/ENA primary metagenome ERZ724027 (study PRJEB28704, sample SAMN03018318) | fermentation metagenome | biome: anthropogenic terrestrial biome; feature: soil...
GTGTCTATCATATAATTTACTTTATCGGGAACTTGGATCTTCATGGGTACCTCCTGCAAATGTTCTTTACTAAGTCATCAACACCATTTCAAATGTTGATTTGATATTCACCCTATAAGGGCTGTTTTCCTGCACTATTTATCACGAATTCACTATCTCCATCATTTTACCATTAATTTATGCCGAAGGGAATCCTTATGACAGAATTTATTTTTTATAAATTTCTATTCCGGCCGGTTTAGTATGCTTTTCCCCAGTAAGCCATTGTTTTAGCGGGTTTTCCGCAGCAGACGCAGGTGTCTGCGATATGCTCCTGCTCAAAGGGCATACACCTGGAGGTTGCACCCGTTCTATCTTTAATTTCATTTTCACAGGCTTCCTCACCGCACCACATAGCCTTGATAAATCCAGGCTTCTCCGCTGCTGTTTTCTCAAACTCTTCCATGGTAGTGACAGAATACGTATGGGTGTCCCTGTGCACTCTTGCTCTCTCCAGCATATCGGACTGCATCTTCTCTAAGGTCTCCCCTACCTTCACTGTAATCTCATCGAGGGAAACAATGATCTTCTCTCTGGTATCCCTTCGAACAATAACGGCCTGGTTTGCCTCGATATCCTTCGGTCCGATTTCAACCCGAATCGGAATACCGCGCATCTCCTGCTCACTAAATTTCCATCCGGGACTCTTATCGGAATCATCCACTTTCACCCGATAGGTTCCCAGTTTTTCCTTCAGCCTCAGAGCAGCTTCCATAACGCCTTCCTTATTCTGATTGATCGGAATGATCATTACCTGGGTAGGAGCAATTCTCGGCGGAAGAACCAGTCCGCTGTTATCTCCGTGAACCATAATAATCGCACCAATAATTCGGGTGGTCATTCCCCAGGAAGTCTGGTAAACATATTGTAATTTATTTTCTTTATCCGTATATTGGATGTCAAATGCTCTGGCAAAGCCGTCGCCGAAATTGTGGCTGGTCCCGGACTGCAATGCTTTCCCGTCATGCATTAATGCTTCAATCGTATAGGTAGCATGTGCCCCTGCAAATTTCTCCTTTTCCGATTTTTTGCCTTTAATCATAGGAATTGCAAGAACCTTTTCACAGAAATCCGCATAAACGTTCAGCATCTGAATCGTTCTTTCCTCTGCCTCCTCGGCAGTTGCATGAGCCGTATGCCCCTCTTGCCATAAGAATTCCATGGTCCGAAGGAAAGGTCTTGTCGTCTTCTCCCACCGAACGACAGAACACCATTGGTTGTAAACCTTCGGAAGATCCCGGTAGGAATGAATGATCTTAGAATAGAAATCACAGAATAGGGTTTCCGAGGTAGGGCGCACACACAGTCTCTCCTGCAGGGGCTCCAATCCCCCTTGGGTCACCCAGGCTACCTCCGGAGCAAAGCCCTCCACATGGTCTTTCTCCTTTTGTAATAAGCTCTCCGGGATGAACATCGGCATATATACATTCTCAACTCCGGTCGCCTTAAATGCCGCATCCAGCTCTTTCTGGATATTTTCCCATATTGCGTATCCGGTGGGACGGATAATCATACAGCCACGCACACTGGAATATTCAATTAATTCCGCTTTTTTAACAACATCCGTATACCATTGTGCAAAATCTTCTTCCATCGAGGTAATCGCCTCAACGAGTTTCTTTTCCTTTGCCATAATTCTCTCTCCTTCTATAAATTTGATTCAAGTATCAAAAATCTTCCTAACAAATCATCTTCTTCAATTTGCACAAATCAAAGAAAAAACTAAGTAATTTGAAGCGGATTTTAATGCGCAACTATTTGAAGTCGTTGGCACTTAGACCCACGTACAAATTTTAGGTACAAAAAAAGCCTTTCTATCCCACAAAGGGACCGAAAGACTACTCGGCGGTACCACCCTAATTAGCTGAACTTAAGCTCTCTTTTTACCGTTAACGCCGGTGCTACGTCATATTTGGAGGAAATATAATTTCCCTTCATATGATACTCCGAGGCCGGTTCCTTAGCATCTGCATAAGAAGCTTTCACCGATTGCCTCTCTCTCTGAAATGCGGCCACTAAATACTATTCCTCATCATCGCTTTATAATGTACTTTATTCTATGCCAGAATATCCGCTTTGTCAAGTGGATATTCAATCATCACTATAGGGCAGGTCCTCCTTTGTGCATGCACATTCTTCCTCCAGCTTCTCCTTTGTTACCCTAACTGTCGTTACGATGATCACCAGTCCGATCGGCCCGAGGATAAATCCGATGAACGAAAAAAGCTGTATTCCGACATACATTGCAATTAGCATAAACAGAGGTCTTGTACCAGTGCATTTTCCGATTAATTTCGGCTCCAGCACTTCCCGAACCACCTGGCAGATAAGATACGTAGTAATTAAAATGGCGGCTGCATAAATATTGCCATCGAAAAGCATAATAATACTCCAGGGGATAAGAATCAATCCGCTGCCGAGGACCGGAAATGCATCCATAATTGCAATCCCTAATCCAAGAAGCAGTGCATATTTGTTTTTTATTAAGCTTAAGCCAAAGACGCATAAAAATGCAACAACGACCATGATAATCAACTGCGCACGTAGATATGCAATTCCGGTATTGGCCAATTTCTCCGTAATTCTATGCATATCCTCATAAAACTTCGTCTTTTCCATGCATTTTTTCATGGTCGGAAGATCCTTCACAATTAACATAGCGGCGATAAATATAATCACTAATATTCCGACCACACCGGCGATTTTTACCGCGATCGAAATGGAATGCTGTGTTAACCCCGGTAATATATTATTTTTTACATTATTTATTGTTTGAAGTATATTCTCATCGACAACTGCCCTTATCGTGCCATCGGACAATCCAAATAATCCATCCCAGCTCTGGCAGATTGAATCTAATTTATCTGCCATAATATCAAGATAAATCGGAACATTTTTTATAAATGTGATTACCTGCGTAATGAGCTTGTCAATCAGTAAAAGCAGTCCACAGCCCAGTGCTGCGATCAGCAAGATTAGTGATATGGATCCCCCAATAATTCTTGGTATTTTTAAACGCCGGTTAAAAAACTCGGTCACCGGCCTTACAACCCATGCCAGAAAATAGGCTATTACAAAAGGAAAGACCAGCGGCAAGAAAAATTTGAAACCGATATATACTGCTAAAGTTGTAATCACTGCGGTAAAGAGTAATTTCTTTCGAATCGAATTAGAAGCCTCAGAATTAATGAAATCACCCCCTTAGAAACGTTATGAAACCCCAATTTGGTATAAAAAAAGAATTCATATTACTATGAATCCTCTTATCTTTATTGTTAGCGAAACCATACTTTATATCCTCGGTGATAATTTGAAAAAAATTTCGCTATAATTTTCTGTTTAAGAATTATTTACATGAATTAATTTTAATTATTTTCATTCTGCCGCAAAACTGAAATATAGGGAACGCCCGCCAGATACGCTGCTTTTGCTTCCTTTATTCCGTCCGTCACAGAATAAATGTCCTCTTTTTTTGTAACTTTAATTCCGGCATCAAGGACAGAATCCACTTTCTTATATTCGTCGATCAAGGTCGCTAATTCAAGGCTGTCTTCTTTATGAATATCCTCTTCCCGCAGGATTCGTCTTGGTGAAACCAGCATCTTTGCCGTATTGGGACACCCATTTTTCTCATACTCTTTTGCTTCCTTTAAAATAATTTCGGCAATTCGATCCGGGGCGCAGTAGGTGCTGTCGATCACCAGATTATAATTGGAATAATCCATATAATTCAGCTGATAAATTTCCTGATACCGAACCCGCTCTGTTGCCGCACGTTCTGCCAGCATTTTTCTTGCTTCTTCAAAGGAATGATATTGCTCCTCTTTCCCTCTATGATCATTCATGACCCGTTCCGCTGCCACGTCCAGACTGACCGACACGAATACTTTAAATGATTTCTCGACAAAGTTCCAAGCCAATCGTGAATCAAATATAATATTTTTGTCCGCTCTCTCTCTTGCTATTTTGGCCGTAGCATCATCAATCATATGGTCATACTTATGGTCGCTCAGCATCAATTGATTTAGCTCCAAGGTTGTCATCGACATTTCCCTTGCCAATTCCCGCTGCACCTTACCGGTAGAATATATTTCAAACTGATATTTTTCACTTAACAGCTTACATATGGTAGATTTACCGCTTCCCAAGTTTCCTGTAATCGTAATATGCATGACAAATTTTCCCTCTTTCTATTCGTTTCGAAGATAGAAGCTATAACTTAACCTTATATTATGAAAGTATTATAGCCGAAAAACTTTTAAAAAACAACCTTCGTTTCGGAAAAATCAGCTTAATAGAACAAGATTCGCCTGAAGAAGCTGCACTTCTTCCATATCATGTGTTATGATAATTACCGTTTTTCCCTTGGTTTTCTCTTTTACATAGGCGATTAATCTTTGCTTTAATGCCATATCAAGGCCCTTAAATGGTTCATCCATAAGAATCAGGTCACTTGGGAAAAGCATTGCTCTTATGATTGCGACTCTCCGCCGCATCCCGCCGCTGAGCGCCTGTACCGGCTTATTTTCATATTCCGTCAGATCCACTTTGGCAAACTCCTGCTCCACCTGTTTTCTTGCTACCGTCTTATCACATACAAGCCGCACATTCTCTATGGCATCCCAATGCTCGATTAACCGGTCCTCCTGGAATACTGCCGCAATCCTCTTGCCCTTAATCCCACGAATTTCTCCGGAATCCGGCTGCTCCAATCCCATTACTATATTCATCAGGGTTGTTTTTCCGATACCGGACGGACCCATCAGGCAGTTTATACAGCCTTCTTGAAAAGAAAGGCTGACTTCATTTAAAACAAGATTTTGCTGATATCGTTTTGTTAAGCGGATTAATTCAATATCCATGAAATCTTCCTTTCTTTATTATACCCTCATATCCTTGGCTTTATCATTTACGGTATTCAGCCGAATATGCTTTATCAAAAATATTACAATTTTTTCAAATAAGATACTGATTACGATAATAACAAAGGTCCATGCAAACAGTTCCCCGGTCATGAGATATAATTTTGCTTCATAAAGCCGCTCCCCAATCGAGCCGGTAGGTATTCCGATCACTTCCGCCGCGATCCCGGCCTTCCAGCTAAAGCCCAGACCGACCGTTACAGCCGAGCTAAAATACGGCATAGCGGCAGGAAGATAGATCGATTTCACTTGCTTCCATTTGCTCAAATGGAACATATAAGCCATCTCCAATAGCTTTCGATCCGTGGCAAAAAGCCCCTGCAAAACATTGGTGTAGATTATGGGAATTACCATCAGGAAGGAGATAAGAACGGATAAATTGTCGGATTTGATCCACAGGAGTGCCAGAATGATAAAAGACGCCACCGGGGAAGCTTTTATCACCTTAAAAAGGGGGCTGACCAGCTCCCTTACGATCCAATTCTTATAGGAAAGCACGGCCAAGAGCGTTCCGGCAACGACGGCTGACAAAAAACCCAGGGCAATCCGCAGAAAGGAAAATCCAATCGCCTGCCAGAACGCGGTCTGACCTGCCAGCTTCCTTAACGTGGAAACAACCGTTAGCGGAGATACCAGAAAGATCTCGTTGTCAATCACCCGGTATAATATTTCCCAAAAAAGGAGCCAAAAGCATATAACAAATATTCGGACTCCGTATCTTTTTATGAAATCAGATTTCGCAGTTGAACTTTTGATTCCTGCCATAATAGCTCCTCACTTTAGAATTCTTGTACTTAAATTATTCTTCCGCCATATAATAGAAATCCTCAGCCGGCAGAGTTCCCCCGACGGATTTTGGGTTCTGGTTATAAAGAGCAGTCAGGTAGCCGCTTACCTTTTCCTTCATTTCCTCCCCCTGAAGAAAGGTGATATTGCTGTAAGGGATTGCTTTCTCGGCAACGGCAGCCTTAAATATACCATACTTCTCTATGAGCAGGGATGCTTCCTCAGCGTTTTCATTGACAAACTCCGTGGAAGAACGATACTCTTTAAGGAAAGCATCCACCGCTTCCTTGTTCTTTTCTAAGAATTCGCTCCGGACCACAACCACACCGGTGACAACACTGCTGCCGTCCGTACTTACCGCTTCCCACTCCTTGGTAACATCCAGCGCGATCCTTACCTTATCATTGTTCATCATGACCGTTGTAACATAAGGCTGAGGAAGCATGGCAATTGCATCCTCCGATTCACTTAATAAGGCAGCCACCTCCGCCGGCTCTGATTTATATTCAATATTTACGTCCTTCTCCGGATCGATTCCGTTGGCCGTTAGTAAATAGTTCAAGGTATATTGCGGGGTAGTTCCCTTTCCTGTTGAGTAAATGGTCTTACCCTTTAAATCTTTCACCTGATTAATATGATTGCCGGTTTCAACAATATAGAGCACACCAAGGGTATTGATCCCTGCTAATTTAATTTTACCCTTTGTATTATTATAAAGTACCGATGCCAAATTGCAAGGTACTGCTGCTATATCGATCTCGCCTTTTGCCAGTCCTGTACTGAGCTCGTCTGCCGCACCGGCAATCGTAAAGTTATAATTATTGGCGGTCTCCTCATTTGCAGCATCTTCCATGACCTTGATCATACCCATAGAGGTAGGTCCTTTTAGCGCCCCCACATTAATGTCTATTTTCTCAGGGTTTGTATCGTCCTTGGTAAGCGCACCCTCCGGCTCTTTTTCGTCCTTGGTAAGCGCATCCCCGGAGTCGTTTGCAGGAGCCGGCGTTACAGTGACCTCCTGCTCCTTATTATCCTTACTTTCCTTATTGCCGTTCTCTTTCGCACAGCCGGCAAACACGATCATACATAGAAATAACAGAAATACTAATTTTCTTTTTTTCATTTTTCAACCTCATTTCTGCGCGGCTTTTTGTACGCCATGGAGTTTGCGGATGCCGCATAGACACAAACTTTACAAAACTCAATCAACTACTTCTTAGAATAGATTGTTTTGACGCTGACACCTTTTATCATGCCTAGTTTACCGGCCAGGGTACTAATTATATCACCTTCTGCATTTACAACAATGCTGATAATACTGATATTCTTTTCCCGATAGGGAAGACCCATTCTTCCGATAATATATTGCCCATATTCATGGAGAATCTGGTTTATCCTTTCTACCATTTCCATATCTTCAACAATAATTCCGATTAAAGCCACTCGCGTTTCCAACCTATCACCTCGAATCCATAAAAAATCCCTATACCATAAAGGCATAGGGAATCATATTCTTCATCGCACAGTATGTCTTAGTACCCGGAAAAAACCGCAGCCGTCAGAGCAACATGCTTCTTTTAATCCTATGCCTTACCGTCAGGCGCACCTTTCGTTCGGCAAAATTATCTTATCACTTCGTTAATAACATGTCAATCCAATTTATTTGTTATTTTACTCATCCTTTACCTATCATACCTTGAAGCGGTATCCAACGCCCCATATGGTTTCAATATACTGCGGCTTTGAAGTACTGTATTCGATTTTTTCCCGTATCTTCTTGATATGAACCGTTACCGTTGCAATATCTCCTATGGATTCCATGTCCCAGATCTCACGAAACAGCTCCTCCTTAGTATACACATGGTTCGGATTCTCAGCAAGAAAGGTCAATAAATCAAACTCTTTCGTTGTAAATATTTTTTCCTCCCCATTTAAGAACACCCTTCTTGCCGTCTTGTCTATCTTTAAACCGCGGATTTCAATCACATCATTTTCCTTGACTCCGGATCCGATCAGTCTCTCATAACGTGCAAGATGCGCCTTCACCCTTGCCACCATTTCGCTGGGGCTGAACGGCTTTGTAATATAGTCATCCGCTCCAAGACCCAAGCCTCTGATTTTATCGATATCTTCCTTCTTTGCAGATACCATTATGATAGGAATATTCTTTTCTTCCCTGACTTTCTTGCAGATCTCGAAGCCATCCATATTGGGAAGCATTAAATCCAGTATGATCAGGTTAAAATCCTCGTTCAGCGCACGATTTGCTCCGACATCTCCGACGGTTTCCACTTCTACCTCAAATCCGCTCAGTTCCAGATAGTCTTTCTCTAATTCCGCAATTGCGACTTCATCTTCAATGATTAATATTTTGCTCATTTCCTCCTTCTCCTTTCCTAGAACACTGTTAATTATCTCCTGTTTTCCTAAGTGTAAAGATTACCGTGGTTCCCTCTCCCGGTCTGCTCTCTGCCCATATCCTGCCGGAATGATCCTCAATAATTTTCTTCGATATCGCAAGTCCCAAGCCGCTGCCGCCCTTCCTGGAATTTCTGGAAGAATCGGCGCGGTAAAACCGGTCAAAAATATACGGAATATCCTCGTCTGGTATACCCGCTCCGTTGTCCTCTATCTCAATTTGAACATATTCCTCCTTATCACGGATACGAATCTGTATGATGCCCTCCTTCTTGTCCAGATATTTTACAGAATTCCCAATAATATTATTAATTACACGCTTCAGTTGCTCTGCATCTGCCATCACAAGAACGGACGGATCCACCTCATTATGAAAAACCACTTCCACATTCTTAACCTCCAGATCTAATTTAAGATCCTCAATGCAATCGTCAAAATACGCTTGGAGATTGATCTGGGCAAAGCTATATGGCACCGTATTACAATCTATCTTCGTATAAAAGGCAAGCTCATCCACCAGAACAGACATATCATTTGCCTTGGCGCAAATCGTTTTTAAATACTTTTCCTTTTTGCCCGGAGTATCGGCCACTCCATCACTTAAGCCTTCCGCATATCCCTTGATCGCCGTCAAAGGCGTCTTTAAATCATGGGAGATATTACTGATCAGTTCTTTAATATCCTCCTCATATTTCAGGCGGTCTTCGATCAATTGCTTTAAACGAATTCTCATTTTTTCAAAATCGTCACATAGCTCGCCGATTTCATCCCCCGATTCGGACTCAACGGAATAATCCAAATCCCCTTCTCGAATCTGATTGGTAGCAATTCTCAGAATATTCAGAGGTTTTATAATACTGCGATAAATCCATAGCATTAGTACAAAAGCGGTAGACGTAATAATGATCAGGAAGGATATCACCATCTGAATGGCAACGGTTTTGATTTGAGGAACCAGAACATTTAAATCCGTTATGACAAAGATGGTCCCCTCTCCTCCGTCCGAATAATAGAAATCCTGTGCTTTTACAAGGAAGGGGTGTTTTCCTCCGACATAAATTCCTCCGTCAACATTGGTACCATAAACGCCAAAATGCGGCAGACTATTGGAAATCGTGCTCAGCTTTTTTTTGTTACCGGTATAGATATATTCGCCATCCTTGCGGACGGTAATAAAGGAATATTTGTTCCGGATTTCCTCATTCAGTTCATTAATATATTCAATATCCTCCAGCTTCTCAGGCTCCTTCAGCGCTACTAATTTGATTTCATTATAAACACCTCTGGTTAGCCGGTTGAAGATCTGAATCGGATTTGTTAAGATCTCCATCGTACCGGATTCGACATCATAGGTTTCATGAATAGAGTTTATTTGAAAGCCAACGATTGTACCGGCAGCCAGGCAAATCATCAGAATTGGCAGAATAATCATGATAAAAAACGCAATAATAATTTTATCCTTTAGTTTCAATCTCTCACCTGCTCACCAAAAATTGCAATCCCTACGCACTTTATATGAATTATAGCATACCTGTTATAGAAATGCTCCCTTCCAAACAAGTTTTTATTCTTTCACTTGCCTGCCTAAAAGGGAGCATTTTATAGATCAATTACCGATACGGTAAATCGTTTTTTACCTGCCGTATTTCTTCAAAACCTCTACTTTGTCAAGTCTTTCCCAGGGAAGATCCAAATCATTTCTTCCGAAATGCCCATAAGCTGCGGTCTGCTTATAGATTGGCCTTCGAAGGTCCAGCATTTTAATAATGCCTGCCGGACGAAGATCAAAATGCTTACGGATCATTGCTACCATTTCATCCTCCGTAAGTTTGCCGGTTCCGAAAGTATCCACCGCAATCGAGGTCGGTTCAGCAACACCGATTGCATAGGACAACTGAATCTCACATTTATCTGCCAAACCGGCAGCCACTATGTTTTTAGCTATATAGCGGGCAGCATAGGAAGCGGAACGATCCACCTTGGTGCAGTCCTTACCGGAGAAGGCACCGCCGCCATGTCTGGCATAACCGCCGTAGGTATCTACGATAATCTTTCTCCCGGTCAACCCGCTGTCTCCGTTTGGCCCGCCGGTCACAAAACGGCCGGTCGGATTGATAAAGAATTTCGTATTCTCATCCACCATCTCTGCCGGAAGAACAGGATCCAGCACATATTTCTTTACATCCTTACGCAGCTGCCCGATGGATACATTTTCATCATGCTGTGTGGATAGAACGACAGCATTCAGATGAATCGGTCTGCCCTCCTCGTCATATTCAACGGTAACCTGGGATTTGCCGTCCGGACGCAGATAGTTTAAGACACCGTCTTTTCTGACTTTCGTTAGTTGTCTCGTAAGCTTATGTGCCAAAGAGATCGGATAAGGCATATACTCCTCCGTCTCGTTGCTCGCATAGCCAAACATCATACCCTGGTCTCCTGCGCCAATCGATAGATCTTCATCCTTTGCTACATTCTCTTTAACCTCCAGGGATGAATCAACTCCCATGGCGATATCCTTCGACTGCTCATCCAATGCTACGATCACACCACAGGTGTTGGCATCAAACCCATAATCGGATTTATCGTATCCAATTTCTCTTATCGTATCACGAACGATCTTTTGGATATCCACATATCCGTTTGTTGTAATCTCTCCCATCACTAATACCAGCCCGGTCGTTATCGCTGTTTCACAGGCAACTCTGCTCATGGGATCCTGCTCCAGCAGGGCATCTAATACCGCATCGGAGATCTGGTCACAAATTTTATCCGGATGTCCTTCTGTTACGGACTCGGAAGTAAATAATCTTTTTTGCATTTTTAACCTCATTTCTGCGCGGCTTTTCAGCATTATGAAGTTTGTGAATGCCGCGCAGACACAAACTCTGTGAGTAAAAGAATGCAAATGGTTTCTATGCGCATCCTTAGCAAAGCGATTTTTATGTATAGGACATAATTTCCTATACATAAAAATAAGTCCGCAATATGCGGACTTGATAAGCAGGAATCAAATCCTCTTATTGTTCGATTGCTCGCTCAGGTTGGCACCTTCCTTACCAGGGGTTGCCGTGACTTCATAGAGCCTTTACTCTCCGTCACTCTGAATAAGAGAAATTTTGTTCTATTAAATTATATCAATTGATAATAATTACTTATACCATATAACGAAATGAACCTTTCGTCAAGAATTATTTTCAATTCAGACTAGCTTACTTTTAATTTAAATTTACGAACCGCTCTGGTATCTTCCGAATCAATCTTTTCCATTGCCGCACCCAGCTGCTGCATCTTATATTCAAAGTTTTCGTAACCGCGCTCAATATATTCGACATTTTCTACGATTGTAAAGCCCTCTGCCATTAAACCGGCGATTACAAGCGCTGCACCGGCACGCAGATCCGGTGCACTTACCACGGCTCCGGTCAGCCGTTCCACACCGTCAATGATTGCCGTATTGCTTTCCACCTTTATAGAGGCGCCCATACGGGATAATTCGTCCACGTATTTAAAACGGTTTTCGAAAATACTCTCCGTTACAATGCTAGTTCCCTTCGATACCGACAGCAGCGTTGCCATCTGCGGCTGCATATCAGTTAAAAAGCCGGGATAGACCAGGGTCTTTACATGAGTATTGCCAAGTCTGCCGCTTGCTTTTACACGCACGGCATCATCAAATTCTTCAACCTCTGCCCCGATCTCCATCAGCTTCGCCGTAAATGCTTCCAGATGCTTTGGAATTACGTTTTTGATCAGCACATTTCCCTTGGACGCTGCCGCAGCAAACATAAAGGTTCCTGCTTCAATCTGATCGGGAATAATAGTATATTCGCTGCCATGTAATTTTTTAACACCTTTGATACGGATCACATCCGTACCGGCGCCTTTGATATTCGCACCCATGCTGTTTAAAAAGTTGGCTACATCTACGACATGCGGTTCCTTTGCCGCATTTTCCAGAATCGTCATACCATCTGCCATACTGGCTGCCAGCATGGTATTAATCGTTGCCCCTACACTGGATCCGTCAAAATAAATATGCGCACCTGCAAGATTGACTGTCTGCGCACAAATTAAGCCGTGCTCGATCTTTACCTCACACCCCAGCGCCTCAAAGCCCTTGATATGCTGGTCAATCGGCCTGCTTCCAATGTTGCATCCTCCCGGTAATGCCACCTGTGCACTTTTATATTTCCCAAGCAATGCTCCCAATAAATAATAGGAGGCTCTGATTTTTCTTATATAATCAAAATCCACACTTACGGAATTAATTTTACTTGCATTTATTTTTACCGAATTCTTTGATCGTTCTACTTTTGCACCGATATCTTCGATTGCTCTTAGCAATACTTCAATATCCTTTACATTTGGCACGTTTTCAATTTTGACCGTCTCGTCCGTCATAATTGCTGCAGCTATTATTCCCAAAGCCGCATTTTTATAACCGCTAATCGTAACTTCCCCGTTTAGCGGCCGCCCACCTTTAATAATATATTGCTCCATTGCACACCTCTAATAGTTTTTATCTTTATCGAACAAATGATTGTTAATTTTGCATATAAAACAGGTCATGAGTTTGTTAACTATTTATCCATAAATTGATTATACCACAAAGTGAAGTTTTGTAAATTGTTTTTTGATAATACAAACATACTAATTGCCCGATAATTCCGCACTTTCTTACTTCATCCCCCTCTCATTTCCTCTTTTGACAATTGGTGATTGAATTTTTTTAGAATATTCTATAATAAATTGTTCTCTTGCCATAGTAATATTTTAAATAAGATTACCTTTTCTATTCATTTACCCATCCATAAATCTGAAGGGAATTCTATTACAAAATGCCTATGTTTTGAAATTGGTTTAAAACATTGAATTTTTGATAAAATATGTTATAATCAAATAACAACCAGAGGAAAAGTTAGGTAACCTTTACACATAAAAGATAAAGTAGGCCTTAAACGGAGATGATTTTATGGCATCAAATTATATTACAATTGAATCTGTTACCGGTGGTGTAAAAAATCGTGTAAAACAGAATCTTAAATTTAAAACAGGTAAATTTGTCTGGAGAATTAAATTCACTGCTCCTTTGAATCCCTCCTCGGTAAATAACCGTAACCTGTATGTTACTTCTTTAAATCAGGTACCGTTACTTACAAATATACGGTATGATTCGGTCCATAATTATATCGAGATTGAACCCCTGGAGCCCTATGAAAAAGACCAATCCTACCTGTTACACGTCACTACCAATGTCAAATCCAAACATGGGCAAAAGCTGCCGAATGAAATTTCAATTCAATTTCGAGTATAAAATAACAAAGATGACGTATCACTCCTTCGTTACTTCTTTCTCATCCGTTAGCGGTTCCTCCGGTTCTTCTGGAGGATCCTCGTCATCTTCGATCACTCCATGTTCTTCTTGGCTTTCCTGGTTTTTCTGATTTCCCCAATTGCTTTGTTCTTCCGGTTCTTCCGGGTTTTCTTGTTTTTCCCAGTTTTCCGGTTCTTCTTGATTACTCTGTTCTTCCGATTCCTCTTTTTTTTGCTTTGCTGCCTTGGCACGGCGCTTTAATTCCTCTATCATTTTCTCTTTATCGGTTTCACCGGAATAATATGCCTTTAGCATTTTGGCTTTCTCTACATAATTTCCTTCCCCGAACCATAGAATGATATCCGAGCATTCCTGAATACAAGCTTCCTCCATGCCGGCTTTATAATAAAGCTTCGCCAATTCGTAAGCCCACTTTTCTATGTATTCCGTATTCTTAAGCGTAACCAGTGTATCGATCAGCTTTTCATACGGCTCCCCTTTCAGCTTATCGATCCGATAGCGGAAAATATAATTATAAAAGTCTTTCGGTGCCATTTTTTCATATTCTTTCAGATAATATTCTGCATCCGGAACGTTAAGCATCTTAATCGACAGCGTGACCAATTGAAATAGGACTTTTCTGGTTTTAAATTTCTGATATACCTTTAACAGAAGCTCCATTGCCTCCTCATATCTTCCATTCTCCTTATATACTTCAGCCATAATACTTAGATCAGAGGTGTTTTTTATCTTCTTAAGGGAAATCGTATTCAGTATTTTCAGAGCGGTTTCGTAATCTCCCTCTCCCATCTTCTTTCTCATTTCTTCGATTTTAACTATATTCTCATAGACGCCCATAGATTATAACCTCCTTTGCATCACCGTTTGTTACCTTGAATAACATTATACTATCATTTGTATCTGCATTCGACAAGTATATATAACAGCAAAATACTGCCCCAACAACGTTTGAGACAGTATTTATTATAGGAGTGTCATAAATCACATAAAAGCTATAAATTCATCTTATCCGGGATTAGTACTCTTTATAATAATTTAAGGTGTTAAGGAGCTCCGGCACCACTTCTATCCTGTCTTTTTCCAAAAGACGATGCCTGGATTCCACTTCCCGTATTTTCTTTAGTTTTTCACGATTGTAGCGCGCCATTGCTTCTTCAAATAGTGGCTGCATTCCCAATCTTTCGCGAATTGCCTTGGCAAACGGACAATAGGTCGCTAGCATTTCGCGAACCGGTTTATTTAATCGGATTGCTCCCTTGGCTTCATAATTGATCCACTGCTCATAATCAATTACAAAGATTTCTCTGCTGTTATTACGTCCCTTCTGAATCTGATTCTTGAGCTTCTCTTTCTTTTCCTCCGAGAGATCTTTATTCTTGCGGTAGAATTGCAGATAGTCGGAATACTCCGAAGTAAGGGATTTATGCTTGATATCATTCCATGCCGTACCTTCTATGGTTCTGCACATCTCCCAGCGAAATCTTCCAAATACCTTTACCATTAAGGTGGTCAAATTGGTAAAGGTAAAGATCGGAAATAGGAATCGCCCAGAGGTATCTCTCTTTTTCCCCGTAATCTCCTGCCACATAATCCCGTTACATCCGACCGTCGGCATTAAGATAATGTCCGGATAAACCCGTTTTATAATGTATTCCTTAGTAATTTTCTTTTCCTCATTGGAATAGATTACTTCGTGGTCAAAGACAGAGTAATCAATCTCAAGCAGCTTATTAATAGTTGCATTTATCTTCTCCGGTGTCACATGGATTCGGTCAAAATCGCTGGCAAGCATATCCCTGTGCAATACGGGAACAAAAACAGAGATCTGACCATTCGTCGTCCGATTGTTGTAACGAAACATATTTTGTATCTCGTATTCTACTTTTCTGATCGGATTAACCAGCCAGTCCCGTCCTTCCTCCTCTGTTAGTTTCCCTTGCTTTCGTATGGATCTGACATATTCCGGGTATTCCATGTCAAATTCATTCTTTGACGGATCCTTCCTGCCTTCATAAATTAAGGTCAGCCATTCCTTGATATTGTAAACCCCGCAAGTGCCATTACAGGGTGTTTCTTTTAAAAAATAAAGGGAAAGCAGCTGTTCGTTTGTCAAAAGACGTTCATCGGCATATCCGTATTTTAAAAACATATCAATTATCTTGGGGACCTGCTTCGTTTTATATGCCTTAAGAAAGACTTTCATATATAATTCATAATGATTTGCTGTTACATTTCTTCGAATGGTACGGGTCTCATTATCGGAAGAGCTTCGATCCTTCAGGTTGATAAAATCCAGCATAGCGTCCTTCATGGATTCTGCTTTCTCCGTACTGATTTCCGCATAGTCTATAATCTTTTGGAAGGAATCCTTCAGTTCCTGCATGGCTTTTTCGGAATCCGCCTTCGAATACTTTAAAAAGGTTTCTTTATTTATTGTTTCCTTCGTATCCGTTATAAGAAGATTGTAGATTTCCTCCATCCGCTTGCGGTTTACGGAATACGGGAAGCCAATCATCCGATTTACAAAATCATCTGCCTTATTGACCTCTTTCATAATTTTCTTCATGAGGTCGAGAAATTCCTGGTTATCCCCGCCGGCGCTGCTGATCTCAAGGGCCAGCCCGGCAATCAATTGGAAAAAGCAGGTTTCCGTATCATCAAAGAGGCATTCGATTAAGGATATATAAGCTTGGGCCTGCTCTTTTAAAATTTCAATCAGTTGATTTATGATACCGACCTGATCATTTACCTGAAATAACGTTATCGCATTCCCATAGGAGTAGAAAGACTTGATAACCTCCATCGGCAACGCTCTGCATTCAATATAATACCCAATCCGATCCTCCATAAGCTCCAGGTCATACTCCGGCAGGTATAATTCATCGAAACGGTCCGAGGTCCGTGCCCGGTATCCCCCTCGATTCGCGGAATCTAAATATTCCTGATAGCTTTCTGTCAGAAATTCATATATACTGGAAAAATGTTTACGCATACCTTGATAGATTTGATTAAGATCATATATTTCTCTATTGTTGGATGCCACCATAAACCCATGATAATCACTGTTAATTGAAAAAATCTGTTCCAATTCTTCGTTTTGATTAACGGGAAATGCATAGATAAACAAGTCATCTAAGGCTGTATATGTACTTTGGAATTTACCGGTATATAAATCATTTACTCCTAGAAAGGCTCCTGTACTCACAACCATTTTTGCACCATTATTGTGAATTAATACTCTCCCCTTTATCACAAGGGCGATACTAAAAACAGGCTCTCCTTCCGTGAAAATAACGGTTCCTTTCATTAGTTGGTTTACTGCATTGGGATTTAATCTCCATTCCATTGTTACACCGCCTTAATCTATTCTATATTCATGTTCTCAATTGCTACTGTTCACACCCGGACAAAGTTTATAATATGATTTTGACAAATGATATTCGATAAGGAGTATTTGCATTTGTCGAAATCATAGCATGGCATACATGTCGGGTGTGAATAGTAGCTCTCAACTGTTATTATATACTAAATTATCTTTTAAAAAAGGGGAATATCCCATATTTTATCAATATAGGACAAAATTCTTATATCCCTGTTCCGGAATAAAGGAAGCCCTTTCCTGCCGGGAAAGCATGTTTTTAATAATAATAGTAACTTCTTAGCGGAGCGTTTTTTATCGTATAGGACGTAATTTCTTATACGACAAAAAAAGAGTACCGATTCTTCACGATACTCTGTAAATTCATTGCTAATTATATTTTAATCCGTGCGTTCTGCTTTGGATGAATACCATAAGCGTTACCTTTACAGTTAACTCGGTCCAGGCATCCTCACGGCACACAGGAGGTTTTGCTTAGTGCTGCTTCATTCCTGACCTGACACGGTTCACAAATTCCTGTTGCGTAAGACCCAAACGTCAACACCACTTATAAAGGGCTGCCCTACAGTAAAATCATCCGGGGCAGAACATCACCCCTGCTATAGCGGATTGCAGGTACAGGGCACCGCTATCTCCCCGGCTGCACGGAAATTTTATAACAAAATTATAGAACAATTTTAATTGCAGCGAAAAGCTGTATGCCAAGTATAAAGCTTTTTTACTCTTATGTCAACCCTCAGACTTTTCCTTTTTCTTCCTTCCTGTCCCCTCTTTTATCCTCTACTGCTTCCTTCTCTGCCAGTTTCTGCTGCTTGTTCCGGCATCTGAGTTCTTTAAAGAATGTCTGCAATATTTCGGTGCACTCCTTTTCCATAACACCGTAAACCAGCTCGGCCTGATGGTTAAACTCCTCCATCTGTAATAGATTGAGTATCGAGCCGGCGCAGCCTGCCTTCGGATTCTTAGTGCCTACCACCACTTGCTTAATTCTCGCCTGAACAATTGCTCCGGCACACATCTGACATGGCTCTAACGTAACATACATAATGCAGTCTTCCAGGCGCCAATCTCCCATGGCTTTACTGGCCTTCTCGATTGCAATCAGCTCCGCATGGGCTAAGGTTGTTTTCTTTGTATTCCGTTTATTATAACCTCTTCCGATTATTTTATCCTGATAGACAATTACGCATCCGATGGGTACCTCTCCCAAACGATATGCTTTCTTAGCCTGCTTCAGTGCTTCCTTCATGTATTGCTCATTGGTGGACATTACCTTCATTTCCTTTTCATATGGACTACGGACAAGAAATTTGTTATAGTAATTGTATCATAACCATAACGAGGTGACAATATGCAGATCCATGGTTTTAATAAGACGACCCTGCTCGATTATCCGCAGCATCTGGCCGCTACCATATTCCTGGGCAGCTGCAATATGCGCTGTCCTTTTTGCCATAATTCCTCCTTAGTGCTGCATCCGGATTCTATTCCCGCGATTCCAACCGAGGAGGTTCTTTCCTACCTTGCTAAGCGAAGAGGTATCTTAGAGGGGGTATGTATTACCGGCGGTGAGCCAACCGTGAATCCGGACCTTCCCGACCTGATTAAAGAGATTAAGGCACTGGGGCTTAAGGTAAAATTAGATACCAATGGTTCTAATCCTTCGCTTCTAAAGGCTTTAGTAGAAGATAAGCTGATTGATTATGTTGCTATGGATATTAAAAATTCCAGAGAAAATTACGGTTTATCCGTTGGTATAAAAGAATATAATACGAATAAAATTAATGATAGTATCACCTATCTATTAACTTCTCCAATTGCATATGAATTTCGCACGACGATTGTTAAGGAGCATCATACTTCAGAGGATATCCGGTCCATCGGACAATGGATCAGCGGGGCTAAGGCATATTATCTGCAGTCCTATAAGGATTCCGGAGAAATTCTCTCCCCAGGTCTTAGCAGCCATACAAAGGATACCTTGCTAAGTTTTGTTAAGCTGCTTACCCCCTATGTTGAAAAGGTGGAACTAAGGGGCGTGGACTAGTGCATAAGGAGGCGTAATTCGTGCAGCATACCTGTGAAACAAGTCGTCTGATCTTAAAAACCCTGGGCAAGGAGGCCGCGCCCATGGTTTTGTCCTTTTATGAAGAAAACCGATCCAGCTTTGAACCCTGGGAGCCCAAGCGGCCGAATAATTTCTATACCCTCTTCTATCAAAAAGCTTCCCTTTCTGCGGAATATCATCAAATGGCAGAAGGAAAGCTCTTAAGATACTGGGTATTTCGAAAGGATAATCCCGACGAGATTATTGGTACCGTTTGCTTTCAAAACTTTCTTAGGGCTCCCTATCTTAGCTGCAGCCTTGGATATAAATATGGGTATAAATATAATCATAAGGGCTATGCCTATGAGAGCATTCAAAGGGGAATTCGTCTTGTCTGGGACGAATATAAAATACACCGTATTGAGGCTTTTATAATGCCGAACAACGAACCTTCCCTCCGGCTTATCAAACGGCTTGATTTTGTCTATGAGGGTATCTGTTACTCCTATGCCTGCATCAATGGCCAATGGGCCGATCATCAGCGCTATGCCTTGATTAATCCTTCGGATAAAGAGTAAAAGAACATTCCCTATAGCGTAATGACCGCGCAAAGATAAGGAAACATATGTAAGATATAAGTAAGAATGCAGTCCCTGCATTATACAGAAACCGCAATATACCAGTATCCGAAATCTCCCTGTCTTAATTCCCGCTTCTTTGCCGGTTTAAAGCAATCAAAGCCGAACATTCTGGCAATAAATTTCTCCTTGTTATGATATGTTCCCGGAACCCCGATGATGTAACGGGCCCCAAACCGGTCCTTCATCTTTGCAAATATCAGATGCCGGTAGCTGTAGTATCCGTGTAGGAGAAAGCTGTTATTGCTTAATCCCCAGAGCTCTCTTGGCAGAAGTCCGATATCCTTAGGCTCAATCTTTACCGATAGAATGACCTCATTATCTTCAAAAGGATTAATCCTTGGAAAGCTTTGAAACATCCTGGCAGCTACCGGTGATTCCATACTACTGTATGGTCGATTGGCTGCCCGGTTCCTTGCTGCTTCCGTCCTCTCCTCACTTGGTATCTGCCCCACTGCGGTTTCCTGCTTCTCCGCCATGGCTTCCCTGGTTTCCTGCTTCGTATCTATGGCTTCTGCGGTTCCTTTCTGCACAGCCATCGTTTCCTGTAATTCTTTCTTCGTATCTGCGGTCTCTTTAGCTTCCCCCTTCGTATCTATGATTTCCTGGGGTTCCTTCTTCGCAGTCATAGTTTCCCGGGCTTCCTGCCTCGTATCTGTGGTCTCCTGAGGTTCCTTCTTCGTCTCTATGGTTTCTTTGGTTTCCCTAGTTTCCTTCTTCGTATCCATAGCCTCTGCGGTTTCTTTCTGCACAGCCATCGTTTCCTGTAATTCTTTCTTCGTATCTGCGGTCTCTTTAGCTTCCCCCTTCGTATCTATGATTTCCTGGGGTTCCTTTTTCGCAGTCCCTTTCCTATCCAGTCCTCTACTTTCTGCTATCGGATCTTTTCCTGCGGTTCTGTTTCTATCATATTCTTTCTCCCCTCTCACAGGAAGGTCTGATTCTCGTTCAATCCCTCCACTCCTGCCGGGCCCCCCTGCACTTGCCGGGTTGCCGTTTTCCGCGAATCGGTCTCCTGGTATGGGATTCGCTCCCCCTAAGTCGATTTTCTTCTGCGGAGCATAAGGATTATTCGGTAAACGCTCTACCGTTTTCCAGCCTCTCGGCAATTTATACTTTGGTATCGTTGCCTCCTCCTCTATCGTAGGTAAGGGCTGGCCGGTAAGACGGTTTTGCGAAACGGGCGGTACCTCTTTCTCCGGCACCGCTGGGATTTCTTTCGGAGGCACTTTCTTTGGCTTTGGTTTCATTGCCGCCATAATTTCTTTTGCCTCAATCGGCTTATCGTCCCATTCTGTGGCATAAAATTCTCCCGAATTCAGAAAAAGAATGATCCCGCCTATATCGGAAAGCGTATAACCGGACTCCATAATATTATTCTCATCCGCCAAAAGCTTGCCATCCAATATCTGGTTTTTCAGCCGGGAGTCCCCCAGGTAAATAAGCTCTGTACCGCTACGGTCCCTATGAATCAAATAAGTCGGAAATATACTGTCTGGTTGTCCCAGCATTTGTACATGCAGAGTAACTTTGCACTGTCCATTCTTTGCCTCAATCCGGGCATAACCAGAATTCTTTCTCTTTATTCCATTTTCATATTGATACATATACGAAACCATTCTTTTATAGTCAGCCAAAATATCACTCCTTTGCTATTCAAAGTTTTCGTTGTTTCATGATTCTTTTTAAATATATTCCGAAGAAACCGGCAATATTCCAAACACCCTTTTCAATCCGCTCATCCGATATAAAATCCCTCTTTTTAGAGTAAAAAACAGGGTTGCTGCATTTGTTTTGCAACAACCCTATGATTGTAAATTTAT
>ENA-UOOI01001729-UOOI01001729.1-fermentation-metagenome-genome-assembly--contig:-NODE-1729-length-21387-cov-7.265095_pt1 | contig 21387 bp, 18 predicted proteins | sample MGYA00245779_ERZ724027 | MGnify/ENA primary metagenome ERZ724027 (study PRJEB28704, sample SAMN03018318) | fermentation metagenome | biome: anthropogenic terrestrial biome; feature: soil; material...
TAGGATCAATACCTGGGTTAGCCGCTATAATCGCATCTACTGTTACACCAAAACGTTGAGCTATGCTAAATATTGTATCTCCTGCTTGAACTATATAAATCTGACCTGTGCATGGTGGTGTCACACCAGGAATGCAGATCCGTTGACCTACTACTAGTCTGTTAGGATCAATACCTGGGTTAGCTGCTATAATCGCATCTACTGTTACACCAAAACGTTGAGCTATGCTAAATATTGTATCTCCTGCTTGAACTACATAAATCTGACCTGTGCATGGTGGGGTAGGCCCAGTTGGGATACAAATCTGTTGACCTACTGAAATCTTGGAAGGATCTGTTATTTGGGGATTCGCTCTTACTATTGCATCTACTGTTGTACCAAATTTCTTTGCTATGGTATATAAACTATCTCCTGCTACCACTGTATAGATCTGACCAGGACAAAACGCTGGTGGTGGGGGTGGAGTTGGACCAGGTGCAACCCCTGGTATACATATTCTTTGACCTACTGAAATCTTGGAAGGATCTGTTATTTGGGGATTCGCTCTTACTATTGCATCTACTGTTGTACCAAATTTCTTTGCTATGGTATATAAACTATCTCCTGCTACCACTGTATAGATCTGACCAGGACAAAACGCTGGTGGTGGGGGTGGAGTTGGACCAGGTGCAACCCCTGGTATACATATTCTTTGACCTACTGAAATCTTGGAAGGATCTGTTATTTGGGGATTCGCTCTTACTATTGCATCTACTGTTGTATTAAATTTTTGTGCTATAGTGAATAAACTATCTCCTGCTACTACAGTATAGATTTGACCAGAACAGTTAGCTGGTGGTGGAGGGGGAGCTGCTGTCTCTACATCACTAGCTGATGCTGTTGGAAGACATAGTTCATAACCCACTTGAATCTTGGCTGGATCGTTAATCTGAGGATTAGCATCTAGAATGGCCTCTACTGTAAGGCCATGCTTTTGGGCAATGTTCCAAAGACTATCGCCTTTGCGTACAGTATAGACTATGCCATGGCACTCTGCCATTAAAAAACACCTCTCTTCCTGTTCCCTATAGACTACTCAAGACAATGCTCCTAAGTGTCAAAAGACTATATGACAGCTGTCCCATTTTTAAATTTGAACCTTGTTCCCCTTATAAATAAGTAAAAAGATCTAAAAACCCCTTGCAGAGTATGATCTGCAAGGGGTTAAATATACAGATTATGGTGGAGGATACAGGGATCGAACCTGTGACTTCCACCTTGTGACGATGGCGCTCTCCCAACTGAGCTAATCCTCCATAACCTTTATTTATTATACTGCCAAGGCCTTTCTTCGTCAACAGAGGCCGTAGAATTAAGCACTAAGAATCTTATTTAAAAATTCTTTAGTACGGTTATTTTGTGGTTTATAAAATACTTCTTCTGGTTTACCTTCTTCTAATATCCTACCATGATCCATAAAAACAACCCTTGTGCCGACCTCTCGAGCAAAACCCATCTCGTGAGTTACGACTACCATCGTCATTCCTTCTCTAGCTAAGTTTTTCATAACAGATAGTACATCACCGACAAGTTCTGGATCCAAAGCAGAAGTTGGTTCATCAAACAGCATTATATCTGGTTGCATGGCTAAAGACCTAGCAATAGCTACTCGTTGCTGTTGTCCCCCAGATAATTTAGCTGGGTAGTAATCAGCACGATCAAGTAAACCTACGTGTTCTAACTCTTTAAGCGCAATCTTTTTAGCTTCTGCTCGTTTAAGTTTTTTTACTGTAATAAGTCCTTCCATAACATTTTCTAAAGCCGTCAAATGAGAAAACAAGTTAAAACGTTGGAAAACCATACCAATCTTAGCCCTTTGCTTATTTAATATTCTATCTTTGGGTACGATAGAACCTGCGATAACTGTTCCTCCTAATGGTTCTTTCCCAATATAAACTTCTCCAGAATCAGGGATTTCTAAACCATTCAAGCAACGCAGAAGCGTCGATTTACCAGACCCAGAAGGACCTATTACTACCAAAACTTCACCTTTTTCAACTTCTAAATTTATACCTTTCAAAACTGGTAAAGTGCCAAATGACTTATGGAGTTCTTTTACTTTTAACATTGGTTATGCCTCCATTTTGGCTAATCTTGCTTCTATACTGCCAAAGGTAACAGTAAAAATGGTTGTGAGAAGCAGATATAAAAGGGCCGCTGCACTAAATATTTCTAGAGGTCGAAAAGTAGCAGAATACATCTGTTGAGCAGAACGCATTAGATCAACCATAGATATGGTAGCAACTAAAGATGAATCCTTCAGCATAGCAATAAACTCATTGCCTAAAGGCGGTATCATCCGTCTAATTGCTTGAGGAATTATTATACGAAAATTTGCTTGCATATAACTCATACCAATAGAACGAGCAGCTTCCATTTGTCCTTTATCAATAGATTGAATTGCGCCTCTAACTATTTCGGCTATATAAGCAGCAGCATTAATACTCATACCAATAGAAGCAGCTGCAAAGGGTGAAAGAGTAATACCTACTTCAGGTAAACCGTAGTAGATAAAAAATAGTTGTAGCATTAAAGGAGTTCCTCGAATAGCCCAAGTATAAAAATGAGCGATTGACCTTAATACAACATTACGGCTAAGAGCTCCCAGTGCAATTACAAATCCTAATAACGATCCTACGACAATGCTTATTACCGTAAGTTCCACCGTCATTAACGCTCCCTCTGCTAAAACAGGCAGATACTTGAGCATGAACCTTACATCCACAAACCTTTACCCCCTGCTATTTGACTATAATATCGGCTCCTAGCCAGTTTTGGGAAATCATTCCCATGGTGCCATCTTTTTTCATATCCTCAAGAGTCTTATTGATAACCTCTGCTAAAGCAAAATCATTTTTACGATAACCAATAGCTATCGGCTCTGTTAATAGCGATTCTACAAAGATAAAGCGACTTGGATCTTTAGCAACATAATAGCGCGCTACAAATTCATCGACTATTCCTGCATCAAGTCTGCCAATACCTAGATCCATGAAGACTTCGGTAAATTTTTGATAGGTTCTAATATTTTTCTTGAATGGTAAAGCATTAGCTGCTTCTTCAGATGTTGAGCCAAGTTGGGTACCAATGGTTTTGCCTTCTAGATCTTTTTGCGACTTAACATTTTTAGTTTTGTTTGAGATCACTATAACCTGCCCTACATTAAGATAAGACGGACTAAAAAGAATAGCTTTCGCTCTTTCTTCACTAACACTTAGTGCCGAACAAATCATGTCATATTTATTTGCATTGAGAGCTAGTATAACTCCATTCCAATCTACAGGAACAAATTCAACCTTTAGCCCTAATCTTTTACCTACCTCTCTAGCTATATCAACATCGAAACCAACGATATTATTCTTCTCATCGCGAAAAACAGAAGGGGGATAAGTATCATCTACACCAACACGTAATACTCCACTTTGTTTTACTTTTTCCCAAGAACTATCTGCGGCAACAGATAATGCCAAAATAAATACTATAAATATAACTAAGTTCCATTTGCGATTCATTTTCTTTCTCTCCTTTATCATTTTACCTTGCTAAAGCGTTTAGCTGCCGTATTCTCTTTATCACATTATTAGTTTAACTCGTTAAAGCATTTTTGTCAAGAATAAGCCCGAATCCGGGCTTATAAAGTTGTTTATTTTTTCTTATTTTCCTTACTAGTACTCTTACTTTTAGATTTACTAGATGTAAAAAGTTCTATAGAACCACTAACAATACCAGTAAGCAAACTACCTGCTAGTAACGTTGGTAATATCACTAATACCGCTATTACAAGGGCAACATAGAGTCCAACAGTTAAGTCAAGCGGAGGCCCAAAGAGAGGTAGTAATACTGATAATACAAGGGCAACAATAAGAGCTGCTACTAAAACACTAATAATACCTAAAACAAGACGTAAGGCGGGACTCTTTATCTCCCGTCCATTGAATGTACATTTACCATTATTATTTTCAAAGCGCATATACTCCACCTCCTCTCTTTTAATTCTCTCATTATCTTATAAATCCTACAGGATTGGCGACTCCTCTTAGCAAATATAGTTAATAAATATCAAATAGGGGGATCACAATGTCACAAAAACTGCAGGGCTTCCTTTGGCTATTTCTCACCATATTCCTTTTTAGTACTTTTGAAATTGTTGGGCACACATTGACAACAACTACAACCACTGCCTTTGTAAATGCTTTTCGTTTCTTTTTAGGAGGGTTAGTTTTATTACCTTTTGCTATCCTACACTTAAAAAAGAATAAAATCAAACTCTCTGGCAAGGATTTTCTCTGGCTTCTTTTTTTAGGCTTATTAAACGCGGTTTTCTCAATGAACTTATTACAAGCTAGTTTGAAATACAACCCAGCTTCGACTACTGCTATTCTTTTTAGTACCAATCCCATCTTTGTCGCTCTTTTTTCGCTAGCATTGTTACGAGATAAACCTAGTTCCAATCAATTAATAGGTCTCTTATTAGGTGTAATTGGTTCTATCTTTGTTACAGGTGGGCTCAAAGTTGCTAATCTAACCGGCCCCTTACTAACTTTAAGTTCGGCTGCACTTTTTGGTCTCTATACTTTAGCTGGTAAGAATTTGACATTGCGTTTAGGTAGTTTTGTGGTAAACAGTATTTCTTTCATGTTTGGTGGCTTTGTCAATTGGCTATTGGTTATTATCAACGACCAGCCCTTCTGGCAAGTTACTCCAGATAACTATTTACGTCTCATTTATTTAGGTGTATTTGTCACTGGACTAGCCTATTTTGCCTTTTTTAAGGGCCTATCCAAATTGAATACTACTGCGGGATCTAGTGTTTTCTTTATCAAACCCGTCTTTGCCTCAATTTTAGCCTTACTATATTTACAAGAACCCATTACCTGGAACAAAGCAGTTGGTATTATCATTATTCTGGTAGCTATGCGCTTTGTTATGAGTTCAACCACGCAAAAAAAGTCTTTATCAGCTTAATTTTGTTTCTCTTTGAGAAAGATATTTTGCCCCAAACCACATTTAATTTAGTAGAAGGAATATATTTTCCAATAAATAACTCTACAATAAGAATGCCGTTTGCGACTAGGGGGTAAATGTATTAGTGGGATATATTTGTCTTGGTCTCTCTTTAGCAATTTGTTTTATTTTTTCCAATTCAGCTTCTGCTTCTTCTTTACCATGGCCTGAGGTCTTGTTGAGGCAAGAAGAGTATGTTGTATACTTACAACATAAATCTGGTTGTCTTACCATGACTCCTTTTGATGCTAGAATTAACCCTTATTTTAATAACCTAGCTCTTTGGGGCATTGTAGATAACCCTGAATATAACGAAACAATTAGAAAGTGGGCAGATTGGTATATTAATCACCTTAACCGTCCTGACAAATTTGCAGTCCATGGCTCTATCTACGATTATATGCTAATTGGAACAGATTCAGTAGCTCCTACCGAAGACTATGACTCCTCTGACTCTTATGCAGCTACTTTTCTTAGTTTGATGCGACGTTATTACGATACCAACCACGACGAGGCGTTCCTTCTATCTTTAGAGCCAGCCCTTAGCTTAATTGTAGATGCTATCTATGCAACTATGGATCCTACAGATAAACTAACATATGCCAAAATGAATTATCGACTTAAATATTTAATGGATAATATTGAAGTATTTAATGGACTTGATGATTGGGCCTATCTTCTCCAACATGTATATAATAAACCAGATACAGCTCTAAAGATTAGAGAGGATGCTCATCTCTGTAAACAAAGTCTCCAGAAGATGTGGAATGGAAAAAATTTTGCTTATGCCAAAGATGAAGCGGGCAAGCTGTTTACTTCAGATTCTAATAAGTTCTATCCTGATATGACTGCTCAATTACTGGCTATCGCTCTTGAGTTCGCCACACCAGAACAAGCTAAAATAATTTGGTTCGAGTTTAATAAGCATTTTCCTCAATGGACCCATCTTGGTCATCCTGATAGTTTTCCTTGGACTATAATGGCCTACACTGCTGCAAAAATTGGCGATTGGGAAAAAACCATTGCTTATTTAGAATCCGTTGAATCAAGCTATAGCAGTATACATTACCGTTATCCTTGGTATGCTGCTGAGGCTGGTTGGTATTTGCAAACTTTACGCTTAATGCCAGAAAGTTATCTATTAAAAAACTGGGAATGAAGTTTCTTCTTCCCAGTTTTTTTATCTTTCTTTATCTTTTTATTTACGTTGATCTGCTAAGAGTTTTTCAATAAATCTCGCGTACTCTTTTTCTTTTTGACGGATTTCCTGGTTATGCTCTTTGGCATACTTGAGTAAAGCTGACTCAGGATTTACCCCTTCAATAACAGCTTCTCGAGTAGCAAAAAGGAGATACCTTCTACGATGTCGTGGTGCTACTAAGCCATATATTGAAGCTGTACCTTCAGCTAAAACCTTTTTATATGTGCTTAAATCTTTATTAGGTAGACCAATGCTCATTATTGCCTCTAAATTAGCAGGTAAAATCATAGTACCTTTTACTTTTTCCCTGGCCCTTTTAGCTAGTTCAATCTGAACTTGAGTAGAAGTAATCCATTTAATGTACTCCCAAGCTTCATTTTTATTTTTTGAGGTTTTAAATATTGACAAGGAACTTCCAGCTACAGAGCTAGTACGATTTAAGGAACCATTTCGAATGGTACCAGGAACTTGGACCAAACTCCATTTGCCAGCAAGTTGTGGTTGAGACATTTGAATATTATTGTACCAACCTGGTTCTTGAACAAAATAGAATAAGCTACCATCGCGAAATCCTTGCATCTGAGGTATTTCCCTAGCAATCTTATACTTAGTATATAGTTCAGCAAACTCTACAAAGCCACGGATTGTGTTAGGTTGATCGTAACCAGAATTCTTTAGATCAGGTGTATAATCATCGCCACCATGCTGCCACATAAACATATTAGCATCATCGTATAAAGTCTCTGATAACATCCAAGCTAAAGCCATATTACTACCATTAGCTTGTAGTTTAGGTAGAACTTTTCTCATTTCATCCCAAGTATCAATGGTTTTAATTCCATATGAGCTAAGGATATCATCGCGTTGATAGGCAGCCATACTAAAATTAGCATCGTAAGGAACACCAAAGACTGAGCCTCGGTAGGTTAAGGAACGAAAAACAGATGGATATAGTTTAGCTACGACTTGATCAAAATCTGGAAAGGTGGCTTTTAAATCTATAATTGCACCACGAACCCCTAATTCAGGAGCAAATAACGGGCCCATCCCACCAATATCAGGAGCATCTCCTGATGCAGCGGCTAAAATAAACCTAGTTTCAAAATCTCCCCAACTTAAGGTAGTAAAGTTAATATTAATACCAGTTTTCTTGGTAAAGCTCTCCTCGGTTAACTCCTTGTAAACATTTAGGATTTCATTGTTAACTCCTGTTAGCCATACAGTTATTGTTTTAGCACTTACAAACGACGAAACCAAAATAAGTACAATAAACCCTACAACAACTTTTTTCATTTTCTCTTTCCCCCTCAAAAGAAGGTATTAACCATTCATATATTTTTCCCTTTAACTTCCTGCAATTTAAGCTAAAAAAGCTAGTCTTTACGACTAGCTTTTTTTATATTTACTTATTCTTTTTACTTTGTTCTTTCAAAAGAGTATCAATAAATCTAGCATATTCCTTTTCTTTCTTTTTAATCTCAGCATTATGCTCATTAGCTGCCTTGCGGATGGCGGTTTCAGCATCCACACCTTGTATAATAGCTTCTTGAGCGGCAAACTGCAGATAACGACGACGTAATTTAGGTGCCACCAAACCATAGGTTGATGTCGAACCTACATCCATCGCCCTTAACATTAGTTGTAAATCTTCTTTGGGCATATCTAACTTAAGCACAGCTTGTCTATTAGCAGGAACAAAGATAGAACCAGGGATTTTAGCCATCACTAGTTTAGCAAACTCGGCTTGGGTCTTTTCTTCGGTCATCCATTTAATAAAATTCCAAGCTTCATTTTTCATACGGGAATTTTTAAATATAGTCAAAGCAGCTCCACCTGCAGATGCAGCTCTGTTTATATCCTTACCTTGACTTGTTCCTGGAACTTGAACCATACTCCATTTTCCTGCGATCTGGGGAGCGGCAGTACGTAGATTAGTATACATATTTTGATATTGCAACATATAAAATAGCTCGCCAGTGCTAAAAGCTTGGAAGAAAGGAATCTCTTTAGGAATCTTATATTTATTGTAGAGGTCAACATATTCTTTAAATGCTTTTATTGATTCTGGAGCATCAAAACCAGATTTAGCAAGATCGTTAGTATAGTCATCTGTTCCGTTTTGCCACATAAACATATTCAAGTCAGCATAGACATTCTCAGTTAAACCCCATTGCAAAGCCATGTTACTACCTTTTGATTGGGCTTTAGGTAAAATACTTCTCATTTCATCCCAAGTTTTTATATCCAAAGTACCAATTTGAGCTAAGATATCGTTACGTTGGAAGGCTACGGTAACATTAGCATTATATGGGATACCAAAATAGGCTCCTTTATAGGTAAGAGAGCGGAAAAAGTTAGGTGCTATACGTGAATAGACCTCGTTAAAATCAGTAAATGTTGTTTTTAAATCGATTATCGCACCTCTTAAACCTAGTTCAGGTGCAAAAAGAGGTCCCATACCACCAACATCAGGGGTTTCGCCTGAAGCAGCCGCCAAAATAAAACGACTCTCAAAATCACCCCAACTTAAATTAGAGAAGACAACTTCAACACCATATTGTTTAGTGTAATCAGCGGACATTTCCTTAAAAATACTTAGTTCTTCATTGGTTAATCCGGTTAACCATACCTCAAGTGGTTTAGCGAAAGCTAAAACACTAAGTAGCATAAATACTATTACAGTAAACGTGATCTTTTTCATGACCTTCCCTCCCAAAAAATAATAATCAATAGTGTATTGTTTCGGTAACCTTTTTATGTATTCCTTCTTGGCCTTAGTTAACAGCCATTCGACTAATTAGCTTCAAAATTACAAACTCCTGAAAAAAAAAGGAGCACCATCTCTAGTGCTCCCCTAAAGTATCTACTTCTTTTGATTTAATAGTTTCTTGATATATCTATCATATTCAACTTGTTTCTTCTTGATCTCTGAGTTATGCTCATCAGCTGCTTCGCGGATAGCTTTATCTGGGTTAGTACCTTGAAGAATTGCTTTTTGAGCAGCCATCTGTAAATAACGGCGACGATGTCTCGGTGCTACAAGACCATATACTGAACTGGTGCTAACATCTAAAGCATTACTAAAAGCAGTAACTGCCTCTTTATCAAGGTTAACTTTCTTCAAGGCAATGCTGTTAGCAGGTAAAAATAAAGTACCTTTTATCTGTTCCATAATGCGAGTGCTAATGTCTAACTGAGTCTTCTCATCAGTAATCCATTTAATAAACTCCCAAGCTTGGTTCTTCTTTTTTGATGACTCAAAAATACCAAGAGATGAACCGCCACCTGTGGTTGTACGGTTAATTTTACCGCCTATATTATAGCCAGGGGCTTGAGTCATACTCCATTTACCAGCAATCTGAGGAGCAGCAGTCATTAGGTTTTGGTAGAAATTTGGGTATTCAAGTAATATAGCTAACTCACCATTCATGAAAGCTTGGAACTTTGGAACTTCCTTAGGAATCTTATATTTTGTATATAATTCCACATAATCGGTAAAAGCTTTGATTGCTTCTGGTGTATCATAACCTGATTTGGTTAAATCAGCATTGTAGTCGTCTGCACCACGCTGCCACATTAGGTTATTAACATCAGCATATAAAGTATCTGTAAGGAACCATTGCAGAGCAAAGTTTGTATTTCTTGCTTGCATCTTTGGTAAAGCTTGTCTTAATTCATCCCACGTAGTAATTGATTTAATACCTATATCTTTCAAAATGTCGTCTCTTTGGAATGCTACTGTTATAGTTGAGTTATAAGGAATACCAAAGGTTAATCCCTTATATTGGAGAGACCTGAAAAAAGATGAATAAGAGCGATTATAAAGGTCTTGGAAGCCAGGCATAGTAGAAAGGTCAACCAAAGCACCTCTTAATCCAAGTTCGGGTAAAAATAGAGCACCTGCACCACCTACGTCTGGTGCATCACCAGAGGCTGCGGCCATAAGAAAGCGATTCTCAAAATCTGCCCAAGAAAGGTTAGTATATTGAACTTCGATACCAGTTTTGGCAGTAAAGCTTGATTGAGTGATGTCTTTAATTATTGCCATTTCTTCGTTGTTGTGTCCTGTCAACCATACTGTGATATTATCTGCAGCGCTAGCAAATCCCCCTACGCATAGCAGCACTGCCAGAATGATTGACAACCGCTTTGAAAATGTCATAAAACTACTACACTCCTTTGTACTTTTATGATGACAAGAGTCTATTAAGACTTTTGTTGCATCTTTCTATATACTCCAGCACGTACTGATATCCCTGCCACAAAGCAACAAACATCCAATTTTCTTTCGCCTGTAGCTAAATTTAACATTTCGGGGTATAATAAAAGAAGCGTAACTGAAAATGCTTTTCATTTGGAGGTCATTAGATGCGCAAAATATTTTTCTCCGTCTTGCTTATTTTGATAATAACTGGAGCTAGTTTTGCTCAAGTTCGTCTGGTAACATCAATTAATATCCTTGAAGATTGGTTGAAAATAATTGGTCAAGATAAAGTTAGTGTCCATACACTTATAACTGGTTTAGAAACTCCTCATACCTATTCACCACGTCCAAGTGATGCTGTCGCCTTACAAAAAGCTGATGCTTTTATAGGTGTAGGCTTAAACTTAGAAAGTTGGCTAGAGCCATTACGGAAAAGTGCTGCTAAAAAGGATCTACTTGTCTACTATTTAGCTAACGACCTTGAGCTTTTAGAAACCGAGCATGAGTATAGCGAAGATGATCATGAACACGGAGCTAATCCCCATGTTTGGTTAAGTCTAGCAAATGCCATACAAATGGTAACTAAATTAAGTGAAATCCTTAGTTCAATAGACCCTGCAAATAAAAGTTTTTATCAACAAAACAGTCAAAACTATATAGCTGAGCTAAACAAACTTAAAAACACCTACCATCCTAAATTCGCAGCCTTAAAAGATAAAAACTTAGTCTCATTTCCAGCTTCCTATCCTTATCTATTTCAAGAGTTAGGACTCATGGAATTAGCTCGTGGTGAAGAAACACATGGTCAAGAGCCTTCTGCTAAGCACATGGTCTATCTTACTAATCTAATGAAAAAGAATAATATCAAAGTGTTAGTCGTTGAAAAACAGTTTTCTACTGTTTTGCCATTAACATTAGCTAAGTCAACTGGAGCTAAGCCTGTGTATCTCTCTCCTCTTTTAATAGACAAGCTAAGTTACTTGCAACTGATGGAAAACAACTATCGGAATCTTTTAGCTGGCTTTAATAAATAAATATACCAGTGAACTTTTCTTTCTTTCTTTCGTCAATAGAAGTGAAAACTGATTTACTTGCCTATATTAGTTTTCAGAGCACTCCACTTAAACAATCTCCTCATTTTATTTTCCCTTTTTACTCGTTTAGGTTTGAATCCTCCATTTTCAAACACAACAGGCGGTGCCTTAGCGCCGCCTGTTGTGTTAGTTTAAAGATTTGATTCGAGATAATCTAATCTTTCTTGTAATTCGTCTAATTCATCCTCTACATCGTTTCTCAATGATTCGATGTCTTCTTTAATTGCGTTAAATTCGTCATCCTTCTTGCCATAATCCAACTTTTCTAAACGTCGTTCCAGAGCTTCCACTCTCTCGGCGAGTTTATCCAATGTTGCAATAAATAATTCTATCTTACTTTCCATGAATGCTCCTCCTTTAAAACTACATAACTATTTTACTTCGAGAGTGTGATTCTATCAATATCTTTTAATTCGTCTTCAGTGAAGGAAATATTATCTAAAGCCCCAACATTTTCTTCTATCTGCGAAACTCTTGATGCTCCTATTAATACAGAGGTAATTTGTGGCTTTCTCAGTAGCCAAGCTATTGCTAATTGAGTTAGACTCTGGCCTCTTGCTTTAGCAATTTCATTGAGAGCTAACAGTTTGGCTCTAGTCTCTTCGGATGTTAGGTTAGAGTTTGTAGCTTTACCCCAAACTTTATGAGCTCTGGAATCTTCAGAAACTCCATGGAGATATTTGCCAGTTAAGAGTCCCTGAGCCAAAGGGGCAAAAACTATTACACCTGTTCCTCTGCTTTCGGTATGATCGAGGAGATCCCATTCAATATCCCTGTATAACATATTATAGGCTGGTTGATGAAGAGTAATAGGAGCTAATCCTTTCATTCTAGTTACTTCATAGGCTCTTTCAAAGTGAGCACCAAAAAAACTAGAAACACCTACATATAGCGCTTTACCCTGTTTAACTATTAGATCCAGTGCTTCCATCGTCTCTTCTAGCGGAGTATCTGGATCAGGTCTATGTGCATAATAAACATCAACATAATCTAAACCAAGTCGTTTTAAAGATTGATCTAAGCTTGCTACCAAATACTTTTTAGAAAGCCATTCTCCATATGGTCCTGGCCACATTCTCCACCCAGCTTTAGTGGAGATGATGAGTTCGTCACGTGGCATATCTTTAATTATTTTACCTACCACTGTCTCCGCATTACCCGGTGGGTTACCATAATTGTTAGCCAGATCAAAATGGGTAATACCTAGATCAAACGCTTTATAGAAACATTTCCTCGACTCTTCTTCTGAGATATAGGTACCAAAAGTCTCGTAGGCACCTAAAGAGATTGCTGGTAACATTAAACCTGAATTTCCTGCTCGTCTATAAATCATCTTGTCATAACGTTCTGGTGCAAATTCCATTTTTCCTTTTCCCCCTTAAATAATGACGAATGGTTATCTAACCCCATTATCTACTCTGGCACTCGTTGTCATGCTAGAGGATTTAAGGCAAGCTTCGATAACATCCTGAGCCTTAAGCCCATCATAAAATGTAGCTGCTTTACCTTGAGAAATTGGAGCTCTATTAGCGATCTCTGCTACAAAAGCTTCCATCATCTGTAGCATAGCGTAATCTCCTTCTATATACGGTACACCAATTAAACGGTATTCATTTCCTTTAGGTGCATACCACAGTTCATCTTTCAATCCTCGCGAGTAAACTAGCCTTAGAGCACCTTCGGTGCCAAATAACTCAATTGACCAACCTCCCTGGCCCCTAGTTACTCTGCTAGCTACAGCCAAACCTGTTACTTGGGATTTAGTTTCAAACATGAGAGAATTAAAATCATCAACAGAAGCGGACACTTTTTTACCGTCTTTTCCCCGAACATTTTGTACTGCCAAAGAACGAGCATATACTGAACTAAACTCATCGCCTGTAACATAACGGTAGAGATCAAAAATATGTGATCCCATATCACCTAGCTGTCCAGAACCTGCTAAGGTAGCAGTGTCTCGCCAAACTAGTGGACGTACAGCTAAACCTGAATCGTTCTCAGCCCATAATCTAGCGTGAAATATTTTACCAATTAAACCTGTGGCTATAACTTCTTTAGCTTTATTAACTCCTTGTAAAAAACGGAAGGTAAAGCCAACATGGTTTATAACACCGCTATTTTCGGCTTCTAAAGCCATAGCTAGAGCTTCTCTAGAATCTAAAGCCAAAGGTTTTTCGCAAAATACATGAAGACCTTTTTTCATAGCATGAATAGCAATCTCTTTGTGGACATTATTTGGTGTCGTAATAGTAATTGCATCTAATTGTTCCTTAGCAAACATTTCTTGGTAATCTGTATAGACTTTAGGAATTCCTAAACGTTTTGCTTGTTCTGAGACAACATCCTTTCTTCTCCCAACTAAAGCTACAATTTCCGCTTCTGGAGCTTCTCTTAGTCCAGGTACATGACACTCTTCGCTCCAATATCCAGCTCCTATAACAGCAATTTTTACTGTCAACGATCTTCACTCCCCATAACTTTAAAATAACATATTGACCAAAGGGGTCAAAAAACCCATTATTAAGCCTAATAAGCCACCTAACCAGGTAATAGCTGCTAACTCTTTATCCATCAGAACTAATATCATTTCTTCTAACTCTATCAAGTCAAAAGCATTAATTTTATCCTCAATTACTTTGGCTAGGTTAAACTGTTCGAAAACTGTGACCAAAAACCCCGGGGCCTTTTCTTGGTAAATCGAGATTAGCCTTGCTTGCATTTTATTCCAGCTTGTAGGCCCTACACTAGAGACAATCTTGCCGATTTTAATTTTTTCTAACTGGGCGAGCAATTTATAAACAATTCTCTCTACACCCACTCTTACTTTCTCTGTCTCCAAAAGAGCTAGTAGCTTTTCTTTATTAATTAGATTGGACCGGGGTATGTTATTAAGAACCATTTCTAAACCGTTATCAAGACCATTTATTACGTTATCCTGACCCACAAGCGAAATTAACTCCTGAGGCTTTTTCTCTAAAAACTCGTCCGCTTTCTCTCTGATGACCTTAACAATATATTCTTCATTAGCAGGCTCTTTTAAAAAGCCAACTAGTGCTTGACTGGCATCATGAGCTAAAGCTGCAGAATTAATAAATTTACCAATTACCCACTTAAATGGGCTCGATTGCAAATAAATATCAATCTGCTTTTTGATTAATTCTTCTGTTTCAGGTCTCTTTACATACTTTTCTATTTCGGTGATTAGCTTTTGGGTGATTTTTTGCGAGAGCTCAGGTATAAGCCAAAGAACTGATTTAGGCAACAGTTCTTTGAGACATCTTGGTTCTTTTTGGATAGTGTTAAGTAAGCAAGAAGATAGACTAGTTTTAAACTGGGTATCTTGTAGAAATGGCCAAAGGAATTCTTTAAACACCTTTTCTACCACTTCGTCTAAATGCTTGTCCCAATAATTTCTCTTGGTTAGTTGACTAGCAAAATAGGAGGATATTATCTTTAAGTTCTCTTCTTTAGCATCCTTAAAAAGAAAATTAAAGATATCATCTACTTTATAATCGCTCTTTAGTAAAGCTTCTCTTTTACTTATAAGAAACTTTTCTATAGCAATAATCTTATCAGGTGCGACTGCTTCTTTCGCTAAAAAATCTGGATTGAGTAGATTATCACCTACGGCATCAGCAACGCTTTTGGCTATTCTCGTTCTCTCTTTAGGAATAAGACCCGGTGTAAAGGGAATCGGTAGATTCCCTATGTATAGTTTTTTATGTGGTCTAAATAACATTTTAATTGCCAACCAATTAGTAAAGTAACCTATTATTCCGCCCATAAGAGGGCTAACAATATAGATTGGATTCATTAAAGCCACCTTCTTCTTTTTACTATGATTGAAATTTCCTTCCTCCCTAATATTATTCTAAAATCGAATTAAGTTCTAGAAAAATAACATTTTCATGCTTTTTGTGTCACACTTAATTTTACAATGGAACGCCTGAAATAATCGTTTTACATTAACCACTATTATTTTTGAGCCAGATAGTAATCGACCTTAAGAATTCCTCTTATAACGTGTACAAAGCCAAGATAACTACTATCCTGGCTTCTTCTATTTACTCCCTTCCTACAACAAAAAAGTAATTGCTAATAAACGACATACTCATTTTTATTAATTTAGATATTATGCCAGCACTTATCCCAATCGAACTTATCTAACAACTATTTCTAGCATTCTCGCTCCTCAGGTAATTTTTTTCTTACCTAAGAGATCTGTCACTTATTTGTCACTTATAGTTGATACGCTTTAAGCAATGTAAGAAAGAGAACTTTTTTCTTTCTTGAATAACACCAAAAAATTTTAGCAGAAAAAAGGAAAGGAGCAATCTATGCCTATCTTAGAAACTCAAAACTTAAGTAAAATTTATCCTGGTGCACACGATGTTATCGCCTTAAATCAGGTCAATCTGTCTCTAAACAAAGGTGAATTTGTCGCTATTGTCGGAGACAGTGGCTCTGGAAAATCCACTCTGCTTCATATGTTAAGTGGGGTCGATCAGCCAACTGAGGGAAGAGTTTTCATTCAAGATGTCGATATCACAGCTTTAAAAGAAAATGACCTAGCTGTGTTTCGTCGAAGAAACATTGGCATCATCTACCAGTTTTTTAACCTGATTCCTAATCTTACCGTAGAGAGGAATATTCTATTACCGCTCTTGCTAGATCAACGCAAACCCCACCCCGAATACTTTAAAGAGATATTAGAAACTTTAGGGATTCAGGATAAGTTGAATCGCTTTCCAAAACAACTATCTGGTGGTGAACAACAGCGGGTGGCCATCGCTCGAAGCCTCATCACTCGTCCCGCTGTTATTTTAGCTGATGAGCCTACAGGCAATCTTGATCGACGCAATACAGAAGAAATTATCTCCCTTTTTCGTTTAATTAATCGGAGTTTCCAAGCTACAATTGTGCTAATAACTCATGATGAAAAGGTGGCTTTATCCTGTCAGCGTGTGATGACCATGGTAGATGGTCATTTAGAAGTAACATCATAAATTGTCTTTATCGCTTTGAGGTGATAATCCATGTATTGAATTGAGGAGGCAGTATGAATATAATTCAAGAGTTATCTAAAAACAGTGTAAATGACGATAAACGAAGTACCATGGCCATACGTCTTTCTATTCTCATTGCCGTCACCATGATTGGTACGTTGCTTTTTCTTTTTAGCGAAATTGATCTGGAACAGTGGACCTACGAAAAAGAGCATATCGGTGATTATGATGTTGTCTTATTCCATTTCGATAAGAGTATTTGGGAGCATTTAAAAAATGACCCAGATATTAAAACCTTAGGACTTACTGTTGTAGAGAAAATCGAAGGCCTACCCTTCTTTCGTCCAAATATTGAACTCCAATTAGAACGTCCAGAGCTCTTTCCTGAGAAAAACAACCGGTTGGTCCAGGGTAGACAACCTACCACACCTAAAGAGTTGATGGTATCTAAGACCTTTCTTCAGGAAAATTCTAGTTATTCTCTGGGGAACTCTATAGGTTTGCAAGGAAAGACTTACACCATCTGTGGTGTTTTTGAAGATCTCTTAAGAAGTTTTGATACGAAATATTTATTTGTCGGGGTACTACCCTCTACTCTAGATCACCTAGATTTTGCTCGCTATGAAACAATATATGCAACAATTTGGTTTCAATCCGAACGAGATACGTATAGAAAAATGCAAAAGATCTTATCCGATCTTGGTCAAAATGAAGTTGAGCTTCTCCAAAAGAACGGTTTGGTCTATAACACATCATATTTGGAAGGGAAATTCATCTTTCGACCAATATTTCGACCTTCTCAGGAATTTATAGAACGTTGGAGCTTTCGCTCCATTATCCTAGGCATCATGCTTTTACTCTTTGTTGTAATGATTTATAATGCCTTCAATGTCTGGAATAACCGTGACCTTAAAGAAATTGGGTTGTTAAAAAGTTGTGGTATGACGCAAAAACAGGTAAAACAGTTAGTTTTATCAAAGGCTATTAGATTAACACTACAACCGCTTTTATTAGGACTTATCACCTCTTACCTGTTTGCCAACTTTCTAACTCTACTTCTCTGGATTAATGAGAAACGCTTTCATTTGCATATAGGTGATCGTCCTTATTCTACCCGAAGCTTCCATCTAATTACACCAAACCCTTTAGTGTTCATCTTTTTAATTGCGATGGCTTTACTTTGTGTCTTTTTAGCAGCTTTAAAGCCAGCCAAAAAAAGCAGCCGACTTTCTGTCATTGATACAATTAAAAACATCGATCCGAAAGAGCAAAAGCTTCGTCTTAAAAAGGTTAGTTACGGAAGCAATATTTGTCGCAATTTAGCAAAAGAATACACCACCAGTTATCGACATACCTATAATGGTCTAGCTTTCGCCATGGCCTTAGCAGCTATGTTATTAACCTTTGTGCTGATTGCACAATCCCATCGAAGTTTAGCTGAGAAGTATGATAAGCCAGATAGGCCATATACAATCACAGTGTCTTTTTCAAGAATCGATGCCTATCCTCAGGAGATGATAGAAAAGATAAAGCAGGTTCCGGGAATTAAGTCATTTCACCTCTTTTCTTTTTACGAATTTAGGTATTCGAATAAGCAAAATCCCTCTTTCTTGTCAGATGAATTGAAAAATGCTATTCAAGATCCGAAATCCTACCGAAATTCTCCTCGTAACATCAGCATTTATGGACTGGAAGATCTAGATTTTGAAAAATTGTTAGCAGGAAAAAACCTCTTGCAATCGACAGTGGTTGCTCCCCGATTCTTTCTCCTAGATAAAACAGCTATCAATCCTCGTAATGCTTACAAACTAAGACACTATATATCTCTAGCTGATTCTCAAACCTCTGTGCTTCATATTGTCAATCCAAGTACAAACAAGAATATTGATTTAAAGATAATGGGAAGAGTGGACTCTTTTCCCTATGATCTACGCCCTATCTGGCCAGAACAAATTTCATTATTTACCTCAATGTCTGAGTTCCAACGCCTGATTATCGAAAATCATTGGATTAATGAAGATAACCCCTTAAACTATATGCTTAAGGTTGAAGCACCTTTAGCCGAACTAAAAGAAATAACCACTGAAGTGAAGAACATCGTCTACGAGTACATTCCCCAAAACGATGTCTATATAAATAACCGCCTTTCCGAAATGGCCAATCAAATAGAACAATCACAAAACGAATTAGCACTAACGCTAAGTGCTCAGATCCTCTTTATAATTATCGGACTATCAAATGCTTACAACAGCTTCCATGCTAATCTGAAGTCTAGCGAAAGGGATTTCGCTTTACTAAGAAGTGTTGGCATGACAGAAAAACAAATCAAATCCATGCTGCAGTATGAGGGCCTTTTCCTCATTCAAAGAGTTTTCTTCTACTACATCATCCTGTACATTGGGGGAATCCTTGTTTTTGCTTATAAAAAGTGGATTAGGTTTACACCATGGCAACTGGCAGCAAATCTGAACTACTGGATTTTAAGTCTCTTCTTCCTCATTTCCTGCTTAGGCATTATCCTTGCCATCGAAAGTGGTAAGCGGAGAGTTTTAAGACAACGACTTCTTGATACTCTTCAGGATCGAACTTACTAAAAACCAAATTCTAAAAAGGACATTATTCGTACAAAATGGCTAATCCGATTTTCTCGGATTAGCCATTTTTAATGTAGTCAATCTACTTATAAAGATAAAAGCGAAGTTCAAAGGTACTACCGTGCTTAGATGATGTAACGATTACTTCACCTGCATGTTGCTGCACGATAGACTTCACCAGAGAAAGGCCAATCCCAAAACCTTTCGATCCTGGATTGGCTTTATAAAAGCGCTCGAAAATTCTTGCTTTTTGCTCTGGTGTAATGCCAGGACCGTCATCCTTAACAGTTATACTCTGATAAATAGCATTGTCTTTGAGAATATATTCGACATTACCCTGCCTTGAAACAGCCTCAAGGGCATTTTTCGTTAAATTAATTAAAGCTTGCATAATCCACACTCGATCTCCATTTAACATAAAATCCTCTCCAGAAATAGATGTCTTGACTTCTTTTTCTTCGAGTAGATAGTCTAAATTGAGTTCCACATCAAGTAAAAGTTCCTTCATGGAAAATGGTTCTTTGTGGAAAGCAACAGCTCCTGCGTCTAATGAAGAAAGCTTTAACAATAAATCGCTTAATTCTTGGAGCCTTATAATCTCCCTTTGGATACGCTTTAGATATTCGCCTGCATTCTCTGGGTCGGTCTCCATTAATTCTAAAAGGAGCGAAATACCAGTAAGCGGAGTTTTAATCTGATGGGTAACATCCTCCATGTTTCGCATTAATTGAACTCGTGCATGAATAGCCTCGTCTCTTTTTTCACGCTGATGAACTAGGCTTTTATAAATTTCATCCCGTAAAACACCAAAACGGTCATCTTCTAGCACAATCCGCTCTTCACGACATTCAATAGACTGCAAGAGCTCAGTAAGGTCTTGAATCACTTCTAAAACATGACTTTCTTCCCTTTTCTCATGCCAATAGAAGAGTAAGCTTATCAAAAGAGAAAGCAAAAGAGCGGCAAAGATACTTACTATATCTAAACGAGGCATAAAGTAAAGAATTACAAGCGTACCTATCCATGTCAACAAAGACATAATCATGGGAGTTAAAAATTTATTTTTCATTCTTAGCCTCCGTCATGCAGTAACCTATCCCACGAATCGTTTTAATGCAATGTTGATAGGGTTTAATTTTTTCTCGGAGACGTTTTACTGTCACAGAAAGGGTGTTATCAAATACATCGCCTCGTTCCCAACCCCATAAACGATCTATGATACACTCTCTAGTCAACGTCCGCTCAATGTTTTTCAAAAATAACGTCACAAGCTCTAGCTCTTTTTGACTGAGCTCAACAACCTCTCCATCTACATGTAGGGTAACAAGGTTGTGATCTAGCATGATGCCACCACAACCTAATTGATTCTCATCTAACGATTCCATTTGAATCCTACGCAACACAGACTCTATCCTTGCTTTGAGAACTGGAAGCGAAAAAGGCTTTGTTAGGTAGTCATCAGCTCCCATTTTAAGCCCACGAACAATATCTTTTTCCTGATCTCGAACAGTTAAAATGATTACTGGAGTCTTCATCTTTTTAGAACGAATATAAGAGAGATATTCAAACCCCTCCCCATCAGGCAGATTTAAATCCAATAAGATAAAATCTTGGCGCCCGGGATGGTAATTGTATGCTTCCTGCAAAGTGGTCAGATGCTGTACCTCATGTCCTTGTTTCGACAGATAACGTTCAACAGCGAAAGCTATGTTTTCGTTATCTTCGATGACCAATATCTTCATCTCATTATCCACCCCAATCAAATACTAGTCTAATTGATAATTTAATTTTCACAACAAATTTCCCTTTTCTAAAGCTGTGCGTAATCCACTAAATCAAGCGACAAAATAGACGTTTTATAGGTAAGTCACGTAATTGAATCCACTGCGAAAACGGTTGATTTTTCCCCGATTTATTTACAAATATAAAATTATGCAAACAAGTTATCTTTTTCCTATCATTGCATAAAACTCCTCCCACTTAAACCAGGAAAAGCAATATGAGTTAAATACTATGGTACAGTAGTATGTAAAGCTTTGCGCCTTTCTATCACTGCTATTAATACCTAGTATATCGATGAAATTGGCTGTTAGATAATCCAATCTGGAATGTAATAAGAACCTAACTCCTGTATCCACATAATCTGGATGTATAGCATTAAAGGAACTCATGAAAAAGGGAGCCCCCAGGCCAATGTCATTAAGTTAAGAACCGAAAAAATTGGAACTCAAAAAGACAGAGTATG
>ENA-UOOI01001730-UOOI01001730.1-fermentation-metagenome-genome-assembly--contig:-NODE-1730-length-21376-cov-3.863937_pt1 | contig 21376 bp, 15 predicted proteins | sample MGYA00245779_ERZ724027 | MGnify/ENA primary metagenome ERZ724027 (study PRJEB28704, sample SAMN03018318) | fermentation metagenome | biome: anthropogenic terrestrial biome; feature: soil; material...
AACAACCTGTCCGGCAGGTTTCCCTTTTACAAGTAAATCTATGGTTTTTTTATGAGCCTCCAAACCAAACTCAATTAAACGTTTCTTTCGTTCCGGAAGGGAACCAATTGAAAACGGCAAACCCACACTGGATGAATAACCGCTTACTCTTGCTCCAATATTAAGCTGAATTACTTCATTGGCTACAATTTTATTATGTGTAGGCCTCGAAATAGCATTGTTGGTAGATGCTCCACAAAAACAATATAATGAATGTCCTTCATATTCTCCTCCATATTTATATATCTCACGTTGAGCAATTCCTATAACCTGGAGTTCAGTCATTCCCGGCTTTATTTCATTCAAAATAGCTTCCACCGCAAGTTCTGATATCTGATACGCTTTTCTCATACAAGCAAGTTCGTTTTCACTTTTCACGAACCGGAGAGGCCAAAGAGTCATGTCGGCTTTTACTATTTCCGCATTCGGGAACTGTTCTTTTAGAGAAGTGTATACGGGGAGGGATGTAATAGCCCATCCCACAATACCTATTTTGTTAAGGTATGGCAAATTATACTTTTCTGACAAGTCTTTATAGGTAATAAAAGACATACCAGGAGCATCGGGTTCTGCTGATTCTCGATACTCAATCATCTTTTCAATGTGCTTGAAAAAACTTCTGTCGGATGCATACAAATCACTTTCAGGACCGACCAGTAAAATCGGTTCTCCATCTGCCGGCACCAGTATTGCAGCGGTTTCAAATACCGGCCAGTATTCACTTAAGTATCTTACAAATGCCATATCCGATTCTGTGGCATGTACCAAACAGGCATCCAAACCTTCTTTTTTAATGTTTGCCTGAAATTTCTTAATTCTTTCTTCGAATTCACTTTTTGGAATTGTTGTTGTGTTCATAATACATGAATGATATTAATAATAATTTCTTTTAAAACGAGTAAACAAGTTCGGACAAAAAAATCGCCCTCAGACAGGTACAATTGAATGTAACTCTACAATTCACCTGTCATGCGGATAGTGGTTTAATTAATAATTTTTGCTGTAGCGAAAATATTGAGTATCTCTTCCTTAGTAAGATTATTTATTTTTATGTACCGTCGGTCACTCACCGGAATAATAGTATTATCATTCGAATCGGTTATGATGGATTCTTCTTGACCTAAAGTTTTATATAAAGTAATATCGGACAATTTCACCGGTAACAAAAGTTTCTTATTATCGGATATATGCCAGTAAACCACATAATATTCTCCTTTTCTCTGGAATATAAAAGCTCTGACTTCTTTACTGCTGCCGGCCACGTCTGTAATTTGTTCATAAGGAACTAATTCAGGGCGGCCTTCTTCATCCAATAATAAATGATGTTCCTGTTCTAAATTCTGTAGCCTTTTCTTCTGATCTTCAGTGAGCCAATGCTTGGCCCTGACCTCCTCCCATCTTCGCACTACTTCCATGTTGTCCGGGGTTCTTGGATGGATTTCAAATGCCCGGAGATTAGCATGAATAGATATAGGGCAATCCCAAGCGGCTGCCACACTGGTAACATACTCTAACATATCCGGTTGGGTCCCTATTGTTGTTTCGCTGGGAACCCAATAGCCGAGCCAGCCAAAATTAATTCGCGTAAAATCCTGTCTCATCCGGGGAGCTTCTTCCGCAGGCCATTTTCGGGTCTCCTCTTTCAACACCTCAGGGCTAAAGACATCAAAAGCATTTCCTCCACTTAACATATGCCAGCTAAAATGAGTTTTTGCAGCTCCCTCTGCAAATAAAGGCTGAGGATTTAACCGTTTGAAAACTTTATACTGAGCTAATGCTACATTGATACCGAATGGAGGATTTACTCCTTCAGAACCGTCAAAATAGAAGAATTGGAATCCCGCGTCGTAGATGTTTACAATTTTTTCGGCAATTTCATCCTGCAAGCTCGTCCTTTGATCAATATAAACACTGGTAGCCCCAAATTCACTGACATCCAGTATGCCGATGGAATGTCCCTTGGGCAGACTATTAATTATAGTATTGTCTATGCCTCTTACGCATCCTGTAAACATATATGGCCGGGTAGTCGTATAATTTTTGTAGGAAATAAGCTCCGTTCCAACCTTTAGAACCCTGCATCCGTCGGCCATAGTGCTTCCATCAGGATTCTGTTCGACAAATAAAATAGAATCGCTGCTTCCTAAATTTTCTGAAAGATTGAAGGTTCTTACAAGATTTAACCTATAGTCCGGAACAGGGGTTACATATTTGCTTCTCCTTCCGATATGTGAATGAAGCAAATGTACCCCCGGGGTAATACCCGCGGCCTTGATTTTGTCCAGCATCTTTCTCAAATCTTCTTTACCGTTTGGATAGAGTTTCTTATCGATCTCATAGTTTCCGATAAGGTCATAGCTTCCAAACCCCTCAAAGGCTGGATAATAGATACTCATCGCCCTAAAACCACCCATCAGGGTATATTTAATATGAAGGTCCACATTACCGGGATTTATATTGGTTGTCCAATAATACGAAGCATTGATCAAATCACTTCTACGGCTTTCTACACCCTTGGGTAAATTAAAGTCTTCTTCTATTTGTGCAATATTATCCAGTAATTTATTAGTTTCAGAGACTATTAATGCGGCACCGGTTCCTTTAAATTTGATATCTTTAATAGCACTTGCTCTTAAAATATTGTACCCGTGGCGTTTTTCAAAATCAATATAAGCATATTCGTCTGTCCCTAATACATTAATAGCCGCCTTATTATCCCAACTGACATTCAGCCACTCCCCAAAATTCTCTCTGTTACGCACGGGTAATTGTAAAAGGCAGACTTCAGTGGCAGGTGGCGGAGTTATTTTAAGATAGGAAGGATAAATACCCTCTGTAATAAAATCTTCAAGACTAAAACCTATATAGGCCGGTGTTTCTTTCACCAAAAAAACTGCTTTATAAGGAATCCATTCAAAACCTACAATTAATTTATTTCCTTCCCGGTAAATTGTATCGGCCTGAAACGTTTTTTTTTTATTCGGATGACCCAATTTTATCTCGTTATGGTAGGGTCTTTCTTGGGTCACGGAGAAAATAGCGATCTTTTCTCCGTGCATTAAACATTCTTCATTAGTGGATTTAAGAATCAAACTTTTAGTAATAGCATCACTCCCAATAACTAACTTAAATTGCTCGTTTTCAATAACAACATCATTTCTTTCAATACTTTTTCCATTTTTTTGCATACATGATATCAAAAGAATGTGGATCAGTATAAATAGCAGGATAATAATTTTTTTCATAAACATGAATTTTTAGATCGTTTATATTTCTATTTTAATTTGTTGCTCGAATACTATCAAAGAATAACCTTTACTTTCAGGTACACTTACTTTTGTATATCCATTTAAAACTTCAAACGATAATTCTGTTTTTTCAGGAGCTAAATAAACCTTACTGAATATTTTATCATTATTTCGAAGTATAATTTTGACATCATGAAGCTCAACCCCTTCTTCAATCATTGGGGTATTACCACGCATTTCCGGAATATAAGAGAATAAATGCACCATTTGTCGATTCGGTTGTTCAGTCACAAATACTCTGGCAAATGCGGGTAAATTTTCAACCTTTACAAGTGGTGCCGAATGAAATGTGTTCAGGACATTTGAGAATAATCTTCTCAACTCGACAGACGCCTTTTCATAATATCCTGAAAAAATCTTATAACTAAAATGAGCAACTTTACCGTTTATTGTCAAAGCTGGTTTATCAGTAATTTCTTGCGGTGGATTGTAAAAAAATGCATAATTGCCATCCCAGAGCCGGTTTTGGTAAGGTTTTATCAGAATGGCTTCTATCCTTGTACCCTCAAGAACTTGCACATCGATTCCAGAAGAATAAAGTGAAAGCGGCATTTCAGGTAACCCCGAACTGAGATTTTTTCCAACGGTAAAATAGGCCGGATTCAAATCGTTTTCACCCATATATTTTATTCCCCATTCTTTTTCAAGTTCAAATCCGCTTTTTTGGATATTCAAGCCGGAAATCCCGGTTGAAATAACAGATCTGCCCGCATCAATATGAGTTTTTACACGTCTTGCTATCTCATCAGTAAATATCACGCTATCGGGAAAGATAAGCACTTGGTATTTCGACCAGTCCGACGACAACGTTACCACATCAAACTGTTGTTTTAATTCACAGAGGATCCGCACCGCACTGCGTAATTCCATATCATTACGCAAGTTATGAATGGTTTTAGGATAAACGATACATATATCTGTTACCGGTTTTGCATTATCGTACCATTCCTCTCTGGCTTGCAGCTCTGTATAAATTTTTTCTATCCGGTCTAAAACAGCGGTTTCCAAATCGCCACGCGGATGGAAATGCCCCCCTATATTAGGTCGCATCCCGTTTGCCAGTCCGTACAGTAATTCGGATTTAATTGCCTCTTCGGGCAGGAGCCCACCAAAATCACCCCAATCGTAAAACCGCCCGGTCATATTTATCACAGGCAAATCGCCCAGGGTACGGACATAATGAGCCATCACGGGCAAAAATTCGTAACCGTCGGAAGCCGGCAAACATACCACATCATAATAATTATTGATGTCCTTCAATTTTTCGTAGGACGGATAATTATTGGAAATGAGCAATCCGGGGTTTATTTTCTTCGCCTCTTTAGCAATTTCCTTTGCTAAACGTATAGCCGAGGCTTCAGAAAAGCGTGTCACTGAATCCAGATCCGACCAATCGATCCCGTTTTCTTTCATTTCCCTCACACAAACAGGACAAACGCATGGATAACTTATCAGGCAGTCGACCATCAGCCCGGCAATGGCATAATTACTTACGACTTCCTTCACCATTGCGATCAGATGGTCGCGGTAGCCCGAATTATAACACATGGTACGGACATGCGGGGTTAAACGGGGCTCACGCAATGACCTGCCATCGAAATATAAGGTAGTCCAATCACGATGGTACAATCCTTCCTCATGACTGATACCCGCATTGAAATAAGCGGCCAGGGCAATCCCCTTTTTATTGCAAGCCTCAGACAGTTTCCCGAAAAGATCGTATTTCAGTGAGGGGTGTTTTATCCCGATACGGGTGTCATAATATGCCAATCCCTGATTGCATCGGGCATGAAATACAAGATAATCTACACCGCAACGTTTCACCCTTTCGGTGAAAGCTTGCACATCAAAATTCTCACCCACATCAGGGACAGACTTCATCGTATGATTATCATAAAACAAGCAATATTTGGGTTGATGCATCATTTTATTTTTTTGAACTAATTTTCTGCAGCTTCGTTCAGACTTTTTCATCGCCATGTTCGGCAATCCATTTTCGTGAATAATGAACTGCTTCCAGGTCTAAATCGCAGAGAGGTGTACAATGAAAGATCATCCCGTCGATTTGTTCCTGTTTGAATTTTTCAAGTGCGAAATCCAGTTGCAGCTTCATCGATTCCACGGTGATTGGTTTGCTGTTACCAAAATCCCACATGTAAATCCCGAGAAGCGTCGGTTTGTCGGGAACGATATCCCGGTATTTTTTGAAATTATCTTCCAGTATAGCCAGATCATTGGCCCACCATGTCCAAAACGATACGACGTCAAAATGATCGATATGTGATCTGATCCCGGGATGGAGCTGATGGGTATAAAGGACTACTGCTAATTCCGGTTTTTGCTGCAGGCGTTGCATTTCTTCCCGGAGGTCGCGAACCTGTTCCACTGTCAGGCAGGCAGGAGAAATATTACTCCCCGCGACGGGGACAGCATTGCCAAGAAAATAATCGTCCAGATAAAATCCAGTAAGGTTCGGCATCTTTTCGAGCAATCTGAAGGCCTCATGCTTTTGTTGTTCATATGTGTATTTTTGGGGAGGCCCCGACAAGATACTCCAGGCAACACGTTTAGTATCGCCAAACTGCCTGATATATTCATCGAACGGCGGTTCAGGCTTGCCCAGATAAGTTACAACACAGACATTCGGAATACCCATAGACCGAATCGCAGCTGACATGCCGATATTATTACCTATTGGAATATTATAGTGTCCATTGATCGTTTCAGGTTCATGCCCCCACATCCAAAACCGATCGCGGAGTGTCTCATTGCTTGCTTCTGCCCTTTTTCCGCACGCCATTAATTGCGGTGCCCATGTTACTACTGCAGCAGTTAGCGTTGCGCTTCTCATAAATTCACGTCGTTTCATATTATTGTTTTCTAATTGGTTTGTTCATTAAACTTTTCTGTTCAAGCCTCTTTCGTCGCAATGTTCGGCGATCCATTGCCGGAAATATGGTGGATATGCAGTTTAATTTCGGTATAGAACTGATGGACATAAAGCACTACCGCCAATTCCGGCTTTTGACTCAGGTGCTGCATTTCTTCCCTCAGGTCGCGAACCCTTAATTTTTTATTAGTTCGAATTTCCTGAAGCGTAGTTCCTGCATACCTACAATACTTCCGACAATGCCCAGCGAGATGACTGATGGCTCGTCCAATGTAAAATTACATGTCACCACGGTCCCATCAGCCAATCCGGCACCTATACTTGTCCACGACAATGCCACTGTTTCTACCAGATCAACATCCGGCAGCACGATACCCTTGTTGGCCACGATATATTGCTTTAAACTGTTCACAAGCGCGGTTGTAGATTGAACCGTTACCACCAACGAATAAGTCCCGGCAGCCAATTGGAGCGTTTGGTATATTTTCCCGTTCGTTATACCGGAAACGGGACTGTAACCTGTCCAACTCCAGAGTACCAGAGCATACTGGGCAAAATTGTCCACTGTGGCGTTCTGCGCGGCAGCGGCATTCACAGTCCAACCGTAAGCATCACCGAACCGACCTTGAAACCACCATCCCCTGTCTGTCACTTGAAATGGTCTTTCCGTATTTATTAATTCGGAGGTAAAAGTGATCCTATCCTCATTGGGAGGTGAATAAAATGTGTCGATTGCTGTCGGAGTAGGCAGATACTTTGTACGATAAGTAAACGGGTAATTGACATTGAACCCGGCAATCGTGTTGGATATGATTGAATCGGCTATAAAAACAGTTTTCGAATTTTCCGAATCATCTTTGTAGTTCAGTTCTATCCCCAGTTCAGTATCATCCACAGTAGGATACCATTGAAGATGAAGTCCATCATTATCAACCGACTTACTTCTTAATGTCCGGTTTAGCAGGGATTTTTCATAATTCTCGCCATAGACCATTCCTTCCGCTTCAACAGCCAGGGAGGAGTGCCCTAAGTCATCGTACGATATTACATTAAAAATACAATTTGACTCGATCAGGTTGTCTATGATTACTCGGACAGTATCGTTGGTATAACTTTGTCCCGTACCAACAGGTACTGTGATGGAATCCAGTATTCCCTCCTGGCTGTAAAGGATTTTACAGGAGGTAACTTTCGGGTCGGTAAGGGTCCATTCCAATTGAATCCTGTTTTTCCCCGGGCGTGTTTTTAATGAGTCCGGTTTTTGGGGATAGATTTTATCTTCATCTATGTACTTTTTATAGTCGTCCCATTTACTGCATGCTGGTATAATGATCAAACAAAAAATGATCATGGTCAGATACCATTGTATTTTACTTTTCATATATTTTTATTTATTCAATTTTTCTTATCAGTAATTTCATCCTTGTCTATTCCTTAAGATCAGTTCCATAAAAAGCAACCTCCATCACGTAAAAGCATTTTACTTTTGCCCAGATCTCGGTCACTTTCATCCGGATATAACGCACACTTGGCACATCTAGGGGAAACTCAAACTCGTGACCATCAAAACGTTCCCGCATATCTTCTTCTGTATTTTGGCCGGACGGTAAACCAGACGGTTTTTTAATTTCATCCGTAAGTAAAAGTGTCCAGGATTCATCGAATGCACCGTTCGGGTTAGGATTCATACTCCCCCATATCTCAAATTTCCTGATATTACGATCAGCATAAGGAGTTGTTCCCGACGGCGGCATGTCTCTTTGCCAAACTTTAAAGCGGCTCAGCCTGGCGCCTTCCAATATTCCCAGGTCAATTGTAAAATATTGTGGCCAAACGCCATCTATATCAGTATGAAAACCAGCTTCATCATTTATTCCACTCCCTGTCACCCCGTCCCAAAGATTGGGTAAGACCCAACCCCATGCAGACTTAACATCACCCGGCAAATTTACCTGTTTGAAATTAAGACGCTCTAATTGCTTCTCCAGCAACGGGGTCAGCACTTTAACGATCGTATCAGTCATATTGTCCCACCGGTCGCGGATATAAACCCCGAATGTCGTTTCTTCCGGATCAAATCCCCGTAAGGAAAAGGACCCCTGCTTCACTTTTGTATAGTAGGTCGTTCCCGAGTTCCAGTAACCGGTACTGTCTATGTAAATAAGCGAAATGGCCAGATCGGCTTCAGTCGGGTTCTCGTATATCACAGTAGCACCTCCCCAAGTTTTAACCAAGGAAATGTTCTTAAAAACTCCCTGGAAAGGAGGTTCCAGGGGTTGTACCTCGACGGTTATCGGTTTTGATGCCACGTCGCTTCTGCTGACGGAATAAACATTAACCTGATAAACAGACGTGTCTGCAAATCCATTGATTGTCAGTGTATTTTTATAGTTAGATGCCTTGACTTCACGCAAAACGCCGCTAATCAGACACTCGGCTTTTATATAGGCAAGGTTCTGGTCGTCGGGCATATCATAAGTCAGTTTTACTGCTCCGGGAAGCGGCTCTACCCGGATGTTGGATACCTGTCCAGGTGCTGCAGGGTCGGATACTATCGGGACCCTTTCATTTTCCTCACTGCATGAAATTACCAGCAATAGGCCTGCGAGTAAAAATGAGATAAAATGTCTTTTTATTTTCATATTGTCCATAATTTTAATGCGTATCAGTTGAAATTGAATTACCATCCCGGGTTCTGGTCCAGGTTAGGATTGACCGATAGATTATATTCCCGGATAGGCCACAAATAATCCTTTATATTAAAGGAACGGGTAAATAAAGTCCGGACACGATAATAAGCGGCAGTCTCATCCTGATCGATATCCCATCCCTGTACCGGTTGATTGTGCCATATTTCTTTTGCCCGTTTCCATCTCCTGATTTCCCAATACCGGTGACCTTCATTAGCCAACTCAATTAAACGTTCCTGTTGAATAATGCTTCTAAACCCTTCTTTCGTTGTATGCTTGTCTTTTCTGGATGCTTTTGCATATTTGGGCCAGGCTATTTCCACAGGTTCTAATCCGGCACGGTCTCTTACTCTGTCGATATAACTGTAAACTTCTTCTGAGGGACCCTGGGCCTCATTCAGTGCTTCGGCATAAAGCAGGTATAAATCAGCCAGGCGCATCACTGGCCATGGATAATCGACCACCTGATAGCCGGCGCCGGCACCGGGTAAAATCACATTCTGATAATGGGCCAGCTTTTTGCAGTAATAACCGGTAGTCGAATAGTTGGTCAGCAACCTTTTTCCTGCCGCCTGGCCCTGTTTCCCCTGAATATCCCATTGATCATCCACATCGAACTTGCCGATCCCATACCACAATCCGCCATCGAACCCGAGGTTGGCGTAAAACCGGATTTCCCGGTCAAAGTTAAGAACTGCCGTTACAGTGCCTTCCTTGATATGGAACTTGTCAACTTCGGTTGCCTTTTGTGTTTTGTACCTTTCCACGTATTTCCCGGTAATTTCCCATTCTGCATCTTCATCAATCGGGACACCGTTTTTGGTGTAAAACATTTCTGCAATCCGAAGAGGAGGCGCCAACAGCGATCTTGTAGCTTCATTCTGCATGTTGGCCGGGTTAAGGGTGGCCGTGGACAACCTTTGCAGCCAGTCGGATGTGCTGTTCGGATTCATCCAAACCACTTCTTTGTTATAGTTATAGTTGTTGTCGGCCACACTGTTCCGTATACTCATCTGGGTAAGAATCTCAGGGACGAGATTTTCTGAGATATTTGGCAGGTATTCATATAAATGGAAACCGGCCAAATGACAGGTATCAATGGCATTTTTACAGGCAATAGCTGCTTTTTCCCATTTATTATTATCGAATGTCTGGTTAAAGTACTGAACACCGTCTGCTTTTCTTATAAAAGAAGCATAGTCGGTATTTCCGTTAAACAAAGGACTGGCCGCCTCAACCAATATTTTTGCCTTTACTGATAATACGACAGGTTGCGTTGCCCGTCCGGTCTCAGTTACTTCGTTTTGCAGTTTTAAGGGAAGATCGGGAATAGCCTCATTCAGTAAACTGACAATATAATCGAAGCAATCATCGACCGGTTCCCGTTTAACCTGTACCTCTTCAATGCCGGAAGATACCGGTAGATTTTCCCTGATCAACGGGATGGGACCATACATCCTGAGAAGCCAATAGTGGTAATAAGCTTTGAGAAATTTTACCTCGGCAATCCATCTGTCTCTTTCATACTGGTATATTCCAGGTACTTTGTCAATTTTCTCAAGGAAGGTGTTACAGTCTCGTAGTGCTACAAACATACTTTTACTGCCGTCCCAATAGTTCAGCGCAGGTTCGGAAACGTTTTGGTTCCCCCGGGCGATATATTCAAATACCGTACTATAAAAATATATGGGTAGCTGAGGATAAGGTACCCAAAACTCGTCACATGCCAGAAATGCCTGCGATTCAGGATCAGCATGTCTGGGCATGTAAGAATAACAGGTAAACAAGAATTTTTCGGCCATTGTCCTATTGGTAAAAGCATTATCAATGGTAGCAATATTATCGGGTACAACATCCAGATAATCTTCACATGCAGTATAGGTTACCATAAAAAATAAGAATATTAATCTGGCAAATAATTTTAACTTTATATTTTTCATAATTAATTACTATTAAAATGACATAACCACTCCTATGTTATATGACTTTTGGATGGGGTAGCCTAAGCCATTACCACCCATTTCAATGTCCCAAAGTTTAAATCTGCTAAAGCAAAGAAGATTGGTTCCGTTTAAATAAAACCTCATATTGGATAAATGAAGTTGTTTCATTAAGTTAATTGGAAGTGTATAGCCTATTTCCAAAGATTTTAAACGAAGGAAAGCCCCATCTCTCATAAACCATGTACTATTAGGAGAACTATTATTCCCAACTATTGTCGGACTCAAACGTGGCCATAAGGCGTATAAATCCTGATTATCTTCCGACCAATGGCTATCTGCATAAGCTTTGAGCAACTGAGTTTCATTATTGAACGGAGAGGTCAATGCGCTATTAATCCAAAAACTGGAACGGGCAGAACCCTGAAAAAAACAAGAGAAATCAATATTTTCATATCCGGTAGAGATCCCGAATCCATACATGATTTCCGGATCGGTTGGATATCCGATAGGTACCGCATCTGCGTCGGTAATTTTCCCATCTCCGTTTACATCATGATACTTAATATCTCCCGCCATATAGTTACCATACGTTTGTACCGGAGAATTGGCAATTTCCTCCTCGTCTGTAAACAGACGTTCGGCAATTAGTCCTGTCCGCTGGGAGAGTGATAGACCTACATGTTGCCGGTAAGATTCCTTGTATTTTGGTTCTTCATATACCAGATATTCGCTAGTAGCATAGGTAAAGTTTGCTCGTGCTTTTAGCCAGAAAGATTGTCCGATAGTGGTGGTAAAATCAAGGGATCCGTCAATCCCCTGGGATTTGGCTTCACCCACATTCGCTCTTTCAATGGTAGTTAATCCCATCGTTGTGGGAATTGACGCTCTGTCCATCAGTATTTTGCTACGGTGTTCCTTAAAATAATCGGCTTCTATGGTGAGTTTTTCCCATAAACCCAGTTCAAGCCCGATATTGGTTTTCCTAGCAACTTCCCAGGTAATATCTTCATTGGAATTTCTGGTAACTAAAACACCATTAAGAGAATAATAACTACCGGGAAATCCGAATCGAGCGCCTCGGTTCACGTTATTCATATCCACATTGGACAGGTAAAAAAAACGGTCGTAGTCACTGCCGATGGCATCGTTCCCTACTAACCCGTAGGTCCCTCTAAGTTTTAAATTGGAAATGGCATCGGAATGCCAGAATTCCTCGTTGGAAACTGTCCAGGCCAAACCGACTGATGGAAAAAATCCGAAACGGTGGGATTTGGAGAAACGTTCACTTCCATTATATCCGAAATTAAACTCTCCGAAATATTTTCTTTTATAGGAATATGTCATCCGCCCCGATAAACCTAAATTCCTATGCGGCAAGGATAATTGAAGATCCCCGGCATTTCCCGTTAAAGAATTACGCATGGTGTAAACAAGCATTCCGTTAATGACATGATGTTCATTGAATGTTTGGCTGTAATTTGTCATGAACTCAATATAGGTAGAAGAACTTACCTCTTTTATCCCTTCCTGATAGCCTAAGTATTCAGTCCCTGATGTTTCGTTTAATGCGGCTAAAGTGTAAATGTCGTTTGTTCTGTCATAATAACCGATATTATAGAAAAAGGGATTATAAAAGCGAGACACGTCAAAATATGAATAACGGGAAGTGTTGAATAAAGCCCTTATGGATAATCCTTCTGTAATAAAAGACAAATTCTGTTTCAACTCAAATTGGGCATCAATTTTTGTACGAGAGTAATCTTTATATCCTTTCACCATTTCTGCATACGGATTGATATACCCTGCATCTTTTCCATAATTCCCAAATAAAATATGATTGGTTGATCTGTTTACTTCATCCGGCTCATAGTATGGAGGAAATAGAACAGGATTGCTGTGCATCACTTGGTTATAAACAGTTGTCCCACCATTGATCGGACCGGTATAGTCGTCAATAACTGCTGATATACGAAGGGCTGCCTCTGTAGTATGGGTAAGGTTGAAATTTACATTCGATCTTAGGGAATAGGTCCTTAACTGAATATTATTGTTAAAGTTATTTCTTTTGTCTATTTTGAAATTACCATTATCCTGATTGAATGTTGCTGCTAAATAATAACGGGCAACTTTTCCGCCACCGGTGGCGTTAAGATTGACCCGCTGTACACTGGCATAATCTTCAAACATTTCATGGTACCAGTCAGTGGCCGGATAGACATATGGATTGGTTCCGGCAATGGTATTATCTATTTTTGTACGAGAATATGGAAGTGTTCCTCCAGGGTCACGGGTTAAAACAGCTTCATTTGCCAATTTCATATAGGTTATAGGGTCAGCTAACTCTATTTTCTTGGTTGGAGTAGTAAATGCATTTTCTACCCGAATGGATACATTTAATTTACCCTCTTTCCCCTCTTTGGTTGTGATAGCAATAACTCCGTTTGCTCCCCGGGCTCCATAAACGGCCGTGGAAGTTGCATCTTTCATAATTGAAAAATTTTCAATGTCATCCGGTTGCATGCGAGCCAAATCCGTTCTGGAAACCTCTATTCCATCGATAAGGATTAACGGATCTTTTTTATATCCGAAAGTAGTAACCCCGCGGATAAAAAAATCAGCATTGTCAGCACCCGGTTCACCGCTTCGCTGATAAGAGATAATACCGGCAATATTTCCGGCCAGCATGGTGGTCATATTACTGGAAGAGACTTTCTTTAGTTCTTTAGAACTGATAGATGCAACAGATCCTACCACATCCGTTTTTTTCTGTTTACCAAATCCTATCACTACAACCTCATCCAATTCACTTGCTTTCTCTTTTAATATCACATTCAATTCTGTTTGATTATTTACATCAATAGTTTGGGATTCCAATCCAATAAAAGAGAATGTAAGCATATCAGCCGGTTTCACTTCAATAGAATAATTTCCATCATTATCCGTAATTACTCCCTTTGTAGAACCTACAACCGTGATAGCTGCTCCAGGTAAAGAATGACCCTGCTCATCAAATACTTTTCCTTTGACAATAATATTTTGAGCTATCGCCTCAAAGGATATTATCCACAAAAATGTTAACAACAATCCTTTCCAAAAAATTAATAAATTTCTGTTTTTCATTTTTCATACATTAAATAATGATAATAATTACAAACTTGGTCTGATGATATACTGAATTTGAGTTACACTATCCTGCTATCGTCCCTATTCAGGAGCTATTTATTAATTAAACTAAATGAAAAAACCTAATTATGAGTAAATTTTTGAATATACACGGGATATTAGTATCTTGTCAATTGATATTATATTGATTTTAATGCAAAGAAATGCTTATTTGCCTCCATCTATATTATAATTTGCGAATAAATCATTGTAAATTGCGTAAAATAAAATAAAATATCTGGCGATTTTTACATATTGTAATTTTTCAATCCATATCCTGCACGGCAGATTCTGAAAATATACCAATCATAATTTTTGCATCACCAATACAATTGATAAGATACTTATCCTCCTATTTCTTCAAAAAATATACTATTTTCTATATTTTATAATAATTTCGTATATTTGCATAGAAATAGTATAGTTATAGTAATAATAAATACGAAACAAATGAAAGAAAAAGAAGAAGTTGTCGGCTTACGCGGGATGATGAAACGTTTTCCTGTGGGAAACGGCTTTTTCACGGCGCTCGACCAAATCGATTTAAGTATAAACAGGGGGGAGTTTCTCGGTTTGGTCGGTCCCAGCGGATCGGGAAAGACCACCCTGCTCAATATTATCGGTACGTTGGATATTCCTTCCGAAGGAGAAGCTTTTGTCCTGAACCGGTCTGTCTCTTCGCTGACGCCGAAAGAGTCGGCGGAATTAAGGAATAAAAGTATAGGGTTTATTTTCCAAAGCTATAATTTGTTGCCCGTATATACGGTGTATGAAAATATCGAATTTGCATTGCTCTTGCAAAAGAATTCGAAAGAAGAGCGCCATAAAGCCGTAACGGATGCGTTAGAATGGGTAGGGCTGGCAGACAAAGCACAATCGCGCCCCTCACAGCTTTCCGGCGGCGAAAGTCAACGGGTAGCCATTGCACGCGCCATGGTGAAACGCCCGGCGATTGTATTGGCGGACGAGCCTTCGGCCAATCTCGATGCGAAAAATTCGCATACGATCCTGCAAACGATGCGCAGGCTCAATGAAGAGTTGAACACCACGTTTATCTTTGCCACACACGACGAAAAGGTGATGCAGTACCTAAAACGGATCATTTACCTGGAAGACGGGAAAGTAGAAAAAGATTCGGTGATTTAAGATTTAAGATTCAAGATTCAAGATTTAAAATTTAAGATTTGGCGTGATGCTTATAAGAACAGCAATTAAAAATATCCTGGGGGCAGGCAGGCGCACATGGTTGAATGTAGCCGTATTATCGTTTGTATTTGTATTGATGGTCGCTTACAACGGGATATTCGATAGTTTCATGAAGGATGCTCTCACAAGTGCGCACGAGTGGGATACCGGTTACGGCCAACTGTGGAGCGAACACTACGACCCCTATGACGTGTTCACTCTCCAGGATGCCCATGAGCCTGTCCCGGAAGCACTGAACCAGTCCATTATCGATCAATCGATAACACCCGTACTTCTGTCGCAAGCAACCGCATACCAAAACGGTAACATGCAGAACATCCTGTTGAGAGGTATCGATCCGGAACAGCAAATACTGAAAATACCGTCACACCAATTAGCAGGAGATGAAACAGGTACGATAAAGGCCGTCATCGGGAAGAGGATGGCTAACACACTGAAAGCAAGACCCGGCGACAACGTGCTTATTCGTTGGCGTGACAGGCATGGCGCGTTCGATGCGAGGGAGATTGTCATTGCATCGGTTTTCGATTCCAACACGGCTACCATCGACGCAGGACAGGTATGGATCAGCCTCGACAACCTCCGGCAGATGACTCAAATGACGGGTGAAGCAACGTATTTCGTGCTGTCGAAGCAAAGCCGCATCAAACAAGACATCGGCACATGGGTCTATAAAGATATGGATTTCCTGCTGAGCGATCTATATCTTATGGCGCAAAGCAGCAGGATAGAATCAGTCATCATTTTCACGATCCTGCTGGTGGTCGCTTTGTTATCGGTATTCGATACACAGACACTTTCCATCTTCCGCCGTCAAAAAGAGATCGGCACCTATGTGGCTTTAGGAATGACGCCCCAGCGGGTTACACGGCTATTCACCCTCGAAGGTACTTCATACAGCATCCTGGCAATCCTCGCCGGTTTTATATGGGGCGCACCTTTTTTATATTGGTTTTCGAAAACAGGGCTGAAGCTGCCAGAAAGCTATTCCGAAATGGGGTTAGGCATGCGCGACGCCATATATCCTGTCTACCAACCGGCATCGATACTGACAAGTATCATTCTGATTGTCGCTCTTTCAATGCTTATCAGCTATATCCCCGCGAGGAAAATTATTTAAAATTCAAGATTTAAAATTCAAGATTTAAGATTATAATGGCAAAAATAGAAAGATTTGAAGATTTAGAAGTTTGGAAAATTTCCCGGGATTTCGCCAAAAGCATTTATTTGGTGCTCGAAAATGATGGATTCTTACATAACTTTCGTTTCAGAGATCAAATTCGCGCTTCGGCCGGTTCTATCATGGATAATATAGCCGAAGGTTTTGAACGAGAAGGAAATAAAGAATTCATTCAATTCCTTTTTGTGCCGAAAGGATCATGTGGAGAAACGCGTAGCCAGCTATATAGAGCTTTGGATGTAGGTTACATTTCGGAGGAAGTGTTTCAACCTCTCTATCAGGAATCGGTAAGGATTTCTCAATCATTATCCGGATTCATTCAATACCTGAAATCATCCGGAATCAAAGGACCGAAATATAAATAATGGATATTCAAGATAGCGGACGATCATTCACCCAATATTAAATCTTGAATATTAAATTTTAAATAAAATCATGCATAGATTTTTGTGGAAAGGAATTATAAGAGACCGAAGCCGTAGCCTCCTGCCGGTACTCGTAGTAACGATCGGAGTCTTTGCCGTCGTCTTCTCGTACGGGTATATCCAAGGAATGCTGGATAACATGATCCGTACGACCGCCGATTTCCAAACGGGACACCTGAAAGTGGTTACCCGGGCTTATCTGGAAAATGAGGAGCAAAAACCCAACGACCTTGCCCTGCTGGGGGTAGACACTTTGCAAAAGAAACTAACGGAGGAATTCCCCGAAGTGGAATGGACACCACGCATCTTTTTCGGAGGACTACTCGACATCCCCGACAGTAACGGCGAAACCAAAGCACAAGGACCTGTCTCAGGAACAGCGTATGACTTGTTGAGCCCCGGCAGCCACGAAGCCCGACGGATCGGATTGCAACAGTCGCTCGTAGCAGGGCATGTTATACAACAGTCCAATGAGATTATTATCAGCTATGATTTTGCCGATCGCTATCAGGTGCGACCGGGCGATACGGTTACGTTCTTCGGATCGACCATGTACGGATCAATGAGTTTTGCCAACTACACGGTGGCAGGAATCGTCCGCTTTGGCATCGGCCAACTCGACCGCGGCGCCGTTATCCTCGACATCTCCGACGCCCGCCTTTTATTGGATATGGATAATGCGACAGGTGAATTATTCGGCTTTTTACCCGGCGGCCTTTATAATAAGGAACAGGCAGAACACGTAAAGGAAAGTTTCAACCGACAATATACCGACGTGACAGATGAATATGCCCCCGTTATGGTGCAACTGGCCGATCAGGATTTCATGGGACAGATGCTTGCTTATATGGATATCGTCTCGTTGGCGATGGTAATCCTGTTGGTCTTCGCCTTGGCAATCGTGCTGTGGAACGCGGGTATACTCAGTGGCATCAGGCGCTATAATGAATTTGGAGTGCGTCTGGCAATGGGAGAAGAAAAAAAGCATATTTACCGTACACTCCTGGTGGAATCTTTATTCATCGGAATCATAGGCTCGGCCATCGGTACCGCATTAGGAATATCTCTCTGCTATTACCTGCAAGATCACGGGATCGATTATAGCGCGATGATGGATAGTGTGAATATGATGATAGACCCGGTCATCCATGCCCGCGTTACTCCTGAGTTATATTTTATCGGTTTTATCCCCGGGGTCTTGTCTATGCTTATCGGTTCGGCGCTGGCGGGGACAGCTGTCTATAAACGGAATACGGCGATGTTGTTTAAGGAATTGGATTAAAAGATTTAAAATTCAAGATTCAAGATTCAAGATTTAAGATTTAAGATTTAAGATTTGTGAGATAAGAAAATTATGAAATTATGAAAAAATAAATTTATATGAGAAAGTTAATTGTATTATTATTTATAATCGCTTTTACGGTTTCTGTTTCAGCACAGGATGCGGAACAGATCATTCAGGAGGTCGATAAGAATATTTCGGCGAAAAGTCAAATCGCGGAATCGACGATGACGGTACCCGGTAAACGCAACAGCCGCACGATGACCGCTAAGAGTTACACGATAGGAGATGAGAAATCGTTCACGGAATATCTGTCTCCACCACGCGAAAAAGGCACTAAAATGTTGAAGTTGGATAAAGAGATGTGGGTCTATTCCCCTTCCACCGACCGTACCATCATGATCTCCGGGCATATGTTGCGCCAGTCGGTCATGGGCTCCGACCTTTCTTACGAAGACATGATGGAGGATCGTAAACTGACGGAGATGTACACGCCCTCCCTTGCCGGAGAGGAAACGATCGAAGGACGCAAGTGTTATGTGATTACACTGACGGCAAAAGTGAATGACGTTGCGTATCATTCTCAGAAAATGTGGGTGGACACCGAACGCTTCGTACCTTTAAAACAGGAACTTTATGCCAAAAGCGGGCAACTACTCAAACAGATCAGGTTGAGTGACATCAAACGCATTCAAAACCGCTGGTTTCCTATGAAGATGGTCTACCAAGATATGCTGAAAGACGGCAAAGGAACGGAATATAACATTACGCACATCGAATTCGACAAAGACATTCCCGCGAATGTTTTCAGCAAAGCAAGTTTGAAACAATAGAAATTTAAGATTTAAAATTCAAGATTTAAGATTATGTCAAAGATAGAGCGATTTGAAGATTTGGAAGTCTGGAAAATGGCTCGTTCCTTTTCGAAGAAGATATATTTTATATTAGAGAAAGAGTTCTTTTCGAAAGACTATAGATTGAGAGACCAAATAAGAAGTTCTGCCGGGTCAATTATGGATAATATTGCAGAAGGATTTGAACGTAGTGGCAACAAGGAATTTGTTCAATTCCTCTTTATTGCAAAAGGTTCTTGTGGGGAAATTCGCAGCCAACTATACAGGGCATTGGATATTGGATATATCTGTCAGGAAGAATTTGAACAATTATATCAGGAAGCATTACAAATATCTCAATCCTTATCCGGATTTATCAAATATCTAAAAACTTCCGAACTTCGAGGTTCAAAATATAAATAAAATCTGAATTGAAACAACGTTCGGCGAAACCAAAATCAACGTGTTCAATTAACGATCCTCGTGGCCCAATTTTGAATCTTGAATTTTGAATCTTGAATCTTGAATTTTGAAACAAACAATATGACTAAAAAAGAACAAGACATACTGATAGCCGGTAAAAAGCTATTTTTTAAATACGGACTGAAAAAAGTGACGATAGAGGAGATATGTACCGAGGCAAACGTCAGTAAAATGACGTTTTATAAATATTTCCGCAACAAAACAGAACTCGTCAAAAAGGTGTTTGACACGCTTTTCGAGGCTCGGATAGAAATTTATCTGAAAATGATGCGGTCTGACATCCCTTTTTCCGAAAAAATGAGAAAGATTCTTGAAATGAAAAGGGAAGGATCTGCCGAAATAAGCAAAGAATATATTAAGGATATACATTCCGGCAAGGAATTTTCGGCATTCTTCGACCAATGGATCCAACGTTCGATGAAAGTGGCGATCGATAGTTTCGCCGAAGCACAACAAGAAGGATACATACGAAAAGATATTAATCCGAAACTTCTGTTGGTGTGGGTAGAGAGAATGGCGGACCTGTTAAGCGATCAAAGGGTATTGGATGAATATGAAAGCCTACCCGATCTGGCGGAGGAACTGGCAAAACTGTTTCTTTATGGAATTTGCGGTGAGAGATAAATAATAAACGACAAGTCGGGATGAACAAAAAAAAGAAAATTTGTTACTGGAGTATCTTATCAGGCCTGTTGCTTGTAATTCCTTTGCAAGCGCAACAAGATAGTTTGCAAAACAAGCCCGGGCCTTCATTGCGGTTTAGCGGGCAACTGTCGGGATGGGGACAATACTCGCCCGATATTTCCACGCAGGTATGGCTGGGCGGCCGGTACATTCCCCAGGCAAACTTCGGAATTCCAATCAAAGATTCAAAGCTGATCGACTTCGAAGCGTCCGCCAATATTTTCGGGGATGTGGACATCAACTCATTCAACGACTTTTCCCCTGAAGGGAACATCAAGCCTTACCGGGCATGGGCCCGCTATTCATCCACAAGAGCGGAGGTACGACTGGGATTGCAAAAAATCAATTTCGGATCGGCGCAGATGTTTCGACCGTTAATGTGGTTCGACAGCATGGATCCGCGCGATCCGCTGCAACTCACCGATGGTGTCTGGGGAGGCCTATTTAGATACTACTTTCCGAATAATACCACCTTCTGGCTATGGTCGCTCTACGGCAACGTTAACCGTAAAGGGTGGGAAATACTACCTTCCTCCAATTCGTTTCCCGAAATAGGCGGAAGAACCCAGATACCGATCCCCAACGGAGAAGGAGCGCTGTCGTATCATTTCCGAAAAGCGGATGCAAGCCTTTATGAGTTCAAAGAGATAGCCGAAAACCGCTTCGGTCTTGATGTGCGGCTCGATGTAACCGTAGGACTCTGGCTGGAGACCTCATGGACATACCTGAATCACAACATAGGCGAGTTCACCAACCAGCAGATGATGACGCTGGGAACGGATTATACCTTCGGTATAGGAAATGGATTGAATACAACGTTCGAACAATTTTTTTATTCTTACAGTGAAAAAGGAATCGATCCGGACAATGCGCTTAATTTCTCCGGCCTCAGCCTCTCCTATCCACTCACGATGTTCGACAATTTTAGTGCGATGGTCTATTACGACTGGAAAAACCGGCATCTTTACAATTTCCTCCACTGGCAACGACAACTGAATCATTTGACTTTCTACCTGATCGGGTACTGGAATCCCAGACAATACGCCATACCGTCACAAATGGGTGCATCCGACCGTTTCGCAGGGAAAGGACTCCAATTTATGGTGGTGTGGCATCACTAACTAAGATTGATCATCGATCAACGATCTGCTCTATTATTAAAATAAGGAGGGGAAACCCCAAATCTGAAATCTTGAATTGTAAAAAATAATTGAAAAGTAGTCCACTAAAATAATTGAAAAGGTTACCACC
>ENA-UOOI01001733-UOOI01001733.1-fermentation-metagenome-genome-assembly--contig:-NODE-1733-length-21334-cov-6.102542_pt1 | contig 21334 bp, 16 predicted proteins | sample MGYA00245779_ERZ724027 | MGnify/ENA primary metagenome ERZ724027 (study PRJEB28704, sample SAMN03018318) | fermentation metagenome | biome: anthropogenic terrestrial biome; feature: soil; material...
AGTGCGCTGGTAATCGTGGATCAGACACAGCTTCCCGGCAGGATTGAAATGCTTTCGCTGACGGAGGTGGAGGACATCTGGGAAGCTATTTACCTTTTGAAGGTCAGAGGGGCGCCGGCAATCGGTGTGGCTGCAGCCATAGGAGTATATGTGGCGGTAAAAAATGCTGAAGTTTCTGACATGCAAGTGTTCTATGAAAAGTTCCGGAAGGCAAAGGATTATCTGGCTACGTCCAGACCTACGGCGGTAAATCTTTTCTGGGCATTGGACAGAATGGACTCGGTGGTGAAGGAGCATATGGATTCCGAAATCGATGAGGTGAAAGAATTATTACGTCTGGAAGCTGTCAATATCCGCAGCGAAGATATCGAGGTGTGCCGCAGGATAGGGGAGAATGCTCTTACTCTTGTAAAGCCGGGGGATGGACTGCTCACACACTGCAACGCGGGACAGCTGGCAACGGTAAAATATGGAACAGCAACGGCCCCCATGTATCTGGGACAGGAAAAAGGCTACGGTTTCCACATTTATGTTGACGAGACAAGACCTTTGCTGCAGGGTGCCAGGCTCACGGCATTTGAGCTTCAGGAGGCAGGGCTGGATGTGACTCTTATCTGTGATAATATGTCAGGGGCAGTTATGAAAAAAGGGCTGATAGACGCAGTATTCGTGGGCTGTGACCGGGTTGCTGCCAACGGAGATACGGCAAATAAGATTGGCACCTCCGTAGTAGCGGCTGTTGCCCGGCACTATGGAGTTCCATTTTACGTATGTGCGCCCACATCCACGATTGACATATCCCTGTCTGGAGGGGACAAAATCCCTATAGAGGAGCGCCCGCCCGAGGAAATTACGGAAATGTGGTACGAAAAGAGAATGGCACCGAAAGGTGTCAAAGTATATAATCCGTGCTTTGATGTGACGGACCATGAATTAATTACAGGTATTGTGACAGAATATGGAGTCGTGCAGGCCCCCTATGAGGTGTCTATTAAAAATCTGGTTCAGCGGCCAGATCCTCAAGGACTTCCTCCACAGAATCCGTTACATAAGTAGAATAGTAAGCAATCCCCGGCGCCGCATTTGACATTGCATAGCTGGTGCCGGCAAGCTGAAGCATTTCCACATCATTGTACTGATCTCCAAAGGCCATGCATTCTTCCGGCTTTATATTGAAGAGACTCATCAGATCCTGAAGAGCAGTTCCTTTGTTAGAGCCCGGTGCAATGAAGTCAATCCAGAGATTTCCCGAAGTTACAACTTTTATCTCGTCCCCGAACATATCCTGGAGATATTTAAGATATTTATCTATGATATGGACACCGTCTTTCATATTACAGACAGCAATTTTCAAAATGGGGCCTTCTACCTTTGAAACATCCTCCACAATCTGTGTAGTATTTTTCATCACATTTACAATATGGTTGACAAATGCCGGGTCATGGTTCTCTATAAAACAGGAATCTTCTCTGGACAGTACGATTTCAAAATGTGCCTGTCTTTTAATCTCCGCGATGATTCTTGCAGCCAGATCATCGGCAATTGTGGCCCGGGAGATGACCGTTCCCTGATGTACACAGATGGAGCCGTTCTCTGCTATATAAGAAATTTCATCTTTAATCTCATCAAAGAGTCTTCTCAGGTTGTCATACTGCCTTCCGCTGGCAGCCACAAAATGTATCCCTTTTTGTGTAAGCTCATGTATCAGTTCTACGGCACGTGGGGTAAGCTTCTGAGCACCCCCCTGAAGGAGTGTGCCATCCAAATCACTTGCCACTAACTTAATCATAATAAACCTCCTATTATTCAATTACAGTTGGGTGAGGCGGATTTAAGCCTGTAACTGCAACGCAGTGAACCACATCCGTGCAGAAAGGTTGTACTTCTTATATATTACCCTAAAAGTGACAGATTGTATAGCCTTGTTCTCCGGGAAAATGTGTGATACTATCCTATAGTAGGAAAAATAGAAAGCAGAGGGATAACATGAATCAATATGATGTAGTGATAATAGGTGCCGGTCCGTCTGGTATTTTCTGTGCATATGAATTAAAGCGTCAGAATCCGGATATAAAGGTACTGATGATTGAGAAGGGACGTTCCATTGAGGAGAGAAATTGCCCTAAAAGGAAAACAAAGGTCTGTGTCGGCTGTCAGCCCTGCTCAATCACAACGGGATTTGCAGGGGCCGGTGCATTTTCGGACGGTAAATTGTCCCTGTCACCGGATGTCGGAGGAACCCTTCCGGAAATCCTGGGCTATGAAAAAGCAACGGAACTGATCAATGAGGCGGACAGCATTTATCTGCAGTTTGGTGCAGATAAGAAGGTGTACGGCATTGAGGACCAACAGGCGATTACAGATATCCGTACAAAAGCAATACGGGCGAACTTAAAGCTCATTGAATGTCCAATCCGCCATCTGGGAACAGAAGAGGGGTACAAGATATATACCCGTCTGCAGCACCATCTCCTGGATGCAGGTGTGGAGATTCTATTTAGAACTATGGTGACAGATATTATCATCGAGGACGGCGTTGCCAAGGGAGTTATAACGGATAAGAGTGAGACTTACTATGCACCGGAGATTGTTTCCGGAGTGGGCCGTGAGGGTTCAGAATGGTTCTCCCATGTGTGTAAGGGGCACAGTATTGAGACGAAGAACGGAACCGTGGACGTAGGTGTCCGCGTGGAAGTCCGGGACGAAATCATGAAAGAATTAAATGATAAACTGTATGAGGCCAAACTGGTATACTACACACCGACCTTTGATGACAAGGTGAGAGTGTTCTGTACAAATCCATCCGGAGAGGTAGCTACAGAGTATTATGAAAACGGACTGGCTGTTGTAAACGGTCATGCCTATAAGTCCCAGGACATGAAGACGAACAACACGAACTTTGCCCTTCTTGTGTCAAAGAATTTCACAGAACCCTTCAAATCCCCTATTGAATATGGTAAACAGATTGCCCAGTTGGGAAATATGCTCAGCGGAGGCTGTATTTTACTTCAGAGATATGGGGATTTCAGAAGAGGCAGACGGACTACGGAAGAGAGACTGATGCGCAACAATATTACACCGACCCTGAAGGATGCAGTGCCGGGGGATCTCTCTCTTGTATTTCCTCACCGTATTATGGTAGCTATTGATGAGATGATTAAGGCTTTGGACAATGTAACACCGGGAATTGCCAGTGATGAGACCCTTCTGTATGGTGTAGAGGTGAAATTCTATTCAAATAAAGTCCTTGTGAATGAGAAGTTTGAGACAAATGTTAAGGGGCTTCGGGCTATGGGAGACGGTGCCTCCGTGACCAGAGGACTGCAGCAGGCCTCAGCCAACGGGCTGTGTGTGGCAAGGGCAATTTTAGAAAAAGGTTGTATATCGCAGGAAAATTAAATATAATGATGTGGGGGTCAAAAGGCCATGCTTTTCCATGCAAGCATGAAACGCATGGCCTTTTGACCCCGGTATCATATAATGTTACTGTAACTATTCAGGAGGGCAGAAACATATGGGAAAATATTTTGGAACAGACGGTTTTAGAGGCGAAGCAAATGTGGTACTGACTGTAGAGCATGCTTTTTTGGCAGGGCGCTATCTGGGTTGGTATTTCGGGCGTGAGCATAAAGCGAGAATTGTGATTGGAAAGGATACGAGAAGGAGCAGTTATATGTTTGAATATGCGTTGGCATCCGGCCTTACAGCATCGGGGGCAGATGCTTACCTGCTCCATGTAACTACGACTCCCAGTGTGTCTTACGTAGTGCGGACAGAAGATTTTGACTGTGGAATTATGATTTCAGCAAGCCACAACCCGTTTTATGACAATGGCATTAAGATTATTAATGGACAGGGACACAAGATGGAGGCGGAGGTAGAAGAGAAGATTGAAGATTATATCGACGGGAAGATTGAAGAACTGCCTCTGGCGACAAAAGAGAACATAGGCCGCACAATCGATTACGCTGCCGGAAGAAACCGCTATATCGGACATTTGATTTCCCTTGCAACCCGCTCTTTTAAGGATATGAAGATTGGACTGGACTGCGCAAATGGAAGTGCTTTCAGTATTGCCAAGAGTGTTTACGATGCTTTAGGTGCCAAAACTTATGTTATAAACAATGACCCGGACGGGACAAATATTAACACAAACTGCGGTTCTACCCACATAAAAGTGCTGCAGCAGTTTGTGAAGGACAATAAGCTGGATGTAGGATTTGCGTTTGACGGTGATGCAGACAGATGTATCGCTGTAGATGAAAATGGAGATGTGGTAAATGGAGATTTAATTCTGTACATCTGTGGAAAATATCTTATGGAGCAGGGACGTCTTGCGGACAACACCATCGTCACTACCGTGATGTCAAACCTTGGACTTTATAAAGCCTGCGATAATATAGGAATGAGATACGAGCAGACTGCCGTGGGAGATAAATATGTATATGAAAATATGCTGCAGAACGGCTATGTGCTTGGCGGAGAGCAGTCCGGTCATATTATTTTCAGCAAATATGCAAAAACTGGCGATGGTATTCTGACTTCACTGATGCTCATGGAAGTCATTATGGAGAAGAAGCAGACCCTGGCTCACCTGTCTGAAGAAGTGAAGATTTATCCCCAGCTGCTACAGAATGTCCGGGTGACAGATAAGAAAACCGCAAGAGAAAATCCGGCAGTGATTAAGGCAATAGGAGAAGTGACAGAAGCGCTGGGAAGCGACGGAAGAATTCTTGTACGTGAGAGTGGAACAGAGCCGGTTCTCAGGGTTATGGTAGAAGCGCCTGCTGATGATATCTGTGAAAAATATGTAAAGCAGGTAGTAAAAGTCCTGGAAGCTGAGAAGCTGGTTGCTGAAGCATAAAGTGCGGAGGAAACCGCAGGTTTTCGAGCCTGATATCCTGCGATTGTGTGAAAAACTGAAAGCTAAATAAACATTGCCAAATCATTATATTTGAATTGACATAGACATGATAAAGCAATAATATGATGTAGGGGTTAAAAGGTATTTTGACCCCTACATCATATTAACAGTCCCTTGATTATATTTCACAGGTGTTTGTCTGTGCAAATTAACTTCTGCTCCACAATATCTGAATAGATTTCACCGCCATCGTCACCTAAATCTGCTACATGTATCACATCTGAATAAATCACTTCTTCCTTAGAGTTCTCCAAGAGATTCTCCAATACGTTTTCTTTTGTAAGTATTTTATCTTCATTAAAATGAACCTTTGCATCTTTTTGAAATAGGGCCGCATAGAAGATATTGGATTCTACAATGTCCTGGAAAAAATGGCTTCCGTAGGATAATTCAGGCATCAGGCCCAGGCTGTCATAGGAAACCTCACATATGGCATCCATATTGCAGAGATCTGTAAAGCGGACGGGCACGCCCAAAGATGGTGTGGTAGTGCCCCAGCGCCCGGGGCCAACAAGGATGGCATGCTTATTTTTTAATATATGGTTTAACACTCCTATCTGATTGGCTATAGCATATTTCTGTGATTCATTTAACTCTAAATAGGGTTTGATTTTGACGAAAACAATGTATTGTACCGGGAGTCTTACATTTCCTCCCATAAAGTTTCCGGCAGAAGCAAAATAATAATGGGATTTGTCCAGTCTTTCGGGAAACTTAATGGTTTTTCCCAGTCCTCTGGTTTGGAGCGGACGGCATTGCAGCAGATTAATCCGGTAACGCTCCTTGTCTTTAAAATTGCAGGTAAACTCAATGTCCACAGGGTAGTCGTAAACTGCAGACAGTATAGTCAAAATATCTTCCATGACCTTCGCAAAATCTGTATGGCGCAGCAGGCGGGAAAAGTTGATGATATCGGGAATTTTCCGGCCTCTCTGCCCGGTTTCCCTGAACTGCCTGGCAAGTTCATGATCAGGCTCGAGAAAAAGACGGATATTTGTTTTCAAGGGCAGTTCTGCAGCTTCCTCCAGTGAAATAGTCTGAAACTTGTTTTCCTCCAGATTGATTACGTCCACATAATGTTGAGAAAACTTTCGCTCATCTCCATAGGCAAGCAGGGGAGGCCTCTCCGGTTTGTCAAGAGTGATAATCCGTGGATAATCGGTGTTCACCCTATCCACGGCTCTGGTGCCCATTCCAAATACGAGGCGGAGCATGCCTTTGGAGGAATCAGTATTTTTATCCCAGACAAACAGGTTTGATGAATTTCCAACGCCCGCACAGTGGGGAAAGAAGTAACTTCCGTGATAATCTCCTGAAACTCTCTGCACCAGAAGGGCCATCTGCTCGTCCTTTTGCGCCAGCCCTCTGTTTTGGCGGTACTCAAGTGCCTCCCGGTTCATAGTGCTGGCATATACTTTGCGGACGGCTTCCATGAAAGCACTGTAACGTTCTTCCGGGGTCCCCTGGTTGGGGCAGAAAACACTTTCATACTTTCCTGCGAAAGCATTTCCAAAATTGTCCTCCTGCAGAGAGCTGGAGCGGATAATGATAGGCGACTGTCCGAAATATTCCAGCATCAGCATAATCTGCTCTTTGATGGTAGTCGGAAAATTGCCTGCCATTAACCTTTCCTGAAGCTTGGGGGCAGCTGAAAAATATTTATCCTTCTTTTTCTGTTCCATGCGGAGATGCCAGCAGCCATTCTGTACGATGTAAGTGTAGAAGACATCGGAGCCTATATAGTAAGAGTCGTGCATTTCCAGATAACCTTTGCATATGTGAGGCGTCCTTGTCTCCAGGATTTTCCGCGCAAGCAGCATACCTATTGACTTTCCGCCGATATATCCTGTTCCGATTTCCCTGGCTTCGATTTCTATTAGGTCCTTTAAAGTAAAATATTCCCGGCACAGAGAAGTAATACGGGATTCCTTTCCGACCAGGAGATTAAGGAGAGTATCTTTTGTAGGAGCCTGCTCTGACAAGGGGGCGTCCAGGTAAGGCTTTGCTTCCTCAAAAAGAATATCCCAGTAATCCAGTTTCTTTGTCTGAATCTGCAGCGTAGAAAAGAGTTCAGCAGTGCTGGCACTATCGGTAATACACTCTGCCGTGGACTCTGTCAGCAGGTGGGGGAGAAACATAACCGGGGAATAGCGCTCCCACACTTTTAAAGGGTGGAGATAGTATTGGCGGTCGATGGTATAGAGGTTCATAAGAACCTGGGTGACCTCCCTGATACGCGCAACAGTATCCTGTGCATGTGCATTCCTGTAAAGGGCGAAATACGCGACAGTATCCAACTCAAACAGGTAGGGACAGGTGACCTGGAAAAAGTTCCCCGTCATCAGGTCAGAACACCAGTATTTTTGAAGCTCGCTAAGGCAGTCAAATACATAAAAAGCCTGCCGTCCTTCGAAGGTAATAATGCGGTAAACTGCACTGGTGAAGGACTCAAAGCCTACTCCTGCATTAAGGGTATATATCTGGAAATCAGCCCCTGCCCCGCGGAGGGCAGACTCGTCCACCAACCGCGGATGATCCCCGAAATGTATGTAAATAAGGCGTCTGTTATCGTTTACAGCCTGGCACACAAATCTATTTACGACAAAGGCGTAGGCTTCTAAAGAATCCACCTGCCAGACCACATTGTCGCCAAGACGGAGGAAATCAATTACGGTATCCGCCCCCTGAAGACCTGTACTAATACGATTTATACTATTCATAGGTACCCCCATTTCGCTAAAGAACTTTAGTTACCATCAGTGTACCATAAATGAAAGAAAGGTTCTAAATAAATATTTAGGAAAGCAAAAATATTGTAACAGTTCAGCCTGCCCATGTAAGCTTGCATGCAAAGGACAGGCTGTGAATATTTCCATCCGGCATTTAGCCGCAGTGAGACACAAGACCCCAGAATCACTGGCTGACAATGACTGTGGGATATCCTGCTCTTTTTAGACGCTGTTCCATTGCCGTTGCGTCTTCCAGTGTATTAAAGCGCCCTACCCGTACCCGCATAAGACCGTTGGAAGCATCAATGTAAGCGGGGAAGTCCTGTTCAAGCAGCTCGTTTAAAAAACGATTTGCATAGGTCGGATTGCGAAAAGCTGCAGTCTGAACACTATATTCTGTAGAAACAGTAGTACTGCTTGTATTCAGGGTTTCAGCGATTCCGTCGGCGATTGCCTGGGCAATCTCGTCAAAGTGCTCGTCGAACAGCTGGTTGTCTGTATTGGAGTTGATAAAGCCGACCTCTACCAGAACTGCCGGCATCCTGGTGCGGCGCAGAACAACAAGGTTTGGCCGGGCAGTGATTCCCAGATTTTCGAATCCTATATCTTCCAGCCGTGCATTGATATTTTGTGCCATCTGGAATTTGATTCCCTCTTCATTGTAAACGAGAGATTCTACCCCAGATACTACATTGTCGGTAGGAAATGAATTGCGGTGAATAGAAACAAAATAATCTACTCCTGCATTGTTGGCCTGCATAGCTTTTTCATAAGGTGATTCATAGACATCGGTTGTTCTTGTGTAATCCACGTCGAAACCACGGTTCTCCAGGATCGGACCCAGGGCCAGCACAAGTCGCAGTGTATCGTCCTTTTCCTGACGGCCGTTGTATACAGCTCCCGGGTCACGGCCGCCGTGTCCGGCATCTAACATGATTGAAGGCATAATCAAAAGTCCTTTCATAATTGTTCTATTTTATGTTATGTAGAAATATAAAAGAAGTTCCTTTATTTTTGTGATATCTCTGTTTTGTTGTGATAATATAAGTGTAATGATCCAGGAGAAAATATATATGAAGGGAGTTTGTGAAATGAAACTAATCGTGGTAGGCCCGGGAGGGAAAATGGGGAGTCTGATTACGCAGATTGCCGCCGGAAAGGATAATATAGAGTTGATTGCGGGTGTAGGTCCCGTAGGGCGTGACTATATCGGCAGAGACCTTGGACAGGTCGCAATGACCGGGACTAATCTTGGAGTTCCGGTGGTAGATAATCTTCAATCTGTTATTGATGACTGCGATGTTATTATTGATTTTTCGACAAGAGAAATGGGGCTGGAAGTTCTAAAGCTATGTATTGCTCACAAGAAAGGTCTTGTGTGTGGGACGACGGGTTTTTCTTCAGACGAAATACAATGTTTTCAAGATGCAGGGAATGAAATTCCTGTGCTCTATGCGGCTAATACTTCCAAGCTTGTAAATGTAATGAATAAGCTTCTGGAAATTACGGCAAAGACAATCGGCCGGGAAGCTGATATTGAAATCCTGGAAATGCATGACCAGTGGAAGAAAGACGCTCCGAGCGGAACTTCAAAAGAGATGGGAGAAATCATGGCTCATGTCATGGGAAAAGAGCTGGAGGATATTGCGGTCTACGGGAGGCACGGTATGGCTCCCAGAGAAAAGGGAACCATTGGTTATCATTCCCTTCGGGCAGGCAACATACCCAGCAGCCATACAGTATATTTTGGATTTATGGGAGAACGGCTGGAAATTACCCACCATTCTTATAACTGGGAATGCTTTGCAAGAGGCGCATGTGACTGTGCTGTATACCTGGACGGAAAAGAGCCGGGGTTTTATACCATTCAGGATGTGCTTCAGATATAGATATTGTAATTATTCAGGAAGGCAGCGCCCAACTGGTCTGCCCTCCTGAAAATGGTGTGTTCTTTAGTTTTCTTCATTCTGAATATTCACCGCAGTCCTGTCTTCCGGCAGATATACATGGACACTTTCAATACGGTTCTTATCGAGACATTCCACAACCAGCCGGATTCCATTTTCTGTTATGACCTCATCTCCGACTTCGGGAAGCCTGTCCAGATATTCGATGATGAGTCCTCCCAGAGAATCATAATCTTCAGATTCCAATTCAAGATCCGATTCCAGATCTAACCGTTCATTAACATCATCAAGACTCATAGAACCTTCTACGATGTACTCATTTTCACCAAGCTGTCTTACAAACTCCTCCTCATGGGCGTCATATTCATCACGAATCTCTCCTACGATTTCTTCAAGTATATCTTCCAGGGTAATCAGTCCGGCAGTCTCGCCATATTCATCAAGGACGATGGCAATGTTAAAAGAAGCACTTCTCATCTCTACCAGGAGTTCGGAGACATTTTTATACTCGTAAGTGAAATATGCCTCACGCAATATGTCCCGTACACAAAAACTTTCCTTACTTTCGAATAACAGCAAATCTTTCATATTAATAATACCAATGATATTATCTGTGGTCTCTTCATATATGGGGAGCCGTGTGTGCTTATCTTCTTTGAAAATAGCAATCAGTTCTTCATAAGTACTGTTTATATCTGCAAATGTTACATGAATACGCGGAACCATGACATCTTTGGCATAGACATCTCCCAGATCGAACACATTGTAGATCATCTCTTTTTCTTCAGATTCAATAACTCCGTCCTCATGTCCCTCATCCACTATGGTACGCAGTTCTGCCTCTGTTATAGTACTGTTTTTTGTATCCGGGTCAATCCTAAATAAGAACAATATCCCCCGTGAGAGAATATTGATAATAAAAATAAAAGGTGTCATTAATGTCATAAAAACTTTTATTACACGTATGCAAGACAATGAACGTTTTTCTGAATTTGCGGCTGCTATATTCTTGGGGACAATTTTGCCAAATACAAGAATTGCAACAGTGATGATGGCAGTTGCAATGCCCACCATGTAACCGCCGAAATCATAAGCCAGTGTAGCTGACACAGCGGAGGCAGTTATGTTAACAACATTGTTGCCGATCAGGATTGCGCTTAATATCTTACGGGAATGGTTGTCCAGTATATCTAATACCATTTGAGCCCGCTTATTTCCCTCCTCTGCCAGAGAACGCATACGGATTTTGTTGACAGTAGTAAGTGCTGTCTCTGCAGATGAAAAAAAGGCAGACAACATTAGTAATAAAATTAATATGATAAATCGTATGGCATCATCCGAGTCCAATTAAATGTTCACTCCTTCATTAGATTTATTCCCGCCTGCAAAGTAAAAATATATACATAAAATAAATATACATCATTTAATTTGCTTTTGCAAGCCTGCCACAGCGAAATGCAGCAGAGCCCAATGTTATAGTTCAGTTGAATTTCCTTGAGGTTTGTTGTATGATTGGAAAAAGAAGAGTTCAAAGGAAATGGAGAACATTTATGGTTTTATATGAAGAGCTGTGTAATATACTGGGAGAGGAGAAGGTACTTATAGATGAACCTATGAGCAGGCATACTACATTCCAGGTTGGCGGACCTGCTGATTATTTCGTTATACCTGGCAGCCCGAAGGAAATAAAGGAACTAATTGTTTCCTTAAAGCACAAGAATATCCCGTATTATATCCTTGGAAATGGAAGCAATTTGCTGGTAGGGGATAAAGGATACAGAGGAGTTATCATATATTTGTATAAGAACCTGAACAGGATTAGGACAGAAGGAAACCATATTCATGCACAGGCCGGCGCCTTGCTTTCTAAGATTGCTGCGGAGGCGTTGGACAAAAGCCTGACAGGTTTTGAATTTGCCTCCGGTATTCCGGGAACTATGGGCGGGGCTGTCATGATGAATGCGGGGGCATACGGCGGTGAGATGAGCCATGTTCTGGAGAGCACCACAATTTTGACACAGGAAGGGGAGATAAAGACTTTGTCAGTGGACGAATTGGAACTGGGGTACAGAACTAGTATTATTGCAAAAAACGATTACGTAGTTCTTGAGGCGGTAGTTGGTCTGACACCGGGAAATGCCGATGAAATCCGTGCTCTTATGGAAGAACTGAAGCAAAGACGTGTGACGAAGCAGCCTTTGGAGTATCCAAGTGCAGGAAGTACATTTAAACGCCCTGAGGGGTATTTTGCAGGAAAGTTGATTGATGACGCAGGCTTAAGAGGCTTCCGTGTTGGGAATGCACAGGTTTCGACGAAGCATTGCGGATTCGTGATAAACTTAGGGGGGGCAACGGCGAAAGAGATTGTTGATTTAATGAATCACGTTATAGACCAGGTAGAGGCTGATTCAGGCGTGAGACTGAACCCTGAAGTGAAACGGATAGGAGAATTTTGACATGAGATTTGTAATTGTTACCGGCATGTCAGGAGCGGGGAAATCCACAGCCTTAAAGGTTCTGGAGGATAAAGGATATTTTTGCGTGGATAATCTTCCCATACCTTTGATGACTAAATTTGCAGAAATGTTTTCCGCTGGGGATACTGAGATCGACAAGGTCGCATTGGGTATAGATATCAGGGGCGGCCAGGCTTTTAAAGGACTGGAAAGAGAGCTCGGTCAAATTGACAAAATGGGAATACATTATGAGATTCTTTTTCTGGATGCGGCAGATGATGTTCTTGTAAAAAGGTACAAAGAAACAAGGCGTCAGCATCCTCTGGGAGGTATGGGACACATCGATGTGGGGATTGCAAAAGAAAGAGAGAAGATTGCGTTCTTAAAAATGCAGGCTGCGTATATACTTGATACAAGTAAGATGTTGACAAGGGAGCTGAGGCTGGAGCTTGAAAAAATCTTTGTAGAAGGAAAAGATTTCAAAAATCTTTATATAACAGTGATGTCCTTTGGGTTTAAATACGGAATTCCCAGGGATGCCGATCTGGTATTTGATGTCCGGTTTTTGCCTAATCCGTATTATATTGAAGAGCTGCGTCCGAAAACCGGAAATGACCCTGAGGTTCAAAATTATGTTATGGACAATGATAAGGCCAGGGAATTTATGGATAAACTGACAGAAATGATTGACTTTCTTATCCCCAATTATATCCTGGAGGGAAAAAATCAGCTTGTAGTTGCTGTGGGATGCACTGGCGGCAAGCATCGTTCGGTAACTCTATCAAATGCCTTATACCAATATCTGGAGCCGAAGGGAAGTTATGGAGTACGTATCGAACACCGGGACATTGGGAAGGATGTAATAACAAAGGAGAAATAGGGAGAGCAAGATGTCATTTTCAGGAAAGGTGAAAGAAGAACTTTCAAGACAGTGGAATACAGCAAGGCATTGTCAGATTGCAGAATTGGCAGCGTTAATTAGTCTGTGCGGCTCCATATTTACCGACAGTTATGGCCGTTATAGCATAAAGGTTCATTCGGAAAATCTGGCTGTTGCAAGAAAGTGCTTTACATTAATAGAAAAAACATTTAATATAGAAGCTGATATCTCTACTCGAAGAAATATATTAAAGCAAAGTGTTTCTTATGCTGTGATTGTAAGGCGGCATGAAGATGCGCTTCGCATCCTTCAGGCAGCAAAGCTGACAGACGAGCATCAGTCGGGAGCTGAAAAAGCTTACAGTGTAAATCCGCTGGTGATACAGCAGACTTGCTGCAGACGCTCCTTTATCAGAGGCACTTTTCTTGCCGCAGGCTCGATGAGTGATCCAAACAAATCATATCATTTTGAGATTGTCTGTGCTTCTGAGGGACTGGCACATCAGATTCAGGAAATCATATGCGGGTTCTCTATGGACGCAAAGATTATCCGGAGAAAAAAGTCATATGTTGTGTATTTGAAGGAAGGTTCTCAGATAGTAGATATACTGAACATCATGGAAGCGCATATTTCTCTGATGGAATTAGAAAATGTCAGGATTCTGAAGGAGATGCGCAACACTGTAAATCGTAAGGTAAATTGTGAAACTGCCAATATCAACAAAACAGTATCAGCCTCTGTTAAACAGGTGGAGGATATTACATATCTGAGAGATACGATAGGTTTTGGAAAATTGTCGGAGGGACTTGAGGAAGTGGCGCTTGCCCGCCTTACTCATCCTGACGCGACCCTGAAAGAGCTGGGGAAACTTTTATCACCGCCCGTTGGAAAGTCTGGCGTGAACCACAGACTTCGCAAGCTGAGCGAAATGGCAGAACAGGCAAGGCAAAAGCAAGGAGGATTATTATGATTGAAACACCGGTTGTTGTAAAACATGAAGAGGCACTTGACGGAAGACCAATCGCATTGTTAGTACAGGAGGCAAGCCAGTACGCAAGTAAAATATTTATCCAGGTGAATGGAAAGAAAATCAATGCAAAGAGTATTATGGGGATGATGAGTTTAAGCCTTACAGACGGCGAGAAGCTTACGGTTGTAACAGAAGGGGAAGATGAGCAGAAAGCTGCAGAAGGGATCAAAACATTCCTGTGTAAGCAGTAGCAGCTAATTGTGTTGCTGGCTGACTGCTACTTTGAAAATAGAATAAAGAATGAAAAGAGGTTGTACTTTTGTGCAGCCTCTTTTATAATGGTGTCATATAAGCAAGAAGAACGGTGGGCCGCGCATCCCTTCGGGGAATTCGCAGTATCCATTTTGGTATAGTGGAGGACTTAGAATATATGAAGAAAATGCTGTTTATTTACAACCTAAATGCAGGCTTAAGCCTGCTGAAACCTAAATTATCCGAGGTGCTGGACATTTTTGTTAAAGGGGGATACGAGGTGACTGTATACCCTACCCAGCGTTATCATGATGCGCTTACCAAAACATTTTCCTATGAGGAAGACTATGATATGGTGGTTTGCAGCGGCGGTGATGGGACTCTGGATGAGGTAGTGACCGGAATGCTCAAAAGGGAGAAACAGGTTCCTATAGGTTATATTCCAGCAGGAACAACGAATGACTTCGCAAATAGCCTTCATATCTCAAAGAATTTGCTGGAGGCAGCAGATACCGCGGCAAACGGTGTCCCTTTTTCTTGTGATGTGGGTGTTTTTAATGATGACTTTTTTGTCTATATCGCGGCTTTCGGACTGTTTACAGATGTATCATATGAGACAAAGCAGAGCATGAAGAACGTGCTGGGGCATTTGGCTTATGTCCTGGAGGGTACAAAGCGGATTTTTAACATTCCCTCCTATCACATTAAGGTAACTCATGATGGAGAGACGATAGAGGATGAATTTGTGTATGGAATGGTGACCAATTCACGGTCTGTCGGCGGTTTTAAAGGCATTATCGGCAAAGATGTGGTGTTTGATGACGGACAGTTTGAAGTCACATTGATTAAAGCGCCAAAGAATCCAATAGAACTGAATGAAACGATTGGTGCACTTGTACTGAAACAAATTGATTCCAAGCATATGTATTCTTTCCGCTCCGGTGATATCTGCTTTGAGTCTGTGGAAGAGATTCCATGGACATTGGATGGCGAGTTTGGCGGTGAGCATGATGAGGTAGTAATAAAGAATAAGAAGCAGGGGTTGAAGATTATGGTGGCGGAGAAGAACCTTAAAAGGCTGGTTGGGGGCAAAAAAGCTTTGACAGAGAAAAACAATTTATCTGATTTTGAATGATATTTAAATAAACACTACAAAAGTACGGCAGACCCGATATTTTTACATTTACCCTTTTATATTGAATCAGTATGATAAATTATATAAAATATAAAAGGAGGCTTTTTATGTGGTATGAAGGAGCAAAGACAAAGGAAATTTCTTTTCCCTTAGGCGGCATAGGTACTGGATGTATTGGTCTGGGAGGTAATGGAGGACTTGTAGATTTTGAAATAAAAAATAGGCCGAACAAAAATACAACGGCTGAATTTACTCATTTTGCTGTAAAAGTGGAGAATGAGGAACATGTTATTGACTGTAGAGTTCTGCAGGGAGACCTAAACAAGAATTATATCGGATGTACAGAACGTCCTCTATATACAGGCTATGGTTTCGGACCAGACAGGGGAACCATGGCTGGATTCCCTCATTTTGAAAAGGTAGATTTTTATGGTGAATATCCAATCGCAGAGGTGAACTTTTTCCACGAAAAATTTCCGGGAGCTATTAAAATGACTGCATTTAGTCCGCTGATTCCCACAAATGAAGATGACAGCTCAATTCCGGCAGCATTTTTTGAAATAGAGATAGAAAATACAACATCAAGCAAACTGAAATATACGGTTGCCTTGTCTTGTAATAATTTTTACAGTCAAACAAAAACAGCACATCTCTATGAAAAACAGGATAAGATTTCTTATATTTTTCTCGGAAATAATGAAACAAAGAATACAACAGAGTATGGAGATTTGACTATTGCCACAGACTGTACGGAGGTAAGCTATCAGGAATATTGGTTCAGAGGAAGATGGTTCGACAATTCTTCAGTATTTTGGAATGAATTTTCACAATATGGTAAGCTGAAAAACAGGACTTATAAAGAAAGCCGAAAGAATCCGGGTTCTGATGGGTCATCGGATACAGCGACGCTCGCTGCGCATATAAACCTGAATTCCGGAGAAAGAAGAAGGGTGAGGTTTATACTGTCCTGGTCAAATCCTTATATGCATAACTTTTGGGAGATTACGCATATAGGCTTAACAAAAGAAGAGATTGCGCAAAGGCGTGCAAAGAAATGGAAAAATTATTATGCTGTGTTGTTTCCAACGTCTAGGGACAGTGCAATATATGGCATGAAGAACTTTAGCCAATTATATAAGAACACAGACCTTTATCGAAAAGCTATGTTCAGCTGTACACTTCCTGAGGAAGTACTGGATGCAGTAACTGCAAATATAGCGGCTTTGAAATCTCCTTCCTGCCTGCGCCTGGAGGACGGTTCTTTCTATGGATTTGAGGGTGTACATGCACATATGGGCTCATGTGAAGGGACGTGTACTCATGTGTGGTCTTACGCTTATGCTCCGGCTTTTTTGTTTCCGGCATTAGAGAGAAGTGCAAGAACAAATGAATATACATATTCTATGCAAAAGGCTGGAGGGCTGGCATTCCGGGTTCAGCTCCCTCTGGGTGAACCTCCCAGTAATCATCGCCCGGCAGTAGATGGTCAATATGGAAGTGTGCTGAGAGTATATAGGGAATTTCTTATTTCAGGAGATATAAATTGGCTGAAAGGTATTTGGCCTGAGGTAAAAAGAAGTGTTGAGTATGCCTGGGACAAGGAAAACATTGATCAGTGGGATATGAACCGGGATGGGATTATGGAAGGAAGGCAGCACCATACACTTGATATGGAGTTATTCGGTCCAAATGCATGGCTGAGTGGCATGTATTTAAGTGGATTGCTGGCAGCAGCAAAAATGGCACAAGTTTTGGGGGATCAAGAGGCGCAGTCTGTATATATGTCAATCTTCCATTCAGGAAAAGAAAGATTGAATCATATGCTGTTCAATGGAGAATATTTTTATCAAAAGGTAAATCTCAAGGACAAAGCTATGTTGGAAAAGTTCCATGAAGGATTTAGTATGCATGATCCAGATGCTGTGGCTAGTTATTGGAATACCGAGGCAGAAGAAATGAAATATCAGGCAGGAGAAGGATGTATGATTGATCAGGTACTGGGCCAATGGCATGCAGATATGTTAAACCTGGGAGAGGTGTTTGAAGAAGAGAAGACCAGGCTGGCGCTTCATTCTATTTATAAATATAACTTTATTGGCAATATGAGAGAGTTTGTGAATCCCTGCAGAATCTACAGTATGAATGATGAACGAGGGACTGTGATATGCTCATATCCAGAGAATAGAAAAATGCCTTTTATTCCGGTGCCATATGCGGGAGAAACAATGACAGGATTTGAATATCAGGCGGCCAGCCATATGATTAGGAAGGGGCTGATTGCGGAAGGGAGAGAGTGTGTAAAAGCAGTAAGAGACAGATATGATGGAGAAAAAAGAAATCCTTGGAATGAAATAGAATGTGGCAGTAACTATGTAAGATCTATGTCCAGCTATGCATTGCTTTTAGCGTACAGCGGGTTTAGCTATGATATGTATCGCGGTGAGATTGGATTTCACCCGATAGAAAAAGGCGACTATAAATATTTCTGGTCCTTAGATACCGGATTTGGCACGGCAGGTTTAAAAAATGATATTTTCACTCTTCAGGTATGTTATGGACACTTAAAAATCAATTCTATAGATATCGAAACAGATGAGATAAGCAAAATCATATATGAAGGTAAGAAACTAGGGTATATAATACAGGATAAACAAGCTTTCACTTTGAAAATTATGTAAAAGTGTTTCAAGCATTTCCATTCGCACAGGTGATTTTCAACAGTATTAAAATTGCGGTAATTGTGGTAATTGCGAACTTATTTATTTCTACTATGGCAGGTTTTGCTTTTGCCAGAATCAAGTTTAAAGGGAAGAATGTTGTATTTTTGATTATTCTTGCGGGAATGATGATTCCAAGTCAGGCAAAACTGATTCCGACCTATCTTGTAATGTCAAAGATGGGACTTGTAGGAACACATTGGTCATTAATTTTACCTGCGATTATTAACCCTATAAATATTTTTTTTGTCCGGCAGTATATGATGACCATCCCAGGGAGCTATGAGGAAGCGGCATATATAGATGGGGCAGGACGTTTTACGATTTATTTACGGATCTTTCTTCCTATGTCAAAATCCGTAATTATTATGACTTCCATGCTGACATTTCTGGCTTCATGGAATGATTTCCTAAATCCTTTGATTTTCCTTTCTAAATATGACAAAATGACGCTTCCGCTAGGACTGAAAACATTAAGCGGTGCTATGGCAACAGGAAGCACATCTGTGATTCTGGCAGGAGTTGCGATTTCATTAATAATTCCCACCTTATTGTATATATTCGGGCAGAAGTATATTTTGCAGAGTGTGGTGATGTCGGGACTAAAGAGTTAAAGAAGGGGGAATGTTATTATGAGCAAATATTTGAATAAGGAACAAATTGAAAAAAACACAAAAAGATATACCAATAAGGAACAGGCTTTCCGGGCTCTTCTGGGAGGAATTGGAACAGGAAATATCTCCATAGATGGGTCTGCGAGATTATGTGATTTTGAGATTCACAATCATCCTGATAAGAAACTGAAAATACCGTATACATTTTTTTCTCTATGGAGCCATATAGGCGATGAGATAAAAGCGATGGTACTGGAGGCTGCTCCTGAGGGTATTAGTGATAAAGCACTTGGGCATCCTACCGGGGAGCTAATAGGGCTTCCCCGATTTGACAGATGCAGTATCTCAACACAGTATCCCTTTTATCAATTTTCGTTGGAGAGAGACGGATATCCCCTGAAGGTTAGCTTAACAGCACACACGCCATTTATCCCTTTGAACAGCCAGGATTCAGGAATACCGGGGTTTCAGATGAAATATCAAGTTGAAAATACTGCAAAACAACCGGCGGAAGTATCAATATGTGGAACAATGTACAATGATATCGGATTTACAGCTTATGATGGATTTGATAAACTATTGCAAAAGGGGAAACCGGTTAATACTGAAAAGGCATGGGCTGGACTGAAAGGAATTTTGTTTAACAGTGAAGAACTTGCGCAAGAAGATCCTACATATGGGACTATGATGCTTGCTTCAGTAAATCAGAATGTTACGGTAAAACCGCAATGGCAGCTGGGAGGCTGGTGGGACGGAGCAGAAGAATTTTGGCAGGATTTCAGAATGGATGGGGAATTGAGTGCAGATGTGGAAACCACGGCAGCGGGCTCTAATATTCAGGCTACAGATATTCCTCGTCTGGTTGGTTCTGTTGCAGCAAAAGAAATTATCCCCCCGGGAGAAACAAAAGATTTTGTTTTCTATTTTACATGGAATTTCCCCAATCGTTATGGTTGGTGGCCGGATGGGCATGCAGATGTTTCAGATACATCACATATGAAAATATGGAAGAATTACTATAGTACCGTGTGGAAAGATGCGGCGGATGTGATGCATTACCTCACTGTGCAGGAAAAAAGACTGTACAGGGAAAGCAGAATGTTTGCCGATGCTTTGTACAGCACTACCCTGGATGAGGACATAATAGAATCACTGGTTTCGGCAATTACGGCACTCAGATCTAATACTTGTTTTCGGATTGGAGATGGTAGATTTTTTGCTTGGGAGGGATGCTTCGATCATGCGGGCAGCTGCGCAGGAACATGTACACATGTTTGGAATTATGCACAGGCTTTGGCGTTTTTGTTTCCTGAATTAGAAATTAGTGCAAGGGAAACAGAATTTCTGGAGGAAACTGACAAGGAAGGGAGTATGGCTTTTCGTGCGAAGAGACTTTTGGACGGCAGGAAATGGGATATGCTCCCCGCAACCGATGGTCAGCTTGGAGCTATTGTAAGGGTATATCGGGAGTGGATGTTAACAGGAAATGACAATTTTCTGAGGAAGGTATGGGAGAAAGTCGTTCTGGTACTGGAATTTTCTTTAAAATACTGGGACAAAGACGGGGATGGTGTGCTGGACAGCCAGCAGCACAACACATATGACATTGAATTTTATGGTATAAATTCTCTAACGAACTCCATGTTGTATGCTGCATTGGAAGCTGGAGCTCGAATGGCGGACTACATGGGCGAAAAGAAGCTGGCAAGGAAATGGCGGAAAACGGCTCAAAAGGGAAACAGTAAAATGGATGATGAGCTCTGGAATGGGGAATATTACCAGCAAAAGATAAAAGATGTGGATTTCTATAAATATCAGTATGGGGCGGGATGTCTGTCAGATCAGCTATTTGGGCAGGAGTTGGCTCACATATGTGGTTTAGGATACATTCTACCGAAGGAACACGTAAAAAAAGCAGTGGAATCGATTTTTCGGTATAATTTCCGGGAAAGTTTAAGGGATCATGAAAGTGTACAACGCGCTTATGCTTATCAGGACGAGGGCGGACTTATATTGTGCAGTTGGCATAACGGTGGCAGGCCTAAACAGCCATTTGTATACAGCGATGAAATATGGACAGGAATTGAGTATCAGGTGGCTGTTCACTTAATTTATGAAGGGTTGATACCTGAAGCAATGAAAATTGTAAAAACAATTCGAAAAAGGTATGATGGAAAACGCAGAAGCCCATATGATGAACTAGAATGCGGTCACCATTATGCCCGTTCTATGGCTGCGTGGGGACTGTTAGTTGCATTATCCGGATATAAATTTGATATACCGAATCAGAAGATTTCATTTGCACCGAAAGTGAATGAAGATAATTTTACTTGCTTTTATTCTAATGGGGAAAGCTGGGGAGTCTATCATCAGGAAAGGCAGGATGCTGGGGAGATAATCTCAGAGATAGTTCCATTAGGTGGACCTAATATCCGATTCTGGTAACAGTTCAGCCATGCGAATTTTCGACAGCGTAGGCAGGAGAAAGCTTGTTTTCGTATGCATATGCTGCTGAAAATTCATATGGTGCTCTGCCACAGCGAGATGAAGCGCAGCACATGTCCTTGGTTAGCAACCGTAGTGTGGTTGTTTAACAAGGACGGTACCCTTGGGGTGGAATCGAGCTGATGGCTGAACTGTTACCGATTCTGGCTAAAATTGAAAATAGTGCTTGCATAAGAGAATAAGGTATAGTATCTCGAGTTTTGAAGTAAATATGGCAGAAAGCTTTTAAACATAGGCTTTCTGCC
>ENA-UOOI01001734-UOOI01001734.1-fermentation-metagenome-genome-assembly--contig:-NODE-1734-length-21325-cov-4.541702_pt1 | contig 21325 bp, 16 predicted proteins | sample MGYA00245779_ERZ724027 | MGnify/ENA primary metagenome ERZ724027 (study PRJEB28704, sample SAMN03018318) | fermentation metagenome | biome: anthropogenic terrestrial biome; feature: soil; material...
AAAACTTGCCGGATGGCTGACAGGCAGATTTATATATTCATCTAAGTGAAACATCCCTATCAGTCCCAGATCAATTGGTTCCCTGCGAAGTTCTATTGTAAGTTTCTCAATTATTTCTTTTATGTCTCCTTCTCCATTAACCAGATGGTAATCCTTGATATTTGTCTTATCAATAAAGCGTTCTTTCAAATACTTCCGAAAACTTGCCGGATGGCTGACAGGCAGATTTATATATTCATCTAAGTGAAACATCTCTACCTTTTCCCAGTCAATATCTTCCTTAATCAGGGCTTTGAGCGTGTCAAACTGAGATGCCCCTGTAGACAGGATAATTCTTGCTTTTCCATTCTTGTCAATCGCATCATTTATAATATCCGCAGAATACCTCGCAGCTTCCTGACCTAATTCTATCGAGTTTTTTAAAATATTTGTATGCATTTCTAATTTCATCCTTTCAGTTTTCATATCAGTATCACTTAATTTCTTTACAATATGTTTCCAATAACTTATACTATAGTCTACTAGTGTTAATGATACCAGGGTCAAAAGGTCCTGCGTTTCATCTATCAAAGGCGGTGTTCTTATGTATGATCCCTATACCAATAAAACTTTTGGTGACGATATTTTGATAAATAGAGCCGATGATTCCAAAAACACTACAAAGCGGTGGGATCATTATCATGACTTTTACGAAATATATTATTATTATGGTAATGAGATGAATTACTTCATCGATAACAAGGTATATACTGTTAAGAAAAATGATGTGGTCTTTATTCAGCCATATCTTTTTCACCGTACCGTATACCGAAGCGGAAGCACAAGAAAAAGAATACTCATCCTCTTTCATCCCAAAATCTTAGAGTATATAAAAACATTAGATGAGCCACTTCACCATGCAATTTCCAGCCTCTTTTCAACCAAGAAAATATTATCCTTATCGAGCGTGAAAAGTAAGCAGCTGCTCCATAATTTTATCATGCGTCTTTACGAAACATCTGTTCAAAGTTCTTCGTATCAGTCGCTAAAGATGCAAAATGACCTCATAAACCTGTTTATAACATTCGATGACCTGTCTTCTGATGAAGTAAAAGATAAATCTGCCCCTATGCTTTCTTCAAAAGAAAAGCTGGTATCAAATGTCATAGAATACATCAATCACAATTATACTTATGATATTACACTTGAAACTATTTGCGAAGAATTATTTGTCAGCAAATATTACTTATGTCATACCTTTAAAGAAACCACAGGGGTTACGGTTATTAATTTTGTAAATAAAAAACGGCTGTCCGAGGCGGAACGTCTGCTTCGGTATTCCTCTCAAAGTATTACTGATATCTGCCATCTGGTTGGCTTTAACAGCATTGGTCACTTTATTAACCTTTTCTCAAAATACTATGACTGCACTCCGGGCACTTTTCGCAAAAGGCTGCAATAGTTACCCTTTAACACCAGAACTAATATCTCCCTGAACAAAGTACTTTTGTGAGAACAGGAAGACTATGATAACAGGTGCCATTGTAATTACAGATCCCGCCATTTTTACACCGACATTGGCAGCCGCTATGGGGGATTGATCAAGTGTCAGCAAACCCATGGTCAGGGTATATTTTTCTCTCGATTGAAGATATAGCAGAGGACCCATGGTATTATTCCAGGCACCGATGAAAGTAAGGACAATAAGGGTCATCATCGTCGGTTTTGATAAAGGCATATATATCTGAAACAGGATCCTAAGAGGATTACATCCGTCAATAAGAGCTGATTCATACAATACATCCGGCATACTTCTGTAATTTTGATTAAATAAAAAGATGCCCGTTGCCTGTCCCAGAAAAGCAGGAAGGATCAGAGGTAAAAACGTATCCAGCATCCCCGCTTTCGACCAGATAAAATATGTCGGTATCATAGTTACCTGAGCCGGCATCATAAGTGTTGCAAGCATCAGAGTAAATAGAATTTTCTTTCCGACAAAATCAAATTTTGCAAAACCAAATCCCACAAGTGCAGATGACAAAACAGTTCCAACCAGATTGAATACAACTACAAAAAAGCTATTTCCTAAATATTTTAAGAAGGATAACTCATTGAGTACTATCTTAAAATTACCCAGTGTGATCGGATTCGGAATATACTGGGGTGGAATTTTCATAACATTATCTACCGTCTTCAGAGAATTCGACAGCACCCATAGAAAGGGTATTAACATTATGAATGCGCCCAGCGTCAGCACTATATAATAAAATATTCTTTTCATATCATCAGTTTTCATAATGCACCCATTTCTTCTCAAATTTTCTTTGTATTACTGTAATAATTAATATGATGATAAACAACATCCACGCCAATGTAGAAGCCGGTCCCATCTTCCCGTAGATAAATGCCTCTCGGTAGACCATCAAATTCACTACATTGTTTCTGTCAGGAAGTGAATAAACATCAAACATGGTAAGAAATACATCGAATGCTGTGAACGCTGAAATCGTTGACAGGATCATAGTCAAAAATACCATAGGCGATATCATAGGAACCGTAATTTTTCTGAATATGGCAGCTTTTCCTGCCCCTTCCGTTGTTGCGGCCTCCACAATTTCTTTCGGAACACTTTGCATCGCAGAAAGTAGGATTACCATAGTCTGTCCCATGCCTTTCCACACATTCATCAAAGCAAGACTGCCAATTGCCACCCACCACTTATCACTGTCGTACCAATAAGAGCCTTCAAAACCCAGGGAACGCAAAATATAATTAATCAGCCCATAATCATAACCATATAAAAACTTCCACACAATGGCTCCTGCAACCCAGGGGGTCACATTGGGCAGAAAGTAGCAGGCCCGAAACCCCCCTTTAAATTTAATCTTCTGGTTTAACATATTGGCAATGACAAGAGCAAAGATGGTTTGAAGAGGCACAAAAATTGCTGCAAAGTATAAAACATTTCGAAAGGATATCCAAAATGCCGGATCCTTAAATGAGTTAATCCAGTTCTTTAATCCGACAAACTTTGGAGGATTAAACATATCCCAGTCTGTGAAAGAGATATATCCCGAAAACAACACAGGGAAAACAAAAAACACAGCAGTTCCTATAATGAATGGTAAAACAAACAGCAGCCCCCAAAAGTTACTTTTTCTCATCATTGCCTCCTATTTTTCATAATTCTCGTCGAGTACCTCTTGAACACTTTTTTTAATCTGTTTCAGTCCGGATTCTGGATCCGTCTTTCCATCCATAATATCGTTGAATACTGGCTGTGCCGCTGTCCGCCATTCATTCCAGCATTTATTCTCATCCAATGTTACCCCAGATTCATCGACACCCTCTGTGTAAGCTTTTTTATTGAGTGGCTTAAACTGTAAGTTTTCCATATACGTAAGTGCTTCTTTATTAACAGGTATCGTAGATCCACTGTCAGCAACAATCTTCTGTACCTCCGGACTCAGATAATACTTTAAGAATGTCCACGCAGCTTCTTTATTCTCTTCTTTGGCTTTTGAGAATATCATCCAGGTGTTGTTTACATTCGGTACAATTCTTTCTTCGCCGTCAAATGCCTTTGGCATTTTAACAGTATCGTAATTGAGATCCGGAAAGTTAGTATTTAACACGGTATTTCCTAAGCTATATTGCAGAAAAACCATCGCACCCATTCCGTTTCCAAATACCTGATGCGTTCCCCCAAGTTCATTGAATGTCGAGCGCGCCGGACTGATCTTATAGGTATTAACAGTATTTGCCCATTCCGTAATTCCTTTCAGAGACTTTTCATCGTCGAATACAGCATTTTCCTTCGTCTCATCCAAAGCCTGTCCTCCGGCGGAATGAATCCACGGAAACCATCCATCTGTAATTCCTCCCGAAGTGATCAAACCATAAACATCTGTCTTCCCATCTCCGTCTGTGTCCTTTGTCAGTTTTTTTGCCGCCTCAATCATATCTTCATAGGTCCAGTCATCCGTAGGATACGAAACCCCGGCTTCATCAAACAGATCTTTGTTATAAGCAAGTGCAATCGGATTGCCTCCGTGAGGAACGCCCCAGACGCTTTCCCCTACCTGTGCCGAAAACAAAGTGGAAGCAAATTCATCTTCATTTAAATCCCTTTCTATATAAGGCATTAAATCTTCTGCCGCTCCCTTATCTCCATATCCCAAAACAGCAGCATTCTCCTGAAACCAGATATCCGGAGCTGTCCCGCCTGCAATCTGAGTCGTAATCTTCTTCGTGAAATCTCCCCAGGGTGCCTCATCAATATCGAGTTTTATATCCGGATATTCGTTTTGAAATCCCTCTATAATTTCTTTATTGGTCACATCATATCCGCCCGGAAGCCCGATTCTCAAGGTCACAGCTTTCGAAGATTTTTTCTCTGATTTCTGCTCTACACCAGAATCAGCAGCTGATTTATCTCCTGTTGCCTTCGAATCCTGCCCTTTTGAAGAACCACATCCCCCCATCAGCATAATTGCTGCTCCTGTCATAACCAATGCGCTTACCAATCTTTTTTTCATTCTTACCTCTCCTTTTCTTTTTGGTAAATTACCCCTGTGGGTGTTTTAGTAAATCTTTAATTTTTACTTTCTGGTTTTCAGCAATCGAAAGATTAGCCGCAGCCCCGATAAGCAGTGACATTGCACCATCCATGGAACTGGCAAGGACTCCCAGATCATCCTCAACATCATTTTTAATCAGCATACGAATCAATTTATCATCTGCACCTCCATGGCTTCCTTTCAATTTAGGAATATCATAATTAATCTGTGCACCGCTTCTGTCATATACTTTTATGTGATTGCATCCGTCGTCTTCTCCGATTCCCGAATAGATCTCTCCAACTTCCATTCTGCCCTTAGTTCCACTTATAGATGCATTCCATCCCTCATAGGGACTGTGAGCAATCAATGAATAAGCCAGAAGTGCCCCTGACTGGTACTTTACATTGACCGCCATGCTGTCATAGATGTCTATGCTCTCATCAAAAACACAGGAATCCCGAATATAGTTATCCTCTTCTTCCGCCTCAAGATAAAATTGCCTGTAAAAAGGATCTTCTTCGATATCCCAGTAAAATTCACATGTATCTTTGTACTCGCATGTCAGGCATCTGGTTCCTCTTTTATCCCGGACTGGCCCGTAAAACCTTCTGGTTCCAAATGCACTTACTTCCTCGGGATATGAATTAAGCCACCAATTGATCACATCAAAATGATGTGTTGACTTATGCAGTAAGAGCCCCCCGCTTTTCTTCAAGTATCTATGCCATCTTCGAAAATAATCCGCACCATGTCTCGTATCCAGATGCCATTCCAGATCTACGTTCAGAACTTCTCCCACCGTATCCTTTAGGATCAGTTCTTTTACCTTTTGCATATACGGCATAAATCGCATATTAAAGGTAACCTGAACATGTCTTCCAGTCTTTTTCTCAGCCTCCAGAATAGCATTACACTTTTCAGAATCAATTGTCATAGGTTTTTCAGAAATCACATCACAGCCCGCATTCAGTGCCTTGATGATATATTCATGATGATAGCAATCCACGGTAGTCACAATTACAAAGTCCGGCCTGACCTGTTCCAACATATAATCAAAGTTGTCATACACCGGAAATCCGCCACAGGCCTCTGAAAACTTTCGTGCCCGAACAGGATTTATATCATACACACCTTCTATCGAAGCGTAGTCCTTATACTCCTCGGCAGAAATGCGTTTTCCGAACATATAGCATCCTCTCATTCCTGCACCTACTATAACGTATTTTTTCATGATCTGTCTCCTTTGCATATTTCTATACGATTTTCTTCCTTCATCCATCCAATTACATTATCTATATCAAAAAAGCGAAGTGCTTTCGGAAGGATAATACTCACAGGCTCATTCTCATAATACCGTTCAGCCACCCAGCTGTTATAAGTCAATACTGGTTCTTCTATGGAGACAGATTCAATTCTCTCATCAAGAAAGGCTGCCAAAATACCATAAATTCCCTGCCAGCCGCATACATGAATTCGAATATCTCTGCATTTTGCAGCATCCAGGTCCTGCAGCATATCAACGGAACGAATAACATCAAATATTCTTAGTGCGCACAGGCTGTCTCCGGATCGAATCAGGTCATCTGCAAGTTTATATATCGTTCCAAACTTATCATCTACCTTTTGAGCCCCTGTCTGATAAGGAGCAATCCCCCCAACTCCTGACGTGTTGAGAACCAGAACCTTTCTGCCCTTCTCACATTCGTTCTGAATCCATTCCATATGGTCCTTCAGCTGTCTGGTTCCCCCGTCCCAGACAGCAATGGTAGGTGAGCGTGTGACATCAGAGTTGGAGTTTTCTTCAAAGACCAGACAATGGTTCATCATTCTTTCCTGGGATCTCCAAATATATGAAGCGATTGATAAATCGTTATATTCCAGCCTCGAAATTTTCCTCAGGTTCAATGCGCATATATCCCGCTGATGATAGACCTGCTCTTTCAACCATTGATATGCATTCTCTTTTGTACACACATCTTTCTTCATCCGATTCAACAGGGAAAGATTCTCTTCATATATAAATCGCGAATTCCTTTTTTCTTCCTTTATCTGACCCTTTTTCGTACACCACAACTTTTTAGGATTTATTATGTGAATATCCTCAAGAGTTATGTCCTCTCTGTTCTCGATCTCTAGACTTCTTGTAAAAAATTCAGCTGCTTTCAGTGCAAGATCAAAGGAATAGCTGTGCTGCGTGACATCCTCATAATAATATAAGTTATCTTCTTTTCCCCATAGTTTCCAATATTTTTTTGCATTTTCAACAGTTTTCCTGGTTCCTTCTATCGGAAAGAAGTCATAGGATGCAGCCAGGACAGCCACCGGTTTCGGTGCAGCACTTAACAATATGTCTTCATGTTCAAATCCATACTTCAGAAATCCCGGCCAGTTCTGCTCGGAATCCTGGGGCACTCCTGAGAGTATATTTTCTTCATAGCTTGTAATATATGTGCCAGGAGCAAAAGCTTTCACCCTGTCATCGCATAGCATTACCATACAGGTCTGGGTACCCCCGCCGGAATTTCCCGTAACTCCGATATTGTCCGGATCTACTTCGGGGCGGGTCAGCAGATAATCAATACCTCTAATTGCATCCTGAAGGAAGTACCTTGCCGATGGATAACCGGTCATAAGGCATTGAAGTCCCGCATGCGTATGCTCCGCGGTTCCTCTGCTGATTATCTCTGATCCTTCCTCATAGTAGCTGACTCTTTCTCCCTGCCCAACAGGATCTATAGCCAAAACGATAATTCCCCGTTTTGTAAGGCACTGACACACCATCTGATATTCATAGCTGTGTTTGGCCAATGGATCATGCCCGCATAAAAACAAAACTGCACCGGAGGGATTCTTTAATCCGTCAGGCATATACAAATTTGCTGTTACAAAACAATTGGGTCTTGACTGATAAATCACCTTTTCTATATGAAAATCATCTGATTGAACAACTCCTGTGACAACTGGATCTAAGGGTGTTTCGCACGATGGCATCCCACCTATAGAATCGAGGAACTTACTTCTTACATAACATTGCCTTTGTCTGAGTTCATCTTTTGTAAGAATAAGATTCCGTCTGGTTTTTCCGTTTTCCAGCAGCTTGGAAGTATTGTTATAGACATAGTCCTTGAGCTGACTTTTTACATCATAAAAGTGAGAAGGGTTATATTTTTCAAGATTTTCTATCGTCATCATCAACGCCTCTTTCTTATAGATAAATCCTCTTTCCTTCTTTTCTTGATTTCTCCGCCGCGAATGCCATCCGATGACTTTGTAAAGAAAGACGGGCTAAGGTTTTTAAATCTCCTCCTTTTTTTCCGACTCCGTCCAGGAAATCATATAAAAGTCTGGAGTCTCCTCCACCATGTCCGGACTGAATACTCTCATACTCAATCGGAATTACTTCTTTCTCCTTGGTCAGGAAATCGTATACTTCGATATTTCCTTTATCCAAGTGTCCCCGGATATCACCTTTCGTCCCAAAGAAACGTAGCGTCCTTGTATTTTCGCTCGAAAATCCAGTCATGTTAAACGAAGCTGTGAGCCCATCTTCCATATTAAATATTGCACTTTGATGATCACACACATCATTATCACAATGAAAGACACAGCGCCCATATTGTCCCTTCCTTAGCGCTTCATATCTTGCCGCAAAAGAAGTGTCCGACGAAATGGTCTGTGTCGGCCAGCCCACTTTAGAAATTTGTTTCAGATATAATCTGGGTGCAAAATAAGGACATGATGTCTCACAGGGACATCCATCCAGACAATATTTTGGTGCCCCTTCCGGCGCATTTTCTTCTTTGTAGTATTTAAGGTTTCCTTCTGATACAACCGACAGACATTTTTTTCCTGTGAGATAACCGATTAAATCTAAATCATGGCATGATTTCGCCAATATAAACGGGCTGGATATCGTTTCATTTCGGAATACACCTCTGACATATGAATGAGCAAAATGCCAATAGGCACAATTTTCTGTCATCTGTAGATGAACTAATTCCCCAACCCTGCCCTCATCAATAATTTCTTTCAGTTTTTCAAAGAAAGGTGCATAACGCAAAACATGGCACACCATTAATAACAGATTCTTTTCCTCTGCCTTTTTGACCATATCAATACACTCTTGTTCATTATCAGACATTGGTTTTTCCAATAATACCGCATATCCCTTATCTAACGCCTGCATCGTTGATGGATAATGCACTTTATCTGGCGTTGCATTAATCACTGCGTCTGCAAACTTATCTTCTTTCATTACTTCCTGCCAGTTGGAATACAATTTCTCATCACCAATATTAAAATCCAGAGCAAGTTTATTCAATTTCTTTCTGTCCGGATCAGCAATCGCAACAATATCAGCACCATATTGTAAACAGAAACGTGTATAGTTTCTTCCTCTGCCTCCAGCTCCCAAAATGATTACTTTCATACTAGCCTCCCTTTTCGTTTCGTCATAATGTATGAAATCTATTTTTTATTTTAACAATACTCTATTCATATTTCTAACACAATCTTGTTGAAATTCAAGCTAAAAATTACTTTATATTGCTCTTCCTTTCCCTCTTCAAACTAATCATTGAGGTGCAGAGCAATCCGTAGTATCATAGGTTCAAAAGGTCATGCATTAACAGGAGGTACACTCATCCATGATGAATCAGACATTTTTATATGGAATTCCCGGAAGCACAGTCAAGCTTATCGCGATGGCATGTATGTTCATAGATCATTTTGCGGTTATTTTTCTGGAAATGAATCATCCTGTCTTAAGTTCTTTTCTTCGTTCCATCGGCCGGATTGCCTTCCCTTTGTTTGCATTTCTCCTGACAGAAGGATTCCTTCACACGCACAGCAAAGTAAACTATTGCCGCAACTTGTTTATTATGGCTATTCTGTCCGAAATACCCTTTGACCTGGCATTTCGCAACTCTGTCTTCGATCCGATAAGTCAGAATACATTATTTACCCTCACAATCGGCCTTCTGACAATCTGGGCAATCTCTCTAATCGAAGAAACAACACAAAAAAAAGGTCAAAAACAATACTTTCGTATTCCTTTGACCCTTCTGGTGACAGCCGCAGGGAGTTTCGCCGCATGGCTGTTCCGTTCAGACTATGAATTCTATGGAATTCTTGCAATTGTACTGCTATACGTCTTACGAACACGCCGCATGGCAGCATCGGTTCTTTCTTGTGCAGTTTTGACGTTAATCGGACCTGCGGAGTCTTTCTGTTTCTTCTCGATTCCACTGATTATGAAGTACAACGGCAGTCGCGGACTTAAGCTAAAATATGCATTTTACCTTTTTTATCCCTTTCATCTTCTGGTGTTGTATCTGCTTTGGCACACTATCAGTATCTGAAGATCGCTACTCCAAATCCAGGCAGATTATAGCCGATGGAAAATTCACGTCCATCACATTCCCTTTTTACTGCCCGATATATCTGTTTTCTATCTTTACTCTCACCGCCATACCTGACATCCGAGCTGTCAAGAATCAGGCGATACTGTTTGCCCTTTGGCACTCCAACCCGATAATCAGGCCTGTCTACTGGGGTAAAATTACAGACAAACAGAAGATTGTTCTTTCCTGTAGGTGACTTTCGGATGAAACTGTAGATGCTTCGCTCTGAATCATCCGCATTAATCCATTCGAATCCTTCTGCAGTATCATTGGCATATAACGCAGGGTACTTTTTGTATACTAGCATAAGATCACGGAAATAGGCCTGCAGATGTTCGTGTGATTTTTCCCTCAGCAGATACCAGTCCAGCTCTCTTTGCTCTGACCACTCCCGAAGCTGTCCGAAGTCCTGTCCCATAAACAGCAGTTTTTTCCCGGGATGCCCAATCATAAAACTATAGCCTGCCATCAGATTCTTAAACTTATGCGCCGGATCTCCCGGCATCTTCTTTAGCATTGATTTTTTCAGATGAACAACCTCATCGTGGGAAAGCACCAGAATATAGTTTTCGCTATACGCATAGGTCAGAGAAAATGTCATCTTATTATGATTATACTTTCTGAAATAGGGGTCAAGTTCCATGTAGTCCAGAAAGTCATGCATCCAGCCCATATTCCACTTAAAGGTAAAGCCAAGACCACCGTCATGCACGTCCCCCGTCACCTTCGGCCACGTAGTGGATTCCTCTGCAATCATCATCACTCCTTTATTTCTCCCTGTCACCAGAGAATTCAGATGCTTAAAGAATTCCACTGCCTCCAGATTCTGATTACCACCATACTTATTTGGAATCCACTGCCCTTCCTTTTTGCCGTAATCGAGGTAAAGCAAAGATGCCACCGCATCCACCCTGAGGCCGTCAATATGGTACTCCTCCACCCAGAACAGGGCATTTGCGAGCATAAAGTTCTTGACTTCAGGGCGGCCATAGTTGAAAATTTTTGTCCCCCAGTCCGGATGCTCGCCCTGACGGGGATCTGCATATTCATAGACCGCCGATCCGTCAAAATCAGCCAGTCCGTGGGCATCTTTTGGAAAATGAGCCGGTACCCAGTCAAGAATCACTCCTATATGATTTCTGTGAAGATAATCTACCAGATACTTAAACTGTGCGGGTGTTCCAAAACGTGAAGTAGGGGCATAGTATCCGGTTACCTGATATCCCCAGGAACCGTCATAAGGATATTCAGCGATTCCCATCAATTCTACATGCGTATATCCCATGGCCCTGACATATTCTGTAAGTGTTTTTGCAAAGTACTCATAGTTATAAAAGCCATCCGGATTCTCGTCACTGCAGGGATGTTTCTTCCATGAACCCGGATGTACCTCATAGATTGCAACCGGGTTTTTTTGAGGATCGTTCTTCTCTCTCTGACCCATCCAGGATGAATCTTTCCATTGATATGTTTCAATATCTGCAATCTTTGATGCTGTCCCGGGACGCATCTCTGCGGAGAATGCATATGGATCTGCTTTATAAAGCAATTCTCCCTTCTGGCTCATAATACAATATTTATAAAGCTCTCCCTCCTTCGCTTTCGGCACGAAAATCTCATAGACGCCATCGTCCCCTGTTTTTTTCATCACGTCTGCATTCTCATTCCACCCGTTGAATTCTCCAATCACAGATACGGATCTGGCATTCGGTGCCCATACCGTAAACCAGACTCCTTCTATTCCATTCTCTTTTCCTAGATGCGCACCCATCTTTTTATAAATCTCGTAATGAGTTGCATTTGCAAATAAATAATGATCTAACTCTCCAAATCTTGTCATCTTGTCTCTCCCCCTCTTTTTATCAGGTAGAAAAATACCCTGCATAAATATCACTTCTTTTCGTTTAGATATCTATGCAGGGCTGCACACTATTTTATTTCATCACTGAACATATACATCTGACTCTTTCTTAAGCTTCCCGACAGCAAAAGCGGCAGGATTAGGCAGGTTGCTTCTTAACAAATAACCTTTCTGCATTCTTTTCGGTCACCTGAATCACTTCTTCATAATCAATGTGCTTAATCTCAGCTATCATCTGCGCTATATATGGCAGATTCAGGGATGAATTCCGCTTTCCGCGATTCGGTTCAGGTGCAAGATAAGGACTGTCTGTCTCCAGAAGGATCCGATCCAGCGGTGCATAATTGACCACCTCCTTCATCTTCCTTCCGTTTTTAAATGTAACAACGCCCCCGATTCCCAGATAAAACCCCATACTGAGGTATTCTCTGGCCATTTCCCTGGAATAGGAAAAGCAATGAAGAACTCCCCCGATTTCATCGGCGTGCAATTTTTTCATCGAATGGAGTGTATCTAATGCTGCATCCCTGCTGTGCACAATGATCGGCAGTTTTACCCGATTGGCAAGCTCCATCTGTCGTTCAAACCAATAGATCTGCTCCTCGTGATTTTCTTTGTTCCAGTAATAATCTAAGCCTATCTCTCCGATTGCTGCTGCTTTCTTTTTTCGTGCCAGCCTGCGGATTCTCTCAATGATCTCTTCGTTTAAATTGCCCGTCTCATCCGGATGCAGTCCAAATGCTCCATAGATAAATGGATATTGTTCCATCAGTTGTTCCGTTGTCGTAAGACTTTCCAGAGATGAGCACACATTAATTACACGTCCGATTCCATGATCATTAAGCGAATCTAGCACTGCCTTTCTGTCATCATCAAACGCTTCATCATCGTAGTGTGCGTGGGTTTCAAAAATCATGATACACCTCATCTTTCAGGCAGATAAACCATTCTTACACATTCAAGTAAATATTAGGTTCATTATAAAACTTGATGAAAAAATAGTCAATCCCTATACAATCTGAATTAGTTTAACCATGCAGTTCTCTGATTTACTAAGAGATCTCTGCACCGGACGGCATCTCTTTTTCAGATGTCAGAAGAGACAAGGTCCCATCAGCATCTTCGGCGCACAAAAGCATGCCTTCCGAGAGAATTCCCGCCAATTTCGCGGGTTTTAAATTCACAAGAACCATCACTTTTTTTCCGACCATTTCCTCCGGAGTATACTGTGTTTTAATTCCCGATACAATCTGCTTTATCTGGCTTCCAACTCTTACCTGTGAACATAGAAGTTTTTTCGATTTCTTTACAGCTTCGCAGGATATGATCTCACCTATCTGAAACTGTATTTTGTCAAAGTCATCTATTGTGATCTCATCTTTCGGTTCTATGTCGATCACAGATTCTTTCTTCTGTGAATCCTTTGTATCTTTTTCGGGAGACTGACTTTCTTTGAGCTCTTTTAGTTTTGGTTTAAGGGCCTCAACTTTTTCCATCGTCTCCTTGACATCCAGGCGTTTAAAGAGTATCTGAGGTTTGTCAGTCACCTTTGTTCCTGACGGATACAGACCAAACACAGACAGTTCATCGTAATCTTTCTTTCCCACATTCAGCTGTGAAAGAATACGTTCTGTCGTCTCCGGCATATACGGTTCCAGAAGATTTGCGCCGATACAGATTCCCTCCACTAGATTATACAATACTGTGGAAAGCCGATCCTTTTTTTCAGGGACTTTTGCCAGAGCCCATGGCATCGTCTCGTCTATATATTTATTGCATCTCTTAAACAGATTGAAGATTTCGGTGATTGCATCGGCAACTCTAAGTTCATCCATCTTGGCTTCAACTTTAGCACGGATTGATATGATCACAGACTTGAATTCATCATCTGGTTCTTCCACGGCACCGGTATCATTGACAATACCATCAAAATATTTATTTGACATGGAAATCGTCCGATTCACTAAATTTCCCAATGTGTTGGCAAGCTCAGAATTCATCCTCTCCACCATAAGCTCCCATGTGATAACTCCATCATTTTCAAAGGGCATTTCATGAAGTACAAAATAGCGTACCGCATCTACTCCAAACAGATCTGCCAGATCATCCGCATAGATAACATTTCCCCTCGATTTACTCATCTTCCCGTCATTTTGTAAAAGCCATGGATGTCCAAAAATTTGTTTTGGAAGGGGGAGATCCAGTGCCATAAGGAAAATCGGCCAGTAAATCGTATGAAAGCGTACAATATCTTTTCCAATCAGATGAAGATCTGCCGGCCAATATTTCTTAAACTTTTCGCTGCTGCTGCCATCACAGTCATATCCAATTCCCGTGATATAGTTCGTCAAAGCATCCAGCCATACATAAACTACATGTTTTGGATCAAAGTCAACCGGAATCCCCCATGTAAACGAAGTACGAGAAACGCATAAATCCTGTAACCCTGGTTTCAGAAAGTTATTAATCATCTCATTCTTTCGGGAAACCGGCTGAATAAACCTGGGATGTTCATTAATATAGTCAATCAACCTTGGTGCATATTTACTCATCTTAAAAAAATAGGCTTCCTCTTTCGTCGGAGTAACCTCACCGCCACATTCGGGACATCTTCCGTCAACAAGCTGAGACTGTGTGTAAAAGGATTCACACTCTGTGCAATACTGTCCCTCATAAAACCCCTTGTAGATATCTCCCTGATCGTATAGTTTTTTAAAAATCTTCTGGACCTGGACCTCATGGTCATGATCCGTAGTACGTATGAACTTATCATAGGAGGTATTCATCAAATCCCAGATGCGCTGTATCTCTCCAGATACATCGTCAACAAATTCCTTCGGGCTTACTCCTTGATCCTTTGCTCTCTGCTCAATCTTCTGTCCATGTTCATCTGTTCCCGTCTGAAAATACACATCATATCCCTGCATTCTCTTAAATCTGGCAATGCTGTCAGCAAGAATAATCTCATATGTGTTTCCTATATGGGGCTTTCCCGACGTATATGCAATGGCAGTCGATATATAATATTTTTGTTTTTCCAATCTTCACAACTCCTTAAAATTACCGTGATATAAAGATATCATAGCATACTTGTCCGCTTTTGGAAAGACACGGTTTTTGTTTTTTCGTTGACATAATACCACTTGTAGATTATACTAAATATAGTAACCATTATCATTATTTGAAAGGAGGGTTACATGCAAGCATTGAAATACAGCAGACAGCGTGAAGCAATCAAAGAATTGCTGATAACCCGGAAGGATCACCCTACCGCTGACATGATTTATACCGAACTTCGCAGGACGCAGCCGAATATCAGTCTTGGCACTGTATATAGAAATCTTGCTCTCCTTGCAGAACTTGGAGAGATTAAGAAGTTCTCCGCCGGTGACGGGGTAGATCGTTATGAAGCAGATCTAACCCCGCACAGTCACTTTGTCTGCAGGGAATGTGGTGCCGTACTGGATATGAAACTCGATCATCAGACTAAAATCCGGCATTTGGCCGAAAAGAATTTTGAGGGAATCATCGAAGATTGCTCTGTCAATTTCTACGGAATATGTCCTGCATGTAAGCAAAAATCAAAAAAGTAAAAAAGCTCTTGACAAAGCAGTAGATTTGAGATATTATAATATCAGTAACAGTTATTATTACTGTTAATTCAAAATCACAAGAAAGGAAGTATTGGAATATGAAAAAATGGGTTTGCAGTGTATGTGGATATGTTTACGAGGGAGAGACTCCACCGGAACAATGCCCGGTTTGCAAAGCTCCCGCATCCAAGTTTAAAGAGCAAACCGATGAGAGAACATGGGCTGCAGAGCACGTCGTAGGTTCTGCTGCAGATGCTCCTGAAGACATCAAAAAAGATCTGAGGGCTAATTTCGAAGGCGAGTGCTCAGAAGTTGGTATGTATCTGGCCATGTCCCGTGCAGCTGTCAGAGAAGGCTATCCGGAAATCGGTCTTTACTATCAGAAAGCAGCCTATGAAGAGGCTGAACATGCATCCAAATTTGCTGAACTCTTAGGTGAAGTTGTAACAGACAGCACAAAGAAAAACCTTCAAGTTCGCGTAGACGCTGAGAACGGTGCTACATCCGGAAAAGTCGACCTCGCTAAACGCGCCAAAGATGCCGGTTTCGATGCGGTTCATGATACTGTTATGGAGATGGCCAAAGATGAGGCTCGCCATGGAAAAGCATTCGAGGGAATGCTGAAACGCTACTTTGAATAATTGCAACATTGTAAATGTTTAGTTGGTACTTATAATTCCCCTTAGTAAAAAACGCCGTATGTGATAACATGCGGCGTTTTTTAGTTGCCAGATATCAAAATACGCTTTATAATCATAGTGGACACTTAGATAAGGCCTTAAAAGACCAGAACTTTGGAAAGGGTATAAAAATGGACAAACAGGCAGGACTTATTCACATTTACTGTGGCAACGGCAAGGGAAAGACAACTTGTGGTATGGGTTTATGCACCAGAGCCGCAGGATACGGCTACAAGGTGTTGATTTATCAGTTCATGAAGAATAATCAGACGAGTGAACGGAAAGTGCTTGAAACCATAGACAATATTACATTTGTCGATGGACTGGATTTTGAAAAATTCAGTTTTAAATTGTCATCAGAAGAAAAAGAAGAAAGAAAGTTGTTCTATGAATCACAGTTTCGAAAAATCACCAGACTGGCCGAATCAGAAAATTACGATGTACTTTTCCTGGATGAGATCATCTATGCAGTCAGCAGCGATCTTTTTGAGGAGACCATCCTTTTGGATTATCTTTGCCGGAAGCCAAAAGGACTTGAGGTAATTCTCACCGGTCAGGACCCCAGTAAAGCCCTTATCGATGTGGCTGATTATGTCTCCTCGATTCAAAAGGTAAAGCATCCTTTTGACAAGGGAATTATGGCAAGAAACGGAATCGAACGATAAAAGAGGAGCGCCCAGAGCGGTTATACTCTGGGCAATTATCATGATTATTCGTATCTAACCTGAGAATATGATACCAATTCGTTATGAACATAGTATGAACAAAAAGAAACTTATTTATTAATATCTTCTATTTATCAAATATTATTTTCTCTTTTGTTGTATGTTTTTCACACATACATTTCTTATTATTGGAATGCAGATTGTATTTTATCCCATAATTGTGAGAACCAATTTGCAATTTTTGCAAAGAATCCATTTGCCTCCTCTTTACTGATACCAAGATTTACATCAAGGTCGCTCAGTTTATCATACAAGCCTTTTGCCTGCTCTTTCAGACTGTTAATATCAAGATCCAGTTTCGATAATTTTTCCATCAGATCTCGAATCATCTGGATCTGCTCTTCTGTAAGCGAGATCTCAAGCTTTGTCGCAGTATCCTTGATCGTATCCTCGATTTTAGCAGGATCTTTTATATTCTCTGAGACAACTGCATCTTTTACGGCACCGACCAGCTCTTCTGCCTTATCCTGATCACCGATCTCATCTGCAATCTTACTGGTTGTGACAAGTTCATCTGTTGCCGTATCCACTTTATCAGAATCCAGTTCTTTTCCTGTCAATTCCGAATAGGCTTTCATCGCTCCGACCAAAGCGGCTGTCCCAGAGATGTTGAATGGTCCGGCTACCACAATATCTGCATCCTTGACACCCGCCGTTGCCAGTGCGTTCTGGTACATAACCTTTGTACAGTATGTGATATTCTTAGTTGTGACCTTAAGACCGTTTCCCGAACTTTTCTGTTCTACTTTGACGGAAGACAGCGCTCTGCTTCCAATCACGCTCGCATCCAGATATGAATCAAGATATTTATGCTCATCCGCATTTGTCACTGTGACTACATCGTAATCGTCCAGATTACTTTTCTTTACATCAAGAAGTTCCAGAACCTTGTTCTTATCCTGCTCGTTTAAATCAGCCCCCAGGGCGAGATAGGTTTTATCTACACGGTCAGCAAAAGCCGGCACAGCCGACATGGTAAATGTTGTTACTGCTGCCAGAAGTATTGCCAAATGCTTTTTCCTGTTTTTAATCATTTTCCTTATAACCCCTTTCTTGGTTTTTCTGATGATGGTTTATTATACCATACTTTTCGAGGTGTGGCGGAAAGTTAATGAAATCTAAAAGAAAGTTCATTAATTCTTTACAAGATGAACATGAAAAGAACACATTTACCCCGTATAATAACATTATAAAATAAATCAAGCAAATATTGATTATTTTATTGAATTTTCTTTTTCATACGCCGATTTTAGAATCGGCACTCCTTCCTTTAGTAAATATATAAATTGAAAGCCGATTCCATACAGGGAATCGGCTTTTAATCTATTTAACTATATCAAAATCAAGAATTATGGGATGATTCCCCAAGAACATTAGAAAGCCCTGCAAACTCCGGAAGCGTTAATGCCTCTCCGCGGATTGTCGGTATAAACTTGCATCTTCTAACCGCCTCGGCCACCTCTTCCTTCGTATAAGACAGATCAGGTGAATTAGTCAGTGCATTGATAAGTGTTTTCCTTCTCTGGTTAAAGGAAGCACGGATCAGACGAAACATCAACTTCTCATCCGATACAACGACCGGCGGTTTTTTATGTCGTTCAAGCGAAATCACGGCACTTCCCACTTTCGGGCGCGGTATAAAACAGTTCGGCGGAACATTTGCCACAATCTTCGGAACACAGTAGTACTGTACAGCAAGTGACAGTGCACCATAATCTTTCGTTCCGGGTCCGGCCTGCATTCTCAGGGCTACCTCTTTTTGTACCATTACGGTAACGGAATCCACCAGAACATGCTGCTCAAACAATCCCATAATAATCGGTGTTGTTATATAATAAGGCAGATTCGCCACCACCTTGATCGGATTTCCATAGTTTTTCTCTCTGACAAGAGTATTCAGATCAACCTTTAAAATATCTTCATTTAAGATCGTGACATTGTCATACCCTGATAATGTATCCTTTAAAACAGGTATCAGATTTCGGTCGATTTCAACTGCACACACCTCTCTTGCATGGCAGGCCAGATACTGCGTCATCGTTCCAATTCCGGGACCAACCTCAACCACGTAGTCATCTGATCCAATCTTTGCCGCATCTATAATCTTTTCAAGCACACGCCTGTCAATCAGAAAATTCTGCCCATATTTCTTCTGGAAATTAAACCTGTATTTCTGCAGAACTTCTATCGTATTCCCGGGAGTACCAAGCTTTGGTAACGGTCTGTCCATATTATTCAAAATCCTTTTCGTAGAGAATGATTCTGTTCTGTTCATCCGTCCGTTTCCCAGACATCTTCCTTCCAAAGCGTCTTGTACCTCTACCGGCTCTTTCCATCGCTTTGTCAACGATATCTTTCACTTTTCCTATTGTCATTGGCTCATTCAAGGTCTGATTGTCACCAATCAATGTATAGAGGGCAAGAACACCCATCTCATCCATCTTGTAACCGTTTTCTTTTGCATAGGTCCTCGCAAATGTCACAAGCTCATCATTTGTAAAGACAGGAATCGATATCACCTTCTCGAACTTCTTTGCGAATTCCGGATTGTTTCTCAACAAGGATCGCATGCTGGTCTTCTCATCCTCTATGATTACAACCATGCTGTCTGTCCGAAATTCCATCGCTTTATCCAACTTCTGTATGACATTCGGATACAGAAGACCTGCGCGCTCAATCAAGAGAAATCCTCCCGACATCTTATCGACAACAGCTGCCGGATCTCTCTGATTGAGATCTGAAGCGTCAATGCGGGCATACTTTGCAGCCGAAAGCCCCAGATCTTTGCACATAGACAGGATCATACTGTCCGAAAGCCTAGTCTTGCCCGTAGCATATCCGCCCATGACAGCAATATTACCCTGCTTTGATGTTTTTTCTCCGATATGTTCATATACACTGGAAAGTGCATCAAGAACCTGCTGGTCAATTCCGGGGATCTTGGCAAAATAAGAGAAGATCCGCTTCTGATCATCGGAAAACTTCTCAGGAGTACCACCACTTAAGATCCTGATTCTGCGCTCTTCCGGTGTTTCTTCCCGAAGAACCTCCTCGATTGATTTTGCGTCGGTTTTTTCAGTCGTATGAATCGATTTCGTCTGGCGTTCCAGATCATCAGGATCAATCTCACGAGTAGCGTCAGAAGCTAATTCGCGGACTGGATTATAGATCTTAGTCCCATTTCCATCATCCGGCTCGCTGATCTTGGGTACTACAATTGTGTTCAGGTTGTTTTCATACTCTCCATGGGTCTCATCTTCCGGCCTCATATCAGCCAGATCAGGGATAATACGAGTTTTCGCGTCTTTCTTCTCGTTGTCTTCAATATCAGCCGTTTCTGATGAAAGGAACTCTTCCAGATCCTGATTCACATCGTCTTCATTAAAGTTTCCGCTAGCCAGCTCTTCGGAGAAACCGCTGGCAGTTTCTTTCAAAAGCGCATCCAGATCGAAGTCCCCAGATGCAGGAGTCTCCTTTTCCTCTTCCGTCTCCTCTGGCGTTGTGATTTTCTCAGTTTCTACTTCTGCGGGTTTCTTCTTATGGTCAGCCCTTGTCAATATCTTCTTTGAGGCCCCAGGGGTTATCTCAGCTTCTGTCTCAACATTCTCCGGTTCCAGGTCCTGTACTTCAATTACACCAGTGTCACCGGTATGCAAAGAACTTTCGTCTTGTTTCTTCTCTTCATCCTGGACAGGTTTCAGGCCAGAAAAAACCTCCTGAATACTCTTTTCCAGCTGTTTTTTCAAATCTACTGTCTTCCCAAAGAATTCCGGTGAATTCACCGGCATCTGTTCATAATCCTTTTCCCGTTCAGACTCATTCACCGGTATGTGGTTATTACCTGCCTCAGAAGTGATAGCAGCTCCTGCACTATTCATCTTCTGAAGAAGCTCCTCTGTATTTTCTTTTGGCCTTTTTTTCTTTTGGGGTTTATCCTGTGCTGCCTTAGATGTCTGCCTGCCAGATGGTTCTATCTGATCAGAAACAGACTCTTTCTTCTCGGATTTTTCTTTTATACCTATTGCCTTTTCCTGATCTAGCTCTTTTGTATAGAGCTGCTGCTGAGCCGGTGAAAGCGGTTCATACTGCATCTTAAGTTCCATGGCTTTTCTTACATATCTGCCTTCGGCAAACCATAAAATCAGATCGTCGCATGTCTCTATACACTTATCCTGGTGTCCGGCTTTTGCATATAGCCTGGCCAGTTCATATGCCCATCGTTCCGTGTATTCTCTGTCTCTGTAATCTTCAAGAATGGCAATCTGATCCTCAAGAGGTGCATGCTGCGCTTTGTATAACTTATATTTTAGTACGAATCTAGAGTTATCATTGGGAGCTGCATCTACAAACTCTAGGTAATAATCGGCTGCTTCCTCTGTCTCCCCAAGCTTCAGCGAAACTTCCACCAACCGATATAATACCATCTTTCCTATTATAGAGCGGCTGTGGGCAAGCAGTAATATCTCCCTGCAGCGTTTATACTTTTTATTTACTTCGTAAATATCAGCAACCATGCTAAGAGT
>ENA-UOOI01001735-UOOI01001735.1-fermentation-metagenome-genome-assembly--contig:-NODE-1735-length-21309-cov-48.730686_pt1 | contig 21309 bp, 20 predicted proteins | sample MGYA00245779_ERZ724027 | MGnify/ENA primary metagenome ERZ724027 (study PRJEB28704, sample SAMN03018318) | fermentation metagenome | biome: anthropogenic terrestrial biome; feature: soil...
CACCATAAGAGATCATAAGAGTTAATATGTGTAATAGGTTACGTCAAGAACTATAATCAAACAATAAAAAAACAATTAAATTGTCCGTACACAAAAGTATGGACAACCTTGTAAAAATCACATTGATTTGGATGTTCTTATATCATCCTTTCTGGACGCTTTCAAGTTCATTAATTATATGCGTTTCAATTGTCGGGCTATTGATACTAACATTTTCAATTCCGACTTTCTGATATTCAGAATTATTGGCCAGTCCAGATAAATCAATTGTCAAAGTTTTATCCATAATGTAATTGGATTTAACTGAGAATCCACCATTTAAATCTATCCAATTTACTCCAGAGATATTGCCTACTGTTGTATAATGAATGGTTGTATTACTATAGTCTCTTTTTGCGTTTGAAACAAAATTTGTTTCTGATTTGATACCAATACATTCAAATTTACCGGCTTTTGTCGATATTGTTTTTGTACCTAAAAAAGTGTAGTTTCCTGTACCTTCGAATTCATCTTTTAATAAAGGGTTTTCATTTATGTTATTTTTGAATACAATTGTCCATGGTTTACCTTCTTGAGTTTCTTTTTCTGGATACTTTAGCAGATTTGGCAGTTCCGGTTGTACCTCAGGTATAATTTTATCTTTGGGATCTGATCTTATCAGGTTTCCATAAACGTCCATAATTGTGACATATGAAGATTCAGTAGTGTTTTCATTTGTTGTTTTCGTTGATGTCATTTTTGAGGTTATATTCTTTCCATCAAAATCTGTAACTAACATTTCAATACGAATTGGTCCTGTATAATTTGTATTATTTGTGATATATCCTGTATAATATGTATCACTTGTGAGGTATGTGCAATTGTAAACAAGTCTATCACCTACATGAAAATTATATTTTAGATTATAATCAGTTTGTGCTTTTCCAATACAACCAAGTTCAAATGCCATGATCACAAATAGTATAAATATGAGTATAACCCCAAACCTCTTTCTTGCATTGTTATACATGCTGTTTTCCCCTCCTTAAGACCGAAACGATCGAAGATATCGTCAATGAAATAACAATTACCCCACATAGCAAAATTATCTTTGCAGTTACGGTTTGGCCATATCTAAATGAAATTAAACTACCACAAAGAAGTGCAATACCGTAAAAAATACCACTAAAAATTGACCATCGTTCAAATGATTTTTGATCTTTTGTAGAGGCTGAAAGCGTAAGGAAAAAAAGTCCAATCCCAGCCAATATAAGGTACAATCCATTTAAGGATATTTTTGTTGGGGACATTAATGTTGTTATAGTACCTCCTATGATGGCAAAAATTGATAAAAAAAGCAAAAAAAGGAATTTTTTTGAATTCCTTTTTATGATCACTCTCATTTGGCCAGCTCCTCATAACTGTAACTTTTCTCAGGTCCGTCGTTACTCTCCATAATAGTATTTGTGGCATGCTGTATAAGCAAGTCCGCAGGCTCCGACACCAATTGGTATGCATGCCAAACAAAGTTTTACCTCTAATGGCGTGGCTGGATTTGGTGCCAAAAGCGGACCACAAATTATTACGCAAGTAGCAGCACTCCCCAAACAAATCGATAAGTTGAAAACACAATCGCTTAGTAAACTATTTATCACTACAGTTGTGCTTGTTTTGGTTTGTGGATTGTAGCTATATAGTATAGTTTTGTTGGGTTCTTGAGACTTGTCATTTTTGAAACTTATTGCAGCAAATTTGATCTCAGTTATTGAGCTATCGTTTTTATTTTCCACTGGTATAACAAGTGCTGTACTGCCATTTTGTGTATATCCTTCATTTATCAATTGCTCTTGATATTTTTTGACATTACTATCGCTTAAAGCCGTACTCAGCATTTTGTCTTTATCCGCTCCTGTTAGCTGTATCGGGTTTGCGGGAACCGAATCACTCCCGCAATTTGTTCCAGCTGGACATGCCAACGTAGGCGTAACCAGTACCATACTTACAACGAGCATCATCATGAAAAGCCCGCTGATTTTTCTAATTTTGTTATTTAATTCCAATTTATTTCACCTCTTTACTTTCATTCAAGAGGCAAGAAACAAACTTTAAAATAGCTTTAAAGTGATCTATTTCTCGCCTTCGGGCGTGCAGGGTTCAGAATTGCTCTCAAACTCTGCTGGACCTTGCACAACATTCCCACTTATTCAGTTTTAGAGAATTCTTTATAAGTTTTCCGGCCAAGCTCTCTAACTATCAGAGATCAGAGAATCTTTACAGCTCTAAAATGAGCTACAAAAAACAGTTAGAGAAATTGGCCGGAAGTTATATATAGAGCAGTTCGATGTCAATTATTTAAATGTCTACAATCAGTAACCAGGCTTTTTGCTAAAAAAGAATGTTTAGTATGTTTTTTGAGAGTTTGTAGTTTTCTATGGCAATGTCGGACTTTACGAGATCTTTTGATTTTTATAATTTTGTCATTATATCTTTTTACCGCAAGGTGGGTAAAGTCAGTTTTTATTCTTGGGACTATATAGATTCGGGTTTTAAAAATAAGTAGATTGGAGAAAAAAGATAAGTTTTTCAAAAAAAGATTGTAAAGGTTTTTCATTCTCATCATCAGGATAAAATCGAAAATATTATATAACCTCTGAAAAAAAATATAAGAGGGATTTAATTTCGGTTTTTCTTTGGATTTTCATTTATATATTAGTGATCACTATAATAGAGAGGGGTTTTACAAGGAATCTGCCACTATGTGTGCATTTCAATCAGCTCGAGATGTATGCCCTCTCAGATTTGATATAACATTCCTGATCTTTTTTTTACAGAATTACAAGCTCCCGGAAGTAAACAGGAAAGAATATATCTGGATAACAATGGCCAGACCTATGGGAATACCAACAGTAATAGCGGCGTTTTTGTATGACATATTTCGTGCATGCAAGATTGCAAATATCCATATATAGCCAGACAGTAAGAGACATAAAATTCCAATTATTTGTGATGTATAAAACAGAGGATTATTTGAGAACATCTGCTCTACACCCTGGCCCATAAATATTGAGTCCTGTGATGATAAATCGGTTGAAGATAACATGATATACATTACAATTAAACCTACTAAACTGCTGAATACTTGTGGCACAAAACCATAACCTGTAAATTCTAACGTTCTCTTGAAAGAACCCTTCGATTTAAACACATAAGATATTGAATATAAGATTCCAGCCAGTATAACCCAATATAAAAATGTTCCAATAAAACCCCCGATGGCAACGCCTCCAATGATACTTGACATTACTGAAGAAGACATAGATGAATCCATGCCAGAAGAAAACGAATCTTGAAGGTTATTCATAACCACAATACTTGAACTTACTGTTAATACAGCCATCACAAGTATTATCAATAGAGGATACTTAAGACTAACTTCATTTCCTAGTTTTTCTCTGAAAAATGAATTTGGGTCAAATAATAGAGTATTTAAGTTCAGATTATCCATATCTCTTACACCATTGCAAATTTTATTTAATTGAAGTCATGCAATTTATATAAATTTTATATTATCACTCAGTTATATAGATCGAACTTTATGATTTTGTGTTTTGCTGGATAATTTAAAACATTATCCATAAACCAAGTAATATAAGCACAAATCCACTGATTTTTTTCAGGTATATTCTGTATGAACGAATTTGTTTAGATAGAGTATAGCCTCCTATCATGCCAACTCCAATAAAAGGTGTCAATACTCCGGCGCTGAAAGCAAGCAATAGAGCCAGATCATTAACAGTCCCGTTTGTAATAGTCTTGTTGAGAAGTACAAGGAGCATTGGAGCAGTGCAGGGAACTTTTACAAACGAAAACAGTATCCCAAGAAAGAAAACTCCACCCAGAGTACCTGCATATTTCCTGGCAGAACTTCGAAAATAATTATCCAGAACGACAGGTGATTTTAAGATCCCCAGAAGGTTTAACCCGATAAAAATTACAACAATGCCTGTAACAAAAGAAAAGCTTTCCAAATCGGGAATTGATTTTTGGAATGAGAGCAAACACAGGCCCAATACTAAGTAAGAACCTACCAGTCCCAATCCAAACACCGTTGCACGTATCATACCGCTTTTCGCACTATTGCTCGTCCCTGCAGTAAAACTTAAAAGAAATCCCAGTATGGCCATCAGGCAGGGTGAAAAACCTGCAAAAAGACCTAGTGAATAAGCAAATGGCAAATTCAGGTTTGTGTTTATATACTCGTTTTCCTGTTCTTTTCTCGTTGCCTCTTCTGTAGTATATTCAGTAATATTTTCCTCTGCCGCAAGATATTCATCGATTAAAGTTTTTAGCTTTTCTTCAGTAATTTCTTCTTTGGGAAGTTTTGTTTCATTGTTTATCACAATAGCCGGGACTTCAAGAAAACCATATTTATTCCATCGGTTGAAACCATCAACAGTACTGGTTTCAATTCTTGTTATAACCATGTTCTCATATTGAGCTTCTATTCGATTGACAATAGGATCAGTTATTTCACAATCATGACAACCTTTTTGATGGAAATACTGGATTGTAACCGGATCTGCACCAACTACTGGTATAAAAATAAGAGATAAATGAATAATGGTTAGCACAGTTATTGTGTGAGAACTGCTTTTCATAAAGATTCCTAACAAGTGTATATTTTTTCGTTTCGAACTAAAAAATACAACTTTAATACATTGATATTTTTATATTCCAATCAAATGGTAGAAATAATTGCCATGAGTGGTCACGTCATGGACTCGGCTATTTTTACAAGTTCTTCTTCACTTACTGTGCCTGCAATTATGACGTAAATATTGCCATCGTTATACCTTAACATTTTATTACCAAAAGTCTCTGTAATTTCTCCTTTTAATTCTCCAATTGTAACATTTTCGGCATTTGGTACAGGATACTTGGACCGAGTTTGAACAATAGTTAAAAGACTTCTTCCTTTAGCATAAGATAAAGAGACGCTATCCGCATATTCGCCAATTGTAGCACCATTGAATTGATAACCAGCAGAATAAGAAGGTTTCAATATTGTAAAATTTGCACTTTCCTGAGCTTCTTCCATGCTAATTTGGTTTGGGAGCGATGTATTTGGCTTTACAATTTTCGCATCTGCTGGTAGAATAAATTCAAACTCATTATCACTGACATCGGTGTTTACAGATATGTTTATGTATTCTACCCTCGATTTATAACCTCCAAAATCTCTATCGATTCTAATTGGAATCCAGCTTTCCTTATCTATCCATATATTCTGGGATATTATGGCAGTCTTATTTTTTGGTATAGCCTCAATTACATAACAAGACTTACCAGATAATTTTTCATCCCCAATCAAGCTCATATCATTGATTATGGTTAAGTCTTTAAAAATCATGCCATAATCGAAACTTGGCATTCTTTTAGAATCTTCTAGATCTTCTACTGTTACTTCATCCTTGTCCGAATGGTACATCCAGACAACTTCACCGTTAGAGATTGTTGTGAAATTTTCGACTTTATTAACACATTTATATTTGTTTGGTTTCTCAAACAAAAAATCCATTTCTTGAGCTACTTCTTCTCCTTGAAAATTTGTTGTAGAAATCATTGTCGCCTTGAATACGTCAATAGACTCATATTTATCCTGTGTATGATACATTATTTCTTCAACGGTTGGTTTATCGTTTGTATCTTCCAAGCATCCACCTGCCATTATATTGAGGAGAAAAATCATAATTATGAGTTCTTTTAACATCTTAGGGCCTCTCTTGCTCAATTTTATTCGCTAAGTTTTAATGAGTATTTAAACGATTATAATCGGTTATATGCCTTCGTTATTGACTTTGAGGCATATATTTATAATAAGATATCAAAAAAGTTGTTATAAAAACCAGAATAACAAATCCCATTTTAAACCACCGATTCATTTTTGGACTGAGTTTTGGAAGACGCGAAATAATTGGTTTCATAAATGGAATCGAAAAAGCCATGCCAATGGAAATCAAAAGCGAAGAAAGCACATGCGCAAAATAAGTATATTGTGGGTAATAAGTCATTATTATTACGCGAGTAGCTAATGAGGCCACATAAAAAATAAAAAAAGTAAAAAGAGGGTTTAACATAGCCCCGCTCCTTCACATACTTCGCTAGTTGCCCAATTGCATGCCTTATAACTTACAATAAAGCTACATAGCGCCCAACAAGTAACCCCTGTGAAAGCTATCCAAGCTGGATGTGGAATTCTTGTAGCTATTATGGTACATACTTGTTTGCATCCGTAAGCTGAAATGAGATCACATATTTCACCGACAGCCCACATGCAGAAATCACAAGATAGTCCCGTTATTTGTACTTGATCCGTGACAGAATCGTACTGCAATACTGTTAGCTCACCGTTATTTGCTACACCTGCCATTGCAGCATTTCCAAGTTCATTGGAAGCAAATACGATAACAGCTGAATCATTATTTGTACCATTAAATGGCATCGTTACAATTGTAGTTGTTACTGTTTCATTTTCTGTTGTTGTAGTTGACTTCATTGTATAGATTTCTTCAATAGAGGAAACATACCCTAATTTTATCAATTCATCTCTCAACTTTGAGACACTTTCATCTGATAATGCTTCTGCTGTGGCTTTTTTCTGTTCTTTTTCGGATAGTTCTATGGTTTCCACTTTAGCATCTGAATAATTAGCATACTCAGAACTTAACGAACAAGCTGGACAATCTGTTAATGTGTTAGAACTGTCTTGCTCAGTCTGTACATTAGGAGGGCATGCCAATGCAGGCGTAACCAGTATCATACCTACAACGAGCATAATCATGAAAAGCCCACTGATTTTTCTAACTTTGTCATTTAACCTCAATTTATTTCACCTCTTTACTTTAATTCAAGAGGCAAGAAGCAAACTTTAAAATAGTTAGAAAGTTATATACTTCATGCCTTCGGGTATGCAGGCAAGAAGCAAACTTTAAAATAGTTAGAAAGTTATATACTTCATGCCTTCGGGTATGCAGGGTTCAGCATTGCTCTCAAACTCTACTGAATCCTGCAACATTCCCACTTACTCAGTTTTAAATAATCCTTTATAAGTTTTCCGGCCAATTTCTCTAACTATCAGAGATAAGAGAATCTTTACAGATCTAAAATGAGCTACAAAAAACAGTCAGAGAGCTTGGCCGGAAGTTCTATATAGAACAGTTTAACGCCAATTGTTTAAAGTCTACAGCTAGTAACCAGGTTTTCACTAAAAAGAATAATCTATATACCCTTTAGGATATAACATCTCTTTGCGGCAAAATTGGACTTTACGAGATCTTCTGATTTTTATAATTTTGTTATTGATGTCTTTTTACCTCAAGATGGGTAAAGTCAGCTTTTATTCTTGAGACTATATAGACTCAGGGTTTAAGAATAAGTAGACTAGAGAAAAAAGATGTAGCGAGATTGAAGCAGACTTTTCAGAAATTTTTTGATAGCCGTTATTTTAAAACTGGATTCAAGGTTATTTTATCCATATTTTTCAATCAAGTTTTCATAAGTAGGGTTTACTCTATAAATAATGTTTTTTCCTTCTCTTTCTTCATTTATGAGCTCCACTTCTTTAAGAGTTCTCATATACCAGCTAATTGTAGCTCTGGAAACTCCGATTTCATGTGCAAGAGCTGAGTTCGTATTACAATTCCCATTTTGTATTTCTGAAATTATTCTTTGACTTGTTACGTTTTGAAGGGCAGAAATAATTTTTCTCTCTTCATGATAAGTGGAATTATTTTTGAAATACCTAATCTTTCCACTGTCTTTATGGACTTCAATTTTGTTCTGAACTTCTAGAATAGTTATATGATGCCTTACTCTTCCTCTGCCGAAGCCTGTTTTTTCTACAATTTCACCGATGCATGCTCCCGGTTTAGTTTTAATATATGTATAAATACTAGACCGATCAGGATTATCTAGTACGTTTTCTTTATTTACAATTTTAAATCCCAGTATTACAAAAATGAGCTTTGTAAAGTACAGAACGACGTCTATTATTGATAAAATTTGCATTGCAGTCAGCCAGAGCAAAAACTGCCAGTAGGGTATTAAGGTATCCTCAAGTTTTACTACCTTTTCTCCTTTAATTGAAGCTCCGGCTTGGTCACCTGGAGCTGAGCTTACAACATATTCTGTAGCCTCAGCTGTTGTTGTTAAAAGAAAAAATAGTAAAAAGAAGATAACCTTTTTTTCAAGCTTAATGTTGGTAAACATTAAATGTGTAGTCTTCGGTTCCACTAACCGATTCTCCGTAGACATTGAACTTCCAGGTTCCCTGTTGCACGTATCCCTGAGAGGGATCTATGTTGAGATGTATCCTGCCATTTGTACTTCCGTCAGAACTATCACGGTAAGTTCCGAGTTTGCTTCCAGAGGGGGTGTAAATGGTAAGAGTAAGTGAATCGCTTGTGTCTCCCCAGTTTAAATCCACTTCAAGGTAATTCACTCCTGAACCTACGTTTACATTGTGAGTTATGGTCTGTCCCTGAGTTATATATTGGGTTGACCGTAGAAGAGAAATAGAATTCTCTGTATCAGAAGAATTTTCTGTTGAGGGACTAACAACATAATCGTATCCAGCAGAATCTAAAGTAACTTTAGTATCAGAGTTTTCCGCATATGCTTCCTCTGCTGAAGCCGCAGGAACAGCCATCAATCCTATAATAATGCATAAAATCAACATTTTCCAGGTTTTCATACTATCACCCAAAAATTAATTAGAAACCCAGACATATAGTTTCTGTGCAAACTCTCAAACAATCAATGTACATATTTATGAAATATTGCTACGAAACTAAAAGAATTGCCTGAAAAAAGACATAAATATGCCCTTTACTGAGAATATTTTTTAAAAAGGAAAAGTTACAAGGACGTTTTCCATCCCTGCGTCAGAAAAAAATTGTGAGTTTTTATGTGACTTGTAAAAGCTTTTAGAGAAGCCTCTTTCCTGGCTCTGTGAAGGCTTTGCACTCATAAACTTCAGTAATTTTCATAACGGCAAGGGCTTTTGCAGGAAATCTCTCTCCTATGCCTTTGACCATTTTGTACATTTTCTCGTAATCTTCACCCTCGGTCTTGATCTCAATGTCCCCTTTTATCTGGTAACAGCCCTCTATTTCCGGGCCCCAGACATAAATTGCTCCTCTAGGATTTTCGTCAAGGTTCTTGCGGGTTTTTAAGAAATAATTGTCTGTAATCCAGATTGTTTCTCCATCTTCCTGCAATTTGCACATTCCTATAGGTATTACGTTCGGTTCTCCACCCTTAGATGCGGTTGCAAACGGAAAGATTTTCATCTTTGCAAAATCTTGCTTCATTTCATCAGTTAACTTTACCATTTATTCACCCTTCATTGAATCAGTTTTTAATGATATGGCTTCAAACCGTATATAACTTTGAAGGAAACAAATATAAAGCGGTCAAGAAGTTGTGTTCTATCTTTTTTTCTTATAAGGAAAAATACAGCAAGAATATAGACCAAAGAAAAAAGAAGATGATGGATGGAAGATAAAGAGAATGCCAGACAGATGATAAAATAGATGCAAAATGGAAGAAAAAAGCTGGAAGAAAAAAGGCACTCAGAAAGACAGAAAATGAATAGAGGATTTAGATAACAAGTATGAGATAAAAGTATGATAAAAATGAACAAAAAATGAGCCGGAAATAAAATTCGAAATCCTTCTGATTTTAACAATCGAACACTTTATCCAGAAAGTATTGGTGAATCCGCAAATCTTCTGTCAATTCAGGATGGAAAGCAAGAGCTAACACATTTTCCTGCTCTGCGGCAATAATCAGATCATCAAGCCTTGAAAGCACACGAACTTCTGGCCCACAGCTCACGATTCTCGGAGCCCTTATAAACACGCCGGTAAAAGGAGAATCAAGAATCTCCACCTCAAACTCGGCCTCGAAGGAATCTCTCTGACGCCCAAAAGCATTCCTGTTGACCTTCGTATCCATAATCCCGAGCAGTTCCTGGCTGGTTTTCTCAACCTGTTCGTCACCTTCCTTTGCAAGCACAATCAAGCCTGCACAGGTCCCAAGAATCGGAACTTCTCTTGTAACCGCGTCCTTAATCTCCTCTGCAATTCCCTCACGGGCAAGCATCCTGCAAAGCGTGGTACTTTCCCCGCCAGGAATAACAATTCCGCCGCATTCTGGAACAACTCCTTTTTGCTTAATAGCGACTACCTCAGCCTCAACCCCTCTTTCTGTAAGGGCTCTCCTTAAAGCATCAATGTGTTCAGAAACCGCTCCCTGAATAGCGATTACACCAATTTTCATTAAAAACACCATTTTCAGAATTAATCCTATTTATTGAATCAAAAATGTAAAAAATAATATTGGTTTTATTCTTACAAACTTGTAAGAATAAATTTATATAAAAATAAAATTTTAGCCTCTTGAAAGAAGCTAAACGCGAATTCTTCTAAAATTGTCTGCATAAGCGCAACCGTTGCGCCGGTTGATCACGCCGATAGGGTTTGGGGATAAGGCTTTCAAACACAACCGTTGCGCCGGCTGACCACGCCTCCGAGACGTTTTCGGTCAAGCCTTTTCTGAAAAGGCTTGTGATCAAACTTTTTTTGAAAAAGTTTGTGGGCAAGCGTTTTTTTGAAAGGTTTGCGAAAAGTTTGCGTTACCAACCACGTTCCTGAAGAGCTTCTTCAACAGGAATCATGCTTGCGCTGATGCCTTTCATGCCAGCGCCCACGCCTTTTGAGATTTCTGCAAGTTTTGCAGGGTTATCAAAGTAATTTACAGCTTCAACAACGGCTTTTGCCATTTTCTCAGGGTTTTCAGCTTTGAAAATTCCTGAGCCAACAAAGACCCCGTCTACTCCAAGCCGCATCATAAGGGCCGCATCCGCAGGGGTTGCAATTCCACCGGCTGCAAAGTTTACAACTGGCAGACGCTGCATTTTTGCGGTTTCGATTACAAGTTCGATAGGAGCTTCGATATCCCTTGCAACCATAATCAGTTCTTCTTTAGTCTTTCCTGCAAGAGCACGGATTTCTCCCTGGATCTGCTTCATATGCTTAACTGCCTGGCTGACATCTCCTGTTCCGGCTTCTCCTTTCGTGCGGATCATAGCTGCTCCTTCGTTAATTCTTCGGAGGGCTTCTCCGAGGTTTCGTGCTCCGCAGACAAAAGGCACGGTAAACTGTGTTTTGTCTATATGATAGTAAGGGTCAGCAGGAGTCAGGACTTCGGATTCGTCCACCATGTCAACACCCAGGGCTTCTAAGATTTCGGCTTCAACAAAGTGCCCTATCCTGGCTTTTGCCATTACCGGGATTGTAACCGTATCAATGATCTGTTGGACAATCTCAGGGTCGGCCATTCTGGCAACCCCACCTGCTTTCCTGATATCTGCAGGGACAGCCTGGAGGGCCATAACAGCAACTGCTCCGGCTTCTTCTGCGATCCTGGCCTGCTCTGGAGTTGTAACATCCATGATCACACCCCCTTTCTGCATCCTTGCAAAGCCCCGCTTGATAAGTTCTGTCCCGTGTCTTAATTTTTCAAAGTCCATGAATGTCGTCCTCTCTGTTTTGAGATGAATAAAGGTATATAAGCTTCCATGGAAATCATTTCTACTGTGAATGATCCGTGGCCTTTTCAACTGATTACAAATTACAAGTTGAGTTTCGGTTAGTTATTTCTCTAGTGAATTGTGAATACGCTCAATAGTTAAAAGCATTATTTAAGTTATTCCTTATGAATGGAAATAAACAAATTAACTTATAGTGATTTAAAAGTCTTAATGGCTTAAAAGTTCTTTATTTTTTCCTTGAATAGTTCACATTTTTTAAACCAGTAAGGTCCATTCTGCTTCGTTAAACCTGTGTATTACAGAGCCTTACTGTAACTTTTAGTCCGCTTTTATATGTTCGGCGTGTAGCTTATTCACATTATTTCAGTTTTCATATAAAATATATGATTTTCAACTCAGCTTTCTGAGATATAAGATTTTCCCCGGATACAGAGTAAACACCTCGAACCTTAATCTCGATATTCTATTCTATTCTATTCTATTCTATTCTATTCTATTCTATCCTACTTATCCCATCTCCTGGCTGCTTACAAACTCATTTCCTCTTCTGCACAGGTTGAGCTTTGTGCAAACAACTGCAGACAACCAGATTGTAGATGCAGGAATGAAAGCTTTTAAGAATTCAATGAGTTTAAAACTGAAATAACATGCTGTCTCGATATTATTAAAACCGACAGCAAGAACAAAGCTGGTGACTCCGAACAGAAGAAACGCAATAACTACCCTCAAAACTCTCTGTTCAACAGTTCCTGTATCATCAGGAAGTTCTTTTCGTATAATCAGAATGTATGCTGCATTCGTACCAAGGAAAAAACCTGCTACATTAACACTTATCATAGATAAGGCTGTAAGAACAGGAGGGATAACAAATATAAAAAAATATAAAATCAGGTTCTTTCGCCTAAATGCAAGTTCAAAATTTTCTTTCTTGAATAAATCATCTTTCAAGGGACTTTTGAGAAAAAGAGTAAAAACAGTAAGGGAAATTAAGCCTACAGTCGCACCTCCAAACAAGTCTCCCAGGAAATGCCTTCCAAGGTACAACCTTGAAAATGCTACAAGTAATATCATAACAGGAGCTATCCTTTTGATGTTCCTGCTATTAAAAATCGCAGAACTTCCTCCCCAGAGTGCTGTCGTAATAGCGACATGTCCGGAAGGAAAGCCAAAAGGCGAAGGGGTAAACGTTTCTTGAAGGCGAAAGGTTTCAAGCACTTCTTTGTCAGGAAGTTTGAACACCCCTTCAGGTCCATTCCCAGTGAAAGAGGACGTGCTTTTCACTCTGTATTCAAGGTTAAGCACTCTATTGTCTACATAATCCGGCCTCGGAAAGGCGATTACTGTCTTAGCGATTTCGGTAATCAGTCCTGTCCAGATTAAGAGCTGGAACAAAAGGAAACCTTTCCGGAAATTAATCCCGAAAGTTACGATAATTACTATGGCAGCTAAAAAAGCCGACGATCCCATTGAAGTTATTAGAATCATGAGGGATGTAAGCCAATCGTTTCCAAGGGATTGCAGATAGAGTATAGGTTCAGTCTGGAACAAGGGCTCTGACTCCTGATTAAATATTTGCCTGCAGATATGCTCAGTTTTGTCCAAAAAGTTCCCGGTTAAACTGAATATCTGGAATCAGGAAAAATTTAGATCTATTCCGTATTATTGAGGTTTTGACGATGTATTCAGGAGAACTATTTTAAATTTGTATTGTTTTGTACCTATGTATAACTGGAATCCTCTTCAAAGCTGAATAATTATTTTTTAGTTTACTGAGTAAAATAATTCGTGTCAGGTCTGAGTAAAGTTACTCTTGTAAGATTACTGTTCCGCCTTTTTGTTCTATTTTATTGTCTCATCTCTACGGACTCTGGAAGTTCGAGCTTAAAGTCACTGATCGAGAACCTCTTTTCAGGGCACCTTTCTTCACACCTTCTGCAGGCAGTACCGAGACATCTTTCATTATTGATCTCAAAACTCTCGTATTCTCTTGAAAGAGCCTCTTCAGGGCATTCTTTCACACAGGTATCACAACCGCTGCACTGAATGGTAGCGGTAAAACCCCATTTTGACTCCATGATCTCAAGGCTTTTTCCAAGATCACAGATATCCGTTTCAGATTTTCTTTCAATAATGACTTCCTGAAATTTTTGCGGGATAGGTTGGATGCCTGATCTTTCTAGGTTTGAGTTATACTTTTCAAGCGGCATCCCTTCATTCCATAGGGCTATTTCCTGGACGTAGATGGCTTCAAAGGTTGGGGACGAGGCAAACATTATATGATTTGAGAGGACCGATTTCTTCATTTCATTGAGATAGGAGAGGTAGTCGGGATCGAGAGCAAGGTCTTTTGCAAGTTCCAGGGAAGTGTTTCCACACTGGATAATCCGTTTAGGCGTTGCAGGCACAATGCCTGTAAAGCGGGCTTTTAGAGGGTCTACATGCGTTCCGCTTGCCCCACACATGTACATTGTTTCCAAGTCTTCGTATGCTATCCCTGCCTCATGCATCAGGGTCAAGTGACCTGCTCTCAGGGCTCCGAAGGCTTTTCCGGCTTCGATTACATCTTCTTCTGTAAATGTAATTTCCTTTCCGAGCCGAATTATATTGCCTTCAATATGAGGAGGCTTTATTATACCAGTTACGAGCCCTGCATACATAAGGGCAATTACGCCCGTACCTGTAATTCCCTTTGCAGGATACCCAGTGGCTTTAAAAGTCCTGTTGCGCAGGTCTATTCTTGGTCCTTCTACCAACCTGAGTTTTTCATCAAGGACAAGCGCTTGCCAGCCTCCGGAAAGCTTCAGGTCGGCAATCGCTCCAGGGGTTGCCAGCATCCCTTTGCTGATCTGCTGCCCTTCGATAACAGGGCCTGCAGCAGCCGATCCTGTGTATATTCTGTCGCCTACTTTCAGGGCCATCTCGGCATTTGTCCCGTAATCCGTAACTATACACGTTTCGGAGGTGTCCAGAAACCCGCTCTTTATCATCATGGCAAGAGCATCAGCTCCAATCTCATGCCTTACCGAAGGCGGGATAATCACATCAACATCGGCATAGAGCCCTATCTCATTTCCTGAGACTATGTGCCCCTTCCTTTCCAGAGGCTTTACATGTATTTTCTCGAGGGCGTTTTTCCCCGCAAATGCGAGGTCCCTGATTTCTATTCCTTCTAATAGCGACAATTGAATTGGATTTCCACAAACGGCTATACGCTTGAGGTTTTCTGGCTTAAGGTTCTTTATCAGGGAGTTTACGGCTGAGACAAGAATTTCATGGGCTATTCCCTGCCCATAATTAATCGCAAAGTCCATATGGTCAACAACATTTGCGCCCGGAAGCGGGTTTCGGGACAAAATTGCAGTCCTGAGGACGGAAGAGTCTGTAAGATTTAGGAGCTGGGCTCTAATCCCGCTGGTACCAATATCGATATTTATTGCCTGATCCATATTTTATCCCAGGATTTTTTTGAAGTTTTTGTTCATCCTTTTCCAGTTTGTGCTTTCTTACTTTTCTTGTTTTTTGTTTTCATTTTCATTTTCATTTCCAGATCCTTATTTTTACCTTTCAACATTTCTTATTTGTTTACCTTCCAGAATTTATTCCCAGGCCAGCATTTATTTCTCGATTTAGAATTAAATATTAGAGATAAAGCTCGAAGAAGAAAATAAAAAATAGAACCGGGAAGTATAGTAAAATCAGTAAAGTTCCTTGCGGGCTTCTTTCCAGCTCTTTCCTGCACAGATCTTCTTTGCGATTTTTACTGCGTCAAGCGGGGTTTTTCCATATATCGAGTTGCCAAAGGTCTCGACGAAACGCCTGTCGATGGCAGCCCCGCCACAGGCTACAGGAACGTCCTCTGAGTCCAGAATCTCTGCAAGGTCTTTAAGGCCTCCTTTGGTTGTGCTCATAAGGGTCGTTCCGGTAACAAGGTTAGCGTTTGTTGTCTTTACAGCTTTAACGGCTGCTTCCACTGTTATATCTCTTCCAAGATCAACTACTTCGAAGCCATTTGCCCTGAGAATAGCGGCTACAATGTTCTTGCCTATGTCATGCACATCCCCTTCAATAACGAGGGATATAATTTTTCCCTGGGAAGGAACTTCTCCTATCCTTTCCTGGCAGAGTTCCACCCCTCCTATAAGGGCTTCATTTGCCAGCAGGATTTCAGGCACATAGCTTTCCCCTATGTCGTAAAGCTCACACACGGTCTGGATTCCAGGCATAAGGGCATTTAAGACCAGATCAGTAGGATCTTTTCCTTTTCTAAGTAGGGAAACTGTGAGGTTTACTGTTTCAGTGCGGTTTCCCGCGATCACTGCTTCTGCCACGGCTGCGTATTCGGGATCTTTCGGTTGATTCCGTTTCTTTATCTGGTTGGCAGCAGTCATTTCTTTGTTTCTATCTTCGAAGACAACCCCGAGACCGATCATGATTCCTTCATCAATGAGTCTTTTAAACTTTGCAGGTTCTTTTTCTTTCATCTCGAATATCTTCTGAACCGCGATGTCGATGTGCCTGATCATTCCTGCATCCCTCCCAGCACATTTTCTTTCATACTTCTACCAATTCCGACTCCAATCTGTCTGATAAGGTCTTCAACATCGTCGTATTTCGGGATTGAGGTTTCTTTGCAGGCCCTAACATATGCTCTGAGATTTTCGAGGGAGGTTCCAAATGAGACCCCACATGAAGTCCCAACAATATCGGTTCCCTGCAAGATGCACTCCCTGGTTCTGTTATAAACCTGCTTGGGAGTGCCGTTTGGCATCAGGTTTATGACATCCAGGCTTCCGAGAATGGACATCTCATTGCCCATTACCTGGCGGCAGTACCAGACTGGAACGGAATCAAAAGAAAAGCAGTCTATTCCACTCTGTTTTATGTAAGGCAGGAGTTTACTGGTGTCTCCACAGATGTGCAAGATCTGGGGACAACTTATTTCCTTTGCCATTCTTTTGTGGGAAGGGAGTACAAAATCCCTGTATGTTTCCGCAGAAATCAGATCCCCGGAAGCTGAAGGATCAGCGAGGAAGATAATATGTGCCCCGTAAATAGTCTGCAACTTCCCGTAAGCTATCACGAAATCAGTTGCTGCTTCAATGAAAGCTTGGGCTTTTTCCGGGTCGGTCTTTGTCCACCTGGCAATATTTTCAACGCCTGCTATGTGACCTGCTACCGTAAAGGGAGATGTAAGTATCGGGATGATAGGGAGCATCCCGTCGTAGCGCTTCCTCAGTTCGTCGATCGCTCCGAGCACTACCGGTATTCTTCCGGCTTCTTCCAGGTTATCGGGCCAGGTTATATCGGAGGGGTCTGTATAAGCAGGGCCGGTTACGGGAGGCCTGTCCGGTTTGTTCCAGTCAAGTTTGCACCCAAGAACTTCCGCCTCAAGAGAAATATCAAACTGGGGACGTGCAGCCTCAATGCCGCAAACCTCATAAGGAGCGGCTGCAAGGTCTGCCATCATCTTACTATCAAAGTGGGCTTTTGGCCAGGAAGCGTTGCATACCTGCATCAGTTCGGGTGTTGTCTGAGCGAGGGGATTTGCAGGGGGTACATAGTCAACCCTGCCTCCAAGCACTGCTGCCAGAACTCTTCGGGTTGGAGTCATTTCACTTACCATGCGATGCATCTCCGTTTAATCTACATTTAATATATATTTTGAATTATATATTAATATGTTGAACTTTGCAGTCAGATCACCAAAGAATTCGTTTTTTGAATGTCACCCACGGGGTAAAAGAATTAGTGATCTGTTGTCAGGTAAAAGCCTGAAATGTTTTGTTTTCACGAGCCCTTTTGCAAGTATTTCCCAAGCGACCTGAAATATATAAGAAAGCTATTCATTTTTGTGTAAGAGCCCCACAGTTTTTACACTGACATCTATTAATATGGACTTTTGAATATTTAACTGAATGCTATCATCACAATAAAGAAAAACTTATATATTTCTCAATATACTTTACATAAATTCTTTTAAACTGATAGTTTTATGTTGAAATCAGTGTCATAATTTATGTTTAAAACTTATATCAAAAATGGCTCTGTAGAAAACCTATCTATATCAGATGAAAGAGGCTGAAAAAAGATAAGTATATCCAGATCCGGTTGCTCAGTTTAAATTTATGGAAATTCATTATTTCAGAGGATTTCTACAGAGCCTCAAAAATCAATATCGAAAGCATACCTCTTAAGTCCACTAATAAAATGTCGGGAATATACCGGAAATTCCTGGGTTTTCCTTTAACAAAAATTTAATCCCTATATTTTATATTCCTTAAGATATAATTTTCTATAAATATATATTCAGGAATTATCTTGTTCTGTCAGATATGTCAGGTTAATGTAGAGGCAGGTTTTTAAGAACCACCCAAACTTCGCGTACTTTAGGAAAAAGACATTGAAGCTGCATGAGATTTCCTGATGTATATAATTTTTTGGGGGGGTAAATAAATTTCATGAACAAGTTAGTCTTATTCTTGCTTATAGTGAGCCTTTCTGGGGTTTCAGGCAGTATGGCTTCCTCTTATTCCAACTCTGAGTTTCCGAAAGCTACAGAAACCGCTTGCAATGAAACCGAGATCCAGTGCGTAGCTTCATCACAGGATGCCACTCTTGCAACTGCAAATTGTTCAGCCTTTGTGCAGACTAAAATGGTTAATATTACAAGTGACTGCAAGGTCTATCCTGCCTATACTGCAGCCCCAGCTGAAGAAGGAAATTATCCGGCTATAGTGCTGATTCACTCATTTAAAGGATTCGAACCCGGGTATCAGACTATGGTAGATAGAATTGCCGAAGACGGATTTGTTGTGGTCGCTCCTTTCTGGCAGACCTATTCTGATTCTCCATCTGATGCAGAGGTTGAAGCCCTTATCAGGAGCAGCATAGCTTACCTTGAAACAAGAGATGATGTTGATTCCGAAAGACTCGGCCTTACCGGTTTTTGTGCTGGAGGCAGGTATACCATGCTTTTCTTGCCACAGATAAAGGAGTTCGAGTCTGGAGTGGCCTGGTATGGTTTTCCTTTTACAGGCGGGTCTGAGCTTCAGCCCATCAGACCAGCTAGCCTGATAGACCAGCTTGACGCGCCCATGCTCATGATACACGGCACTAGAGACCAGTATAGCAATATTACTGACATCTACAAATATGCTGGTAAACTGGGCTCAGCTGATAAATACTTCGAGCTGAAGGTTTACCAGGGAGAGCGTCACGGCTTCATGATTACAGAAAATGGAGAACTTGCTGAAAGTTTTGTTGCACAGGACGCATATGAAGAGATGATAACTTTCTTTGACAGGACATTGGGTAATTCTACCCTGTAAAAACCTTGAATAATTAAACTCAGTAATTTGAGAGGTTTTATCCTCTCATTAATCCATTTTTTAATAAGATGGTAGTTTTTTTCATAAAAAACGCTGAGGATTTTACTAGTTACCCTGAAAATTTGTCTTGGACATTTCCCTTTTGCTTGTTATTATTCTCGAAAGTAAATGTAACTCTACAACTCAGGTACACGATTTTTCAAAAAGAAGTAATATATCTTTAATTCTCTATAATATTAAATATAAAAATAGAAGAAATATCGTTTTAAAATATCGTTTTAACTTTTATATTAATATAAAACCCGCATTATGGATACGGGACCATGGTAAATGTAATTTCCCATATAGGAGTAGGTCTTCTTATTGCTCTGGCCTTAGGTCTGAAAGGAAGAAAACTGAAAGCTGTGGCTTTTTTATCCATGCTCCCTGACTTTGACTTTATCTTCTATTCGACCTCTGTCTTTGCCAATAACAACCTGAGCCCTGAAGTTAGAAACCAGCTTTTTTACCTGATCGGGCACAGGGAGTTCATGCATTCTATACTTTTCATTGTTTTGGTTACCTTTTTTATCTGGTTTAAGACAAAAGACTGGCTTTTTACGATTGGAGGATTCCAGTCCCTTTTCTTCCATTCTTATCTGGATTATTTTACAAGCTGGAAAATGCGTCCCCTCTACCCATTTAGCACGGATACTTCCATTATGGGAGCAGTTTATTTCTTTGACCCCCTGTTAAATTTGCTTCCTCTCTTGCCTCCTTTCATTGTAATTATAGGAAACTTGAGCCATAGGAGAAGAATCAAAGGAAAATTAAACGGCTTTTGTACCTTCGTATCAAGTATTGATGATAAGCTCTATGCCTCGCTTATTCTTCTATTACTTATCTGGCTTACCTTCGTGCCGGTCTCAAAAGCTTTCCTGGTCAACCGTGTCTCCTGGACCGAAGACGCTGATATAAGCTATCAGAATACCTATCCAGAATCTATGAATAAATTTCTGACTGCGTACTCATATAATTCCACTCATTATAAAGTCCTGGAAATTAGTTATCTTTCAGGAATCGAGGAAAGTTCATACGTTGAAAAGATCTATGTAGAAGGAGATGTTCCTGAATCCACTAATTACGTTAAAAGAGCAGCGGACTTATACCAAGCAGGCGTTCCTCAGGAAATCGATTATCCGGTCTACTCGATTTCCGAAACAAACGGTTCTGTAACGGTTGTTCTTAGTGATGCCAGAAGCCCGTATCTTAAAGAACTGGCTTATTTTAAATCATTTTATAGGTTTGTTTTTGACAATAGTAATGGAGAGGAATATGAAGTTTACGCAAGTATGCATGGAGGGCAGGAGGAGAGATTAGGCAGGAACTGGTTTGGATGAGCTTTCCAAGACCTATTTCCAATCTATTTCAAAACAGGATTCTATTTCAAAGAAAATAATAGTGCTTCCGATTACTCTTATAAAAAATAAAAATTGTAATCGGAGCAGGATAAATATGCCCAGATATTAACTGCCAAAAACAACTTTAAAGTTTCTCTTGATTTAAATTATTTCTGCATTTTCGCGAAGTATTTGTCGATTTCTTCCCAGTTAATTATGTTCCAGAATCCCTCTATGAATTTACCTCTGTCGTTCTTGTAATCAATATAGTAAGCATGCTCCCATACATCAAGATCCATGATAATCGGATAATCAGGGACCAGATTTACATTATGCTTCTCTATCTGCATGATCATGAGCCTTTCTGTATCCTTACAGTAGGTTAAGGCTGCCCATCCGGAGCCCTCAACACTTGATGCGACCTGGGAAAATTCTTTTTTAAATCTGTCAAAACTTCCGAAGTCCTCTTTAATTGCTTCAGACAGCTCGCCTACAGCCTCTTTGCTTGCATTGCTTTCAGGGGTCATCTCCCACCAGAAATAACCATGAAGGATATGTCCACCCAGGTTGAAAGCCAGAGCTTTTGCACTGGCTTTGTAATCAAAGTCAGTTCCATCTTTTCTTGCTTTGTCCATCATCTCTATAAGCGAATTCGCGTTATTCACATAAGCCTGATGATGTTTGTCATGATGAATACGCAGCTGTTCTTCGGAAATGTAAGGTTCGAGATCTGAGTAGCCATATTTCAAATCCGGTAACTTGTATAACCCTTTAGCCATATTGTCTTCCCCTATTCCTGATCAAATATTATTAAATCGCCAGATGGCAATCAAATATTATTAAATCGCCAGATGGCAATTCCAATGCAGAATATAGTTATACGCCGCATCTATTTAAAGGTAAAAGATGCAAACTATATGAGACTTTTCAAAGAGTCTTATGTAATTGATGTTAAAATTTTGGCTCTGTAGAAATCCTTAATTTGATATAGATAATCTCTATTACTTTT